>JREQ01002874.1_pt1 | contig 11470 bp, 25 predicted proteins | sample 210151 | NCBI WGS metagenome assembly JREQ01 (sample SAMN03019617, study PRJNA260268) | marine sediment metagenome | biome: Marine; feature: Sediment; material: Clay; isolation source: clay from marine sediments 31 meters below sea floor depth collected from... | place: New Zealand: Canterbury... | reverse complement strand
TCATACTAAACTCAGTTTTTGGCACAATCTTCAAGTAATCTTCTGGGCGAAGATGCAGGACATCACATTCCCTTATCATGTCGTGGATGGCAGGTGTGTCTATTTGCCTACCTGTTGCTGTGGGGTAATCGTCAACCATACAGACTTCCCCCACCATTCTACACCAATTAATTTACATTGTTCTTCGTCCGCACTCATCCATTTCCCTCAAACAAATTTTATGTTATATTTGCTTAATAATAATTGTGATGAGAAAAACTGTAGTAAACCTTATTTATTCATAACGCCTTTAACCAAACAGGAGACTATTATGGATAAGTTCTGTAAAGAGTTGAAAGCAGCCATTGAGGATGAAGCAAAAGCAGCTAAAGAATATGCAGACATGGCACACACGCTAAGAGAGTCCGCTAACCCCGGAGTTCGTTCTCTCTCTATTACGCTATGGAAAATTGCAGAAGATGAGAAAAGTCATAAGGGAGCCCTTGAACAAATAGCAGCACTGATTTGTCCCACTATTCTATAAGCATAAAATTTCTTTTTAAAAACTATTAATAGTCTTCGCTTCAAATACTATTTTTTGGAGAGTAACCGTGAACGAGGTTGATACTGAAAAGTGGGGGTTAACGGGAGAGCATCCCTGCACTCTTAACGCGAAACACGGGACAATCTGCAAGTTTAAGGAAAAAGGCGACACTATAGAACTGTTCTGCACAAACCCAAACGGATGCGGATACATTATCGAGGAAACAGGAGTTTTTAGAAGAGAAGGCACAATTCTTGTTGGCAAAAGCCTTTTGTCACCTGAAGGTTTTATTACTCACAGAACCGAAAGAATACCCTTATCTTTTTGGAATAGTCTGCGGTATCTAACATGCTGTGTAAACCCTGAAGACCCCAGTAAATGGCGAACCAACGCCAGAAATCTCCCAAAAGAGGGCGTGGTGTAAAATGGAAGAACGATATGAGATAGTTGACCCTCGAACTGGAAGAATCCACTTACTGAGCCGTGTTGACATGTGGCATCTCACCTTCGGAGCAGCGGGGAGCTTCTGTCATGAACAGACAAGGGGCATGGTTGGAATGCAAAAAAGAAGTAATTTTGCTAGTTGTATGCACCATATGGTATATGGAGTTCCAAGCCAAGAGATGGCTCAGCGCGTCATAGATAACGCTATGTTTCCAGTTGACGAGTATGTTGAACGTTTAGAAATAAGACGTGCCGCACGAGCACTACCTTACGTTTACGTTTACCCTGAAACGGTGATTTAAAATGAAAGTTAGAATGCAAGTATTAGAAAACTCTGATGTGGTTGAAGACTACACAGTGCCAGACGCCTCTTGGATTCAAACCGAAACACTCGGGGCACAAAACGTGCCAGCAGTTACAGAACCCATTAAATACACATTTCCCAGAGGACGGTCAATACTTTTCTCTCCAATATCCCCACCTAAAATACCCCTTAAACTTCGGAAGCTTCTGGATAGTCCCGACCATATGTGGGGTAAAAACGGTTTTGAGTGGATGGGAACAAACCGTGAGCACGCCGGCGGAACTTCTCTGAACAGAGCAAGAGAGTACTGTGACAAACTTCGGTATCGTAAAGACTTGCCACTTTCAGAAAATGAGGAAATCCGCAAATTCTGTGAAACAGAACTATGGTGAGAGAAGAATGGTTGAAAAAGCTTGTGCTTGTAAAAGCATAGTTACCATGGACGCAATAAACAAGGTTACACATTTCATACATGATTTAGTCGAAGACCCTGAACGATACCCGGCAAAAGAGTTTCCTCTAGTCAAAGAGCTTCTTGACAACAAGGTTAAATCAGCAATTAAGACTCTTCGTGATGTTGAGGAAGTGTGTGAGGTTAAGCTAGAAGACGTTAAAGTGGACGTGCTCTTGGCTAGCACGGCTTTCAAAAATAAAAAATACTTTCCATCGTTCGACCGCATAATTGATGCTAAGGCTAAGTTTGAAACCAAAATCTGCACAACAGGCGTTTAAAAATGGCTGAAACAGAGAAAATTGATGTTAAAACACTAAACACAATCGAATGTATAGCCACATCCAAATATCACGCTGATACTAGACTGATGGTTTGCACAATTATGGGAGGACCCGCTGAACCTTTTCATAGAATTGAAGATGTTTACGATGTAGAAGGCGACATCGCCGTTATATCAAGCCGTAAACCTGACACAATTTATGTTAAAACAACACCGCACATCGGTATGGCTGCTCATATTGAAGTCATACCACGAAGAGGTTGGTATCCGCCCGGCAAAACCATTAAGGTAAAGGTGATATAAAATGCCGGAAGATTGGAGATATATAAAAGACTATGTTGCTGTGACTTCTGCTGAACCGGTAATCACAGACTTTCTACATAGAAATAACTTACCTACAGGACCACATACAACTAAAGGCATTAACGACGTAACAGAGTGTATAGGTCATGTGGAAACTGAAGAGGGAGCGAAAAGTTGTATAACTTTCAATATCGAAGACTTATCTCCCGCCCTAATTGGAGCTGGCTTCAAAAAGGAGGCGGAAGAACTTTACAGTGAATTTGCGAGAGCATCTGAAAAGGCAATAAAAGGTACGTGGGGAAAGTTTATACTATAAAGGAATGGAGAAAAATGGCTAAGTTGTTTGGTGAGATGGAAGACGCTCGCGGGGTTGAGGTTCATAAAATTGCGAATGAACAGTTGTGTGCAAGGATTTACTATGGACGCCGAGACAAATCAACTCATGCGGTAACAGTGTGTGCCACTATTGTAGCTGACCCGTTACGTGTAAGTGGAAGTAGCGAGAAAGCGGTTGTTGTAGCAGAGTTTATTTCTCCCGCAGGCTACCCCATACATTTCCACAGAGAAGAGTATCCTATGCCAGAAAAAAAGGTTCTGCTTAAAGCGGTGGCAGTATAATGAGTGAAACAGAAACGAAAAAGCTAGAATGCAAATATCCTGACATGATTTGTGTAATGAACAAAATAGGCGAATCAAACCCCCAATGTTGGCATGGGGACAACGCTTTAGAGTATGCTTTAACAGAAGCTAAACAACGAGCAGAAAAAGGAATTGAAGTGTTTGTTTCTTTTGATTGTCCAGTATGGGATTCAACCATAGACAAACCGCTTGAAGGCGGATACACTCTACGGTACAAAAAAGCGTCATGGGTAGCGTTTGTTTGAGGATGGATGATGAAAAATGGAGAAAGAAGTTTGTGAGAAATGTTTAGGGCGGTTCGCCACAGTTATAGCACAACTGGTTCATGCTGAAGAGTTTGCGTTACATGACGAAACCGAACGTGCATTACGCAGAGTGGATTGGGCTTTAAGCAACAAACAAATCATGGAAACAAAATGTCTTGCAGGACCTGAATCAAAACTTTTTGACAACAGGCTAAGTGACCTGCGTGATGCCATAGCTACAAAGAATAAGTACAAAATTGCCGAACTAACAACCGATACCGCTAGTCATTTACATAGAGCACTCACTACGCGAGTTTGTAGAACAGAATTAGAATAAAGAAAATTGAGGATGTGAGACAGTGAAAAAATGTGCCATTGTTTACAAATCTGGGTTGCGTAGGGCTGTAACCCTTTATGAGGAAGATGAGGCGAAGAAATTAGATTGCCTTACAGCTATTACTCAAGCAACTGTTGAAACAGACTCTCTTGGGCATGAGCTTAATCTTCACAGAGAGGATATAGACCATATAGAATGTGATGGGAAACGTTTACCCTTCGATAATGGAAGAATGGTTATCTTGCTAATGATGGATAAAGTAACCGATAGGGCATATACCTGTTTAGACACATTAATGGTTTAAATGAGTACACAAGGTGATTTGATGGGAAAGGAGTTAACTATGCGTGAATGGGCACGTACTAAAGAAAGCTCAAAGATAAAGAGGTTTCCAGGAGTTAAAGAAGCAGAGCAGATAGAATGGTGCAAAGAGCAAGGCGGAAAATGGAGAAAAAACATATGCGAAGTACCAGATGCGGTAATCAACGCCACATTGAAGAACGCACTTATACACGCGATGGGCACCGACTTTCTTTTGTTGAAGGACAACAGACAAGTTCGATTAATTATGGAACAGCATCCCGACTATCGCACCGCGTTATACCCAGTCCTTGATGTTGTAGAAGGCAGATATGACGATTTCAATCCAATATGGCGTGAGCTTACCGTAAAATATGGATACACAACCGACGATTTTAGCGGTGGACAAGTCTTCAAAACATCTGATGTGGCAATGGAGTTTATAAGAAACTTAAAAGATAAAGGCTTCACAGTAGCACTTGAATCTCCAATATAAGCTTAAGGTGATTTAATGGCTAAAACTGAAGAGCAATCAATGTTTGAGATGAATGTGCGAAACAGGAATTTAAGGTGTAGAAAATGGATTTAAAGGAAATAAGAAGGAAGAAATTTGCTGAGTTCACAGATAGTTGCCGAAGGGTGGGTGGAAAACCCATGAGAGTCACTGAAGATTTGCATTTCTGTTATCTGGATGACTTTACAATAGAACTTGGTCAACACCGCGGTTCTATCTATGGAAACTTTCTTATAAAAAAAGAGGGCAAAATGTTAGGGGTTGCGTTTGACCAGAGAACATTAACAGTGATTTAAATGAGTGTACTACCAGACCGTATTAGAGGATGGCGAAATGTCTGAAGCATTTACTAGAAAAGTGGGCATAACAGGTAAACCCTTTCTGGTTCCACGCAGACCGAAGCCACCAAGAAAAACAGAAGCTAAAATAAGTGAAGAAATGTGCTGGATTATTCACGATTGGGAAACAGATAAGCCGCTACCTCCCGAATCCAATCCATGTAAAGTTTTAAGAAGTGCTTTGTTTTCAGCTAAAACCACTTTGCCGAAAGGAAGCCCCCGCAACGTTTTCATTCAAGACCTAGCTGCCTCACTCAACAGAAAAAACATGTTAGACAGCCATAGAGTAGACGAATTCAACAAACTAGGCTACGAATACATGGAAGCCGTATAAGTGGGCGAACAGGAAAAAATTACGGTTAAAGAAACACCTCAAATCCCCAACAAGTTTGAGGTGATTGCCTGCATCTACAATCCTGAAACTAAAACTTGGAGATGTTTAAGTGCGGCTGATGTAGGTAGTCCTAAGTTCGACCCCGGCAAACATGAAATACTAGAGGTTACAGGAAAAAAGTTTTGCAACGAATACGAGTTGATAGGATTCAAACCAAGGGAAGGCAAAGTAACTTGGATTTCTTTTAGCAGAGACTCAATTATCAACTCACTATGCGAAGACATAAAAAGCCTAGTTAAAACAGGTAAAACACAATGGGGATTGGTTTAGATGTCGCTAACACATGAAATTGAAAGTCTACTGTCAAAACACGACCTTCTCTTACCCTCACCAGTCAGAAACCGCGAGCAATTCCGACCAACCAAAAACCAATTAATTGTAACAATAACTTTTCTCAAAGCATCCGAAAAATGTAAAGGCGTAAAATCGTGGGAGATGACGTGGGCATCACCAAAAAGAGCAGTTTGCTTGAGCGAGCAATTTAAAGAGATAGAACCTGAAGTTAAGAAATGGGCAAAAGAAAATCCCGAAGATTTTAAAAGGCTGTACGAACGAGTTGTATGGCGAGGGTGGTATGGAGAAACCCCAGTTTAAAATGGTAGTGTGGAAACAATGAACAAACGTGAAATGGCTGAAGATATGAAGACGCTAACGAAAGTGTCTGCCATAATAGGTCGGGAAATAGGTGTATGCATCTGCGGTAACAATGAACTTTACTTCGACACACTGACAATTGGTGATGAACACTCTGGTGTAATCATGTGCAACTGCAATCCGGTGAACACACTCTTTCATACACATATCACTGGAGAAAACAAACCGAGCAAGATAGACGTTGAATCGCTTGTGGAGACAGATATAAACGCACATGACTATTGCATTGGCACTATGAAAAATGGAGAACCACATGTTAAATGCTATGGCATCAACCGTTTAAAGTCAAATCTAACAATTTAACAGTTTAAGTGTAAAGGTTGCCAGAATATACATGTCCTCGCTGTGGTCATATTAATAACAGATGTGGAAAACCTAAAAAACCGAAACGGATAATCTGTGATAAGTGCAAAGAGGAATTTGAAGTTTGACATTGAATCAATACTTACCTACTGAAGAAGAGAAAGAGGCAGTTCATACAACTAGAGATTTTCTACTGGGTTTTTTTGAAGAAGCATTAAACAAGCAAGGTATAGATGCTAAGGTTATGGCTGTCGGCTCAACAGCCAAAGACACGTTTGTTAAAGGCGACATGGACATCGACATTTTTGTAGTTTCCGCAGATTATAAAAAAGCCTACGAGTTTTTTAAACGGAAAATACCTGAAGGAAGACAAAAAGAAGGACCCATGGACATTTGGCATTTTATCTACCGAAACTATGATGTTGATTTAGTGTGCATTCCTCCCGACCATCCGAGAATCGAAACGTTGGTTCATACAGCATTTATGAATCGGAACTTAACACCTAAGCTGAAAGAGGAAGCCATACGAGCTAAAGCCTTCTTTAAAAGTAAAGGTGTTTACGGAGCGGAAATCGGCGGGATAGTCGGTATAGCTGTAGAAGAACTAATTAGAAGACACAAAACTATTGAAAAAACCTGTCAAGTCCTACTATCCTCCGCTGAAATTCCCTTTATCGAAGACCCCGCAAATCCCAAACGAAACATTTTAGCATCCATAAAGCCGGTAAGATGGAAGCAACTTCAAGAATCATGCCGAAAACTTCTTGAGACGAAACATTTCAAGTACAAAACTTACACGTCACAGGAGTTTTTGCGGCAAAGAAAAACTTGGACACATTTACCCTTCGAAAGAAAAAGGGACAGAGCAACAGATTTTCACACAGCATTATCAGTGTGTAACCACGTTTTAAATGAAATAAGAAACAGAGAACCCGAAGTAGAAGGCGGATGTGACGCTTACGTATTTGAGAATATAATTGTAAGCTACGATGTTTCTCCCAAGGAGCTGAGTAAAAACAAAATCTACTGTGGACCACCAGTAACCATGGAAAGCGCAGTAGAAGCGTTCAAGTTTGTGCATCCTGAAAATTTTGAGGAAAAAGGAAAAATCTGCACAATAATTGAAAGGGACAAAACAGACGTTGTAGCTTGGATGCATGACCTGATAACTGACAGAATGCAAAGCAGAGGCTACCTACCATTGTAGCAGTCACTATTGTTTGGAGCGGGGGCGGGATTAAATTAAAATGCTAGGTGTAACTCTTTTCTTTTCCCATTTTAAACCAAAAAGTGATGGTTCTCCGGGCTTCTTCAGATGAAGAATTACATCATGGGTCTTCCTTAAATCGGGTTCATCGAGGGGAAGCCAAAATGGATTACTACAATATCTGCTTTCTATCTCGTCCCCCTTAAAATTGATACATTTTCTACCTCTGTTTCTCGGCAAAAACTTCTGTGGATTTTGTTCAATCTTACTTTCGTTCCGCTTCCAATATCTTGGCAGACTTATCTTGTGAATGTGCGACGGCAATTTGCCCTTTTTCTTTAATCTGAGAAGTGTGTAGAAGCTTTGCCACGCTTCATTAAGTTTGGACAGAAGTGCTTGCGCCTTGCATGTTCCAAGTTTCTTGAACGGTTCAATATGTTTGAGTTCTCTGCATTGAGTAGCATACGACGGCATTTTCTTATGTTCATGAAAGGCTCTCCTACGTTGATGATTTGCGATGTTCCATAAAATAGATGACTGTTCAGCATATTCGCTAAGTGTTGTGTATTGGTGGGTTTGAGAAGAACTGTTGAAGTCCTTAGCACATCTAACACACTCTCAGAACTCATATTTAAACCTCGCTAACTCCACGATTAAAATCGGGAGCTTGCGCTCGGAATTGTTTTTGTCACATAAGCCCAATATGGAACTCAAAGAAGGGTAGTCAATAAAGAAAATAACCGCGTAAACAAGCATAGCTGACAGTAAAAGTAAATAATGGATATGCAACCACTTTTCGCCTCTTGTAAGCTTCTCGTTTATTACAATGGCTGTTAAGAGTGTGGCTAACAAAAAGTTTGAAACTGAATCTGGGATTGGCAAGTGGAAACTCAGTAAGCCTAAACGTGCAAATAGAAAGAAAATAAGGAAGACCGTTAAGCCTATGGTTTTAAAGTATATCTTAGCCATTTCAGACCGTTGCTTGCACACTTACTTTCCTACATGAAACTTGCTTCTTCCCGTTTACATCTGTGATTTCACAGACAGCTTGCTCATCATCCAAGAGTCCCTCACACACAAGTTTACCGTCAACAACCTTACATGGTCCTGGCTTAAACTTTTTAATGAAGACATTCCACTCTATTTCTTGTTCCTCCTCCATATTCATATTCTCCTACCCTTAAAACGTGTTTTACCCTTAAAAATTTTTTTGAAAAACGATTAAAAACCCAATGTTCACAATAATAAGGATATGTAGAACAAGAGTGGCGGAGGCGTGAAAAAAAGGAGAAACTGAAGTTGGTGTAACTTATGAATGCTCGGTATACCAAGGCTATTATTAAGATAATTCCCGTGGGAATTATTGTTCTACTGCTTTTCTTATGTTTGTTCAGCATGATTCCACGAGCTGATTGTCCAGTTGAAACTCGATATACGCGTGGAGACCAACATTCAGTTAACGGCTTAACGGCTTACAAACTTGCTACGTCTCAAAGTGTACTGTCTCAATCAGTAACAACTTCGTATTCTGGTTCTGTAACTGTGTATTGGGGGATTAAAGTTTGGAAAAGAGCATCTGACGGAACAGAAACAGAAATTACAACAACATATTCCGCTGTTGTTAGTCGAAGTTCAGACGGTTCAGGCATTCAGAGCAAAACATGGTCTTGCATGACAACAGAATTGGAAAGCACAGATGCAATTGTGGTTAGGGTTTATTATTGGGAACTTTTGGGTTCTCCTGTTTTGAAAGCTACATTCATAACCGAACAGTTGGGAGCAAACGAAATCAGTAGCACTTGGACAGTTTATTATTACACTTACCGAACTTACAACGATAAATTTGATACAACTACACAAAGGTTTTATTGGGGAACATCAACTTACAATAGCAGAATAGAAAACTTTGTATGGTCGCCTGCACCACCTACGGGTTACACGCTTTTAGATAGTTACAGCGAAGAATATCAATATGCAAGTTTAGGATTATGGGCGGTTCATCCATCTTCAACGAGTTCTCCGAGCAGTATTGGTCAAAGCTGGAATTATTCATCTGGTGATTCAAGCTATAAATTATATCAAGCACGATTCTATCTCTCCCGTTGGAGTAATCCAACAGGAAATCTCACTGCCGTGTTATATATTGCTGACGGAAACGGAAAACCTATAGGTGACGCTTTAGCTACGAGCAACAAGGTTGACGTGACAACCGTACCACTTACTGTTTTCATGGTTGTTGTATTCAATTTTCCAGAACCAAGATACACTGTTACGATAAATACAATTTATGTTATTCAATGTGAAATGACAGAAGGAAGTTGTGACGGCTCGAACTATGTAAAGGTTGGATACGACGACTATGAAGGCAAAGATAATAGCAACATGAGTAAATATGTTTTCAGTGCTTGGAGTGCCGTAAATGGAGATTGTTGTTTTTACATCTATGGAGAAACGATAGTTGGGTATACTTTAAACTTACGTGTTATGGATTGGGACTTAACAGATGCAATTAATGGAGCCTACACCTATGTCAACAGTAGCCAACAAACAAGCGATGCTAATGGTTGGTCTAACTACACAAATCTGGATTCAGGCACCTACTACATTAACGTGTCTTGGTACGGCTTTTATGTTAACGGCACATTTTCTATTGAGCTAACTACCGACACCACCATGGATGTAAGATGCAAAATCTATGATGTTTATGTTCAAGTTTTACCAGCAAACCAAAAAGGCATACTATACACAGCAAACGTAACAGTCTTCAACGCTACAAGTGAAGCATCCAACAAAATCCGCACAAACTTAAGCAATAAAACAGGCTATGCTTCATTGTCTAATCTTCCAAACGCCACATTAACTTTCACGGTCTATGCCAAAAGCGACTATTCTCTTGTAATTGCAAATGTTACGCGCACACCAACGAGCGACGAACAAACTCTTTCAGCGGTCATATGCAACCAAAATTACGGAACAACGCTGATAAACTGGGAAATTATACTGATTCCAGTAGGCATAGTATTTTTCTCAAAAAGCCTTAAAAACAAGCGAAAAAACAAAAGAAGACATGGGATTCGAAGGGCATAATTATTTTGGCGATGTGCTAAACACTTCGGAAAAAGCTTAAAAGGAAAAAGAACAAAGCATAAAATATGGCTGAGTTTCAACTGTTCGCCTTAGCAATTCTGATTTTCTGCTCTATTATTTTAGCGTTATCGTTTGTTGTTCCACACATAAAAACTTTTACAAGTAAACCTGAAAAAACTAGAAAGAAACCCGCCAAAACCCATTCAAAGAACCAGCAAATAATAGCTGAAGCAGTTAACATCCTAAACGTGGAAATAACGAAATTAACGGAAGTAGCAGACCACATTTTGAATAACATCGATAAGCTGTAAAAAAACATTTTAAAAACGATTAAAAAGGCAAAATACTAATGAATGTTTAGGTGAATGAATGAACACTTTAAAGAAAGGAATTCTAGGCGGCATAAGTCTAACAACAATCCGAGCAGTTACAATGATAGGCATAGTTTTCGCCACGGCAATGCTATACTACGATTGGACAGTAACCATGACAGGAGCTTCTCCAGAGCTATTCTTTCACTTGTGGGAATCTCCATATACAAACACATCAACCATAGACTTAACCTACTCTGTATATGCTGACATATGGCTGATAGATGACAACGCAACCTACGGCATAATGAATAATGGTACATCAGCCAAGACAGTTTACATGTGGGTTGAATCAACCAACATGACAACACCTACTAACTGGTTTGCAAACTTTACGGTGCAAATTCTAAATGAAACTGAGGTAGTTCTCGCAACGTGGACAACTACAGACTTCGCAAGCTTAGGCGAGGCTACTGAGGTATCTTGGTCAGCAGATACAAACGGCATAAAAATCGACACGATAAAAGTGCTGTTCAAAGGCGGCAGTGACGTTAATCCTGGTGAAGCCGTAAAGGTTAGCTTGAAACTGAAAACAGAAGAGTAACCTTAAACTTCAGCGAAGGTCTGCGATGAAAAAACAAAGGTTAAACTACGCTATTGTATGTTTGTTGTTAACAAGCGTAGTTGCCTCTGTCTTTCTTTTCGCTTCACCCTTAGAAATTCCGAAAGTTCTCGCACAATATGATTGGTCAGACAGCTTTAGCATTTATCATAACATCACGGTTCTTGAACCTACTATCAGAACAGTAACCAACACATACAGTTTCCCCATA
>JREQ01000739.1_pt1 | contig 11500 bp, 7 predicted proteins | sample 210151 | NCBI WGS metagenome assembly JREQ01 (sample SAMN03019617, study PRJNA260268) | marine sediment metagenome | biome: Marine; feature: Sediment; material: Clay; isolation source: clay from marine sediments 31 meters below sea floor depth collected from... | place: New Zealand: Canterbury Basin... | reverse complement strand
TTATTTAAACTTCTTTTGTATTTTTCTTTAACTTCACCAAGACGATTATTCAATCTCATCAGTTCTTTATCCCTATCAATCAATTCAAAAAGAGGAATAAAAATATCAATTCCTGATGCAATTAATTTAGAATAATTAGCTAAGTCATCTATTTTACTCACAAAATCAACACTATTAAGACCCGCTAATCTCATAATTTTTTCATTATTTTTTATTATCAGACTTTTCTTCTCCAAATGATCTGTAATTAAATAAGCTGAAAATCTCTTTTGTGGACTTACAGATAATTGACTTCTGACCTCTCTTATTGCACTTATTACATCCATCAGAATCTCCATCTTATATTCTGCTTCTTTATCAATCTCCTCTATCTTATATTCTGGATATGGCGATATCATTATGCTTTCACCATCATGAGGTATGCTTTGCCATATCTCTTCTGAAATAAATGGCATGAAAGGATGAAGAAGCCTTAAATAACTCTCCAAAATTTTTATTAATAGATATCCTGCTGTTTTCTTAGCTATTTTATCCTCATCCTGATATAGTCTATTTTTACAAAGTTCAATGTACCAATCGCAATATTCACCCCAAAAGAATTTGTAAAGCTGTTTTGATGCTTCAGCAAAATTGAATTCTTCAAGATTGTCTATTACATTTTTAACTGTTATGTTGAATCTTCTTATGATCCATCTATCTTCTAATTGATAACATAAGCTATCTTCATTTATATCTTTAAAATTAATTCCTTCTGTACTCATTTGTACAAATCTTGCTGCATTCCATATCTTATTTGCAAAATTTCTCATTCCTTTTATTGTCTCTTCTCCCAAAGCTATATTTCTTCCAGATGATGTTAGAAATGAAAGCGTAAATCTTAAAGCATCTGTTCCATATTTTTCCATCACGGGAATGGGGTCAATTACATTTCCTAATGATTTGCTCATCTTTTTTCCGAACTTATCATATATGGTTGGGTGGATAAAAACTCTTCTAAATGGAATTTTTTTCATGAAATATAATGATGTCATTATCATTCTTGCAACCCAGAAGAAGATAATCTCATTGGCTGTTGTTAATGTCTCCGTTGGGAAGAAATAACCTAATTCTGCTGTTTGTTCAGGCCATCCCATTGTAGAAAATGGCCAAAGTGCTGAACTAAACCATGTATCTAAAACATCCTCCTCCTGATATATACTTTCACTTTCACAACTCTTACATTTTTTTGGTGGTTCTAACTCAACCATAATATCATCACAGTCCTCACAGTACCAAACGGGAATTCTGTGCCCCCACCAGAGTTGTCTTGATATACACCAATCCTTAATATTCTCCATCCAGTGAAAATAAACCTTCTCCCAATTTTTGGGTATGAATTTAATCTCATTGTCCTTTACTACTTTTATTCCCATATTCGCTAATGATTTCATTTTCACAAACCACTGTTTTGAAATTCTGGGTTCAATAATGATGTTACACCTATCATGTCTTCCAATAGCCAAATTATGCTTCTCTACTTTTCTTAATTGACCCAATTTTTTAAGATCCTCTATCACTTTTTCTCTACATTCATATCTATCCAACCCCTTATATTCCGGTATATTCTTGTTTATTTTTGCATTATCATCAAATATATTTATTTGCTCTAAATTATGAGTTAACCCAATCTCATAATCATCGAAATCATGGGCGGGTGTTATCTTGACAGCACCAGTTCCAAATTCAGGATCTACCCTATCATCTGATATTATCGGTAATTCTCTATTAATTAATGGTAAAATTGCAGTCTTTCCTATATATGATTTATACCTTTTATCTTGAGAATGAACTGCCACAGCACTGTCCCCCAGCATTGTTTCAGGTCTTGTAGTAGCAATAGTTATAAAGTTGTCTTCACCTTTTATTGGATAATATATATACCAGAAATTTCCTTCCTCCACTTCCCTCTTAACTTCTATATCTGCAATAGTAGTCAGACACTTTGGGCACCAGTTTATCATTCGAAAATCCTGATAAATTAGTCCATCATCATAAAACATTTTGAATGCAGTAAGTACTGCTTTTGAAAGACCTGGGTCCATAGTAAATCTTTCCCTTTTCCAATCACACGAACAACCCAGTTTCTTCAATTGTTCAATGATTATGTTTCCATATTTCTCCTTCCATTGCCACGCTCTTTCTAAAAATTTTTCTCTACCCAATTCATGTCTTGTTATTCCCTCCTCAGCCATTATATTCTCTATAATATTATGAACAGCAATACTGGCATGATCTGTTCCTGGTAACCATAACGTGTTATATCCCTGCATCCTTTTATATCTTATGATTATGTCTTGAATTGTGTTATTTAATGCATGACCCAAATGAAGTACACCAGTAAGATTTGGTGGTGGAATTACTATACTGTATGGTTTTTTACCTTCATCCACACTAACATGAAAATAACTCTCTTTTAACCAAAAATCGTATATTTTATCTTCAACTAATGAAGGATTATATTTTTTATTGATAGCTTTATTCATGACTTTTACAAATTTATTATTTAAATTTGCTTCCCTCCTTAAAATTTTGATTTTTATTAAACTTAGTCTGATTATTTCTATTTATTGCTTTGTGGTATACTTTCGAAGACATTTTCAGTCAAGAAAGTATACCCAAAGCTTCCATTATCTTTAAATTAGATAAATTTTGTTATATTGCAAGACCTGACACTTTATTTAAATTAAAAAAGCCCAATTCTAAAAGGGCGAACTGGGCATAATTCGTGGTACCACCTTCTTTCTCCAAAAGGGAGCACTCATTTCTATAACGGAATTACCGATCAGACTTACTTAATTTCAGTCCAATAGCTCAGAGACGACTTCAGAAGCAGATTTTCACAAAATTACTCTCATTGAATGTAACTTCTCTCTGTGAGTTCTTACTTCTTACTACTTCTCCTCTTAGCTTTTATCTTTCTTTAAGTTTTAAAAAAGCAACTTTCAAAAAACAGGTATTTAATTAAATTAAATTAAATTAAATATATCTTTTGCATGTTATTTTTATTTCTATATCAAATTATACGTGGTTATACTATTTCTTATAAACCTATTTGTCAAGTTTTTATACTCTTATAATCTCTTAACAAGAATTTCATCTATTATTCCATATTTCTTTGCTTCTTCCGATGTCATAATAAAATCTCTATCAGTATCTTTGTTTATTTTGTCAACAGACTGATCTGTATGTTTAGATAATATCTGGTTCATCATCTTTCTCATCCTTAGTATCTCTTTAGCATGTATATTGACATCAGAAGCACTTCCAGTTGTTCCACCACTGGGTTGATGTAGAAGAATCCTGGCATGTGGTAAGGCAAATCTCTTTCCCTTATCACCAGCTGCTAAAATTAGTGCAGCTCCGCTTGCTGCTTGCCCCATACAGATAGTAGAAACAGGTGATTTTATAAACTGCATAGTATCATAAATGGCCATAGTAGATGTTATTAACCCACCTGAACTGTTTATATAAAGATTAATATCCTTTTCGGGATCATCAGCTTCCAAAAATAGTAACTGCGCCATAACTAAATTGGCTAATCTATCATCAATATTTTCACCTAAAAAGATTATTCTTTCCTTTAGCAATCTTGAATATATGTCAAAAGATCTATCACCCCTGCTTGTTTGTTCAATAACTATTGGGATTAAATTACTCAAATCTCACCTACCTATTTCAAACAATTTTTGCATTGTTAATTAAAAAATTTAATGTCTTTTTTCTTCTTAATTCCAATCTTAAATCAATTTTTCCTATACCCTCAGAATAATAATTGTATACATCTTCCTTTTTATCACCAGCATAACTTGATATTCTTCTAGCCTCTACATCGATTTCCTTATCTGATACTTTTATATTCTCTTTTTCTGCAATTGTATCTAAAATCAACCTATGCCTGATTTCAAGTTCTGCTCTATCTTTATATCTCTTCTCTAATATATTTTCATTTTGATTAGTTACTCTTAAGAATTCCTCCAAACTTGAACCCTGTCTTTCTAGATTTTGTTTGAAGTTATTTATAAGTCGCCTGCCTTGATTTTCTATCATAACTTCCGGTATGTCAATCGGATTACTTTTAACCAGCTCTTCTAAAATCTTAACTCTATTAAGAGATTCTATATTTTCCTTCTTTCCCTTTTTTATCTCTTCTCTATAATATTTTTTTAATTTGTCAAGGTTCTTAAAACCACCAACCATCTTCGCAAATTCATCGTTAACTTCAGGTAATATTTTCTTTTTTATTTCCTTAATTTTTATATGATATATAGCCTTTTTACCCGCTATTTTCTTATTTATAAAATCCTCTGGATACGCAATCCCTATCTGCTTTTCATCTCCTATTTTCATTCCAATTAATTCTTTCTCTTTCTCACCAAAGAGAAATCCAGAACCAACTTGTAATAAGTAATCACCACCACTGTTTTCCTTTATTAATTTATCATTAATATAGCAATCAAAATCCATTAATACAACACTTTCATTTTTTATTATATTGCTTTTATCTTCTTCCAATTTTGCAAATTGATTTCTTAATCTTTCTATTTGTGATTGAATCTCTTTTTTTCCAACTCTTGCTACTCTCTTCTTTAACTCAATTCCCTTATACTTTTTAAGTACCACCTCTGGTTCAACTAATACTTTAGCCTCAAATTTTAAAGGTTTTTCTTTTTTTATTTCTCCAATTTTTATTTCAGGTTGATCGATTGGTCTTATTTTTGTTTCTAAAACTGATTGATAATAATATTTTAAAAGGGATTCTCTTAAAGCTTCCTTAAAAACGTAATCCTGGCCAACTTTGGTATCTATGATTTTTTTTGGAATTTTTCCCTTCCTAAAACCAGGAATTTTCAATGATTTTGATAGTTTTTCATAAGCTTTTTCTACATCCTCTTTAAATAGTTCATTTGGAACTTCCACTTTCATCTTCACTTTATTTTTCTCAATTTTTTCCACTGATGTTTTTAATCTCATCTTAAAATAGAGCTCAGATAATCTTCCTGATTGAAGATAATAAGAGCCACTCTCCTTTCCATTAATAATATTTCCAAATACAAGAAAAAAAAATTAGGAACCAGAAGAAAATCCTAAATATTATTTCTATAAAGATGGTGCGAGAGGGGGGATTCGAACCCCCAAGGTTTTACCCACTAGATCCTAAGTCTAGCGTGTCTGCCAATTCCACCACTCTCGCTATTTTGATAGTGGTGGGTCGTGCAGGTCTCGAACCTGCGACCTGCTGATTAAGAGTCAGCTGCTCTCCCAAACTGAGCTAACGACCCACATCTAATAACATTTATATTAAATTTTATTAAATAGCTTTACAAAATATTTCTGGCGCGCCTGGAGGGATTCGAACCCCCGACCTTCGGATTCGAAGTCCGCGGCTCTATCCAACTGAGCTACAGGCGCTTATATTTATTTTAAAATATTTATTATTTTAAAAAAAATTCCAGATATTTTTTAATTTTTTCCCAAAATTTCACATAATATCATACCTTATAATCAAATGGAGCGGATGACGGGACTCGAACCCGCGACTTTCACCTTGGCAAGGTGATGTTCTACCAACTGAACCACATCCGCATTTAAAAACTTGGGGTGAACGACGGGATTTGAACCCGCGACCTCAGGAGCCACAATCCTGCGCTCTAACCAGCTGAGCTACGTTCACCATTAGCTAAATTATCTCAAACTATTAAAATTATTTCAATTCAAACAAAAATAGTTTAATTAATTTTAATTTGTAAATGAAATTAAGAGAAATAATGGCGCGCCTGGAGGGATTCGAACCCCCGACCCACGGATTAGAAGTCCGTAGCTCTATCCAACTGAGCTACAGGCGCAAACTTTTATTTATTATCTAATTATATCAATTATTTATTAAAAATTTTTAATAACTTTGTTTTCTATTCTGATTCTATAAGAAATATGCTCAATTAAAAAGTTATATAAAATTTTAAAATAAAAATTTCAATAAAGAAGATGGGATATTAAGGATTAATTATTTTTTTCTTTGCTAAATATTTAACTAAATCTTTCCTAAATCTTATTATGGTGAATAAAGTTAAAATCAATCCAAAAATAAGAGAATATATAGATTTAGTTGTGTACCATAGATAAATAGTTCCTACTAAGAATCCTGCAACTGCTCCAATTGATGATTCTCTTAAAATTAAAGCAATTAATATTCCCCCTATTAAGCATGGAATAAGTGCCATGGGTTTTATCATACTCATTACACCTACAGTTGTTCCAACTCCTTTACCACCTGTAAAATTTAAATATAATGGCCAGTTATGTCCTGCAACTGCTGCTATTCCAGTCAAAAGTGGAACTATTTCATGTAATCCAAGTTTTTGAGCCAAGAATACTGCTAAAACTCCCTTTGCTACATCTAAAAGACCACCTAAAAGTCCAACTGGTAAACTCACATTTCTCATTGCATTAAGTCCACCAACATTTCCACTTCCTATCTTTCTTACATCCTTACCTGTAAAAAGTTTGACCATTATATAAACATTAGGTATTGAACCTAAAAGATATCCTAATATTATTAGTGAAATTGATAATAATATTTTCAAAATCCCCCCTTTAATTAAAACTTAATAATTTTAGAAGGTTAATAATTAAATTTAATAAAGAGGATTGATAAATCACCTCTATCTTTATATTTATTATGAAGGGGTTATTACAATCTCAAATTCAAAATCTTAGAGAATATAAAATATTTGATATTTTATATTATACCTATCTTTTTCCCACCTTTATAATATATATCTAAAGCTTTCTTAATATCTTCTTTTGAATGAGTAGCCATCACATGATTTCTAATTCTGTTTGTATTTTTTGGAATTGCTGGATAAAGAATTGGGCAGGCATAAAGACCATTGTCATTTATAAATCTAGCAAGTTCCAGTGTTCTCTCCTCGTCTCCAATTAATACTGGAACTAATGCAGTTTCACTCTTCATGGTATTATAACCCATTTCTATTAATCCTTGATTAAACATTACTGTATTTTCCCTCAATTTTTCATATCTCCAGGTTTCTTCCTCCATAACTTCTAATGATGCGAGAGCTGCTGCAACTGCCGATGGTGGAAGACTAGCAGAAAATACAAATCCTCTAGAAATATGTTTTAAGTAATCGATTAAATCCTTTTTAGCAGCAATATAACCACCAACACTGGGTATCGTTTTGCTCAATGTTCCCATTTTGATATCCACACTGCCCTCAATATCAAAATGCTGTTCAATTCCTCTCCCGGTTTCACCCAATACTCCCAACGAGTGGGCTTCATCTATCATCACATCTGCTCCATATTTATCAGCCAATTTTCTTATATTTGGAAGATCGGCAACATCTCCATCCATGCTGAATACCGCGTCTGCTATAATAATAAGATTATTATAATCCTTACTTTTTTCCAATATCTTCTCTAAATGTTCCATATTATTATGTTTGTAAGTTTTGAAACGTGCTCCTGATAACATACAACCGTCAATGATACTAGCATGATCAAGTTTATCCATCAAAATGATATCTTTTGGACCAGTCAGACATGAAATAGTAGATAAGTTTGTAACATAACCACTACTAAACAAAATTGCTGTTTCAGCTTTATTAAAATCAGCTAATTTCTCTTCCAGTTTTTTATGTATTGATGTTGTTCCAGCCAATAACCGAACTCCCCCTGCTCCTGATCCATATCTATCAATGGCATCTTTTGCAGCCTTCATTATTTTTGGATGATCCACTAAACCTAAATAACCATAAGAAGCAAGATTAATACATTCTTTTCCTTCAACCATAACTCTGGCAATTGATGGGCTTTGAATTTCCCTTAAATAGAAATATCTGTTTGCCTCTTTTGCATCTTTTAATCGTTGCTTAAAAAGCACTATTTTTTCTGATTTTTCTAACATCTACCCTCCATTATTTACTATTTTTTATTCATAATTTCATATTTATATCATTTTTGAAATTTCCAAAAAAACCAAAAAAATAATTTAAAAAAAATTAAATAAATAATCTACTAAAAAAATTAAGCAAATATCTTGCTGAATATCTCCTCTACAAATGAATCAAACTCATCTCTATTTTCACTGCTCATCCCATTTAAATATTCCTGATATATTAAAAAGTTATTTAAAAAATGCTCACTATCAATATTGAGGTCTTCATCTAACTGAAATGTACCTAAAATGAGTCCAGCAAGAGAACTAATTTTCAATTTACTTCTCTTTCTAAATTTCTTAAGATTCTCTATTAATTTTGTCTTTAAAAATTCATCTTTTAACTTCTTAATTCCTAAAAACAGATTCATCATATAATAAGTGCAATATTCCATTGGTCTTCTGATTCCATCAGCCTTTTTGGAAATTCTTTTCAAAAGTCTTATATACGATTTTCTTTTTCCTACACCCACCTCCTTTAACATTAACTCTTTAAAATCTCTCCACCTTTTATGCTCAATATCCTCCTGTAATATCTCTCCCAATAATTTTTTTGCTTCAGGAAACGGATAGAATAAAACTTTTGATCGCCCTTTTCCCCTTTTGTAACGGAGTACATACTTCCGAGAAACTAACTCTTTCTTCTCTAAAAGTCTTAGCATATCATAAGCTGTATATTTACTTACACCAAGATTTTTAGCCAAGTCAGTATAATGAATATATCCATTTGCTTCACTACATAATTTTAAAAATTTTGACAGAAACTCTCTTTGTCTTCTAGTAATTCTCATCTTAGAAATGTAGCCCGTTTTCCCTTTCCTCAAGGAGTTGGTGAGGGCTATCCCCCTTTCTATTAATTTTGCACCTCTAAAATTCTTAAAATTAAATTTATATATTAAAATAGCTAAAAATAATATTTTAAATTCTATATTAACTATATGAATTAATCAAATATTGAAATTTTTAAACTATCACCTTTTTAAAACAAAGAATTCAAAATAAATTATAATAAGTATAAAAACTACTAAATATAAATGAATTGAACCTGGTAAATTTTATTATAGTGATAAGAAATATTACCAGGTTTTTTTATTTAATGAGTAAGAAGAATTTTCCTCAAAAAAATGGAGCGGGAAACGGGCCTCGAACCCGCGACCTTCAGCTTGGAAGGCTGACGCTCTAGCCAACTGAGCTACTCCCGCTCACAAATCAAAGATATTATATCAAATTATATAAGGAACCATTTAAAATATTTATTTAAAAATATTATCTACTTTTAAATTTAAATTATTATAGATCCTAATTAAATGGTCGGGGCGAGAGGATTTGAACCTCCGACCTCTTGCTCCCAAAGCAAGCGCGCTAAACCAAACTGCGCTACGCCCCGAATCAATATTTATTAATAATTATAATTAAAAATCATTTAAAGGAAAATATTTATCACTATTCAAAAAGATAATATTAATAATAAATTATAAAAATTAATAAGTTTCTAGGAAATGTTAATATTTACAATTCTCCATATTTTTTTTAAAGCTTTTGCTCTATGACTTATTTTATTTTTCTCTTCAATTCCTATTTGAGCCATTGTATATGAGTGACCTTCAGGAACAAAAATAGGGTCATAACCAAAGCCAGATTCACCATGAGGTGAGTAATCTATTTTCCCTTCACATTTTCCTTGTGACATGAAGAATTTTCCATTTGGTAGATATAGAACAGCTACACAACGAAATCTTGCAGTTCTTCCTTCAAAAGGGCAATTTTTCATTAAATTTAAGACTTTTTTAATATTTTCTAAGTCAGTAGAATTTTCACCTGCATATCTTGCTGATTTTACTCCTGGGTCTCCGCCCAAATAATCAATTTCCAGTCCTGAATCCTCTGCTAATGCCAGTTTTTTTGTAAAATTTGCTACTATTTTAGCCTTTTTTAGAGCATTTTCCTCATAACTACTACCTGATTCTTCTATCTCTGGCCAACTTTTAAAATCCAAATAAGTTAACCATTTAATATTTTTACCAGATAAAATTGATTTTATTTCCCTGATCTTACCCTTATTTCTTGAAGCAATAGCAGTCTCTATGTATTTATCTCTCTTCATATATCCTAAAAACTGTTAAGTATTTAATAAGTATTATTTATTAAATAAATTTTGACATAATCATTTTTTATTATAAATATTCATATTTTAAATATTTTATTTTTTAATAAGAAATGATTTTTACTATTTCAATAATCGATTTCAATTTTTATTTATAAAAATCTATCAAATCTCTCTGGATATCAATTATCTTTTTTATACCATCTTCTGCAATCTCCAACATTTTTTGAAATAGCTCTTTTGATATAGGTTTTTCTTCAGCTGTTACCTGTATTTCAACTATATCACCTTTTGAGGTCATAACAACATTCATATCAGCTTCTGCTTTACTATCTTCCTTATAACAAAGATCCAAAAGAATTTCTCCATTAATTAATCCAACACTAACAGCAGCTGCCAAATCTATCATTGGATACTTATCAATTTGCCCTTGAGAGACTAATTTATTTAAACAATCATATAATGCTATATAGGAACCAGTTATTGCAGCAGTTCTTGTTCCACCATCTGCTTGAATAACATCACAATCTATCCATATTGTTCTCTCTCCAAGTTTATCAAGTTCTACAATTGCTCTAAGTGACCTCCCAATCAGTCTTTGGATTTCATGTGTTCTGCCTTTTATTCTTCCCATTGTAGAATCTCTAACAGTTCTTATAGGTGTGGAACGGGGTAGCATTGAATATTCTGCAGTTATCCAACCAGTTCCCTCACCCCTTAGAAACTGTGGAACCTTATTTTCAATACTTGCTGTACATATTAATTTTGTTTTCCCAAACTCTATCAATACAGAACCTTCAGCATACTCTATATAATTTCTTTTAATCTTAATCTTCCTAAGTTCATCAGGTTTTCTTCCATCTATTCTTTTCATATATATTCCTTTATTAAATTTATAAAAAATTCAACAAGATTAATTCAATATGGTTATTTATTTTTCAATGTATAAGAAATGTGTTTGTAAACACAACTCTTAAATAGTTCAAAATTATAATGAAATGAGCTCTTAATAAAAATCAAGAGCTCATAAACTTATATCAATTTGGTGGAGGTGCCGGGAATCGAACCCGGGTCCAGAGAAATCTATCAGAAACATCTACAAGTTTATCCTGTTTTGAATTTCACATACTGGTTTATACACAAGAATACATCACCAAATGCTATTCTGAGTTTCTTTTTACTCCAGTCCTCCTCAGAAATGAAGACAGAAGATAGCCTACTACCGACATCCATCAAAGCCCGTAAGCAAAACTTTGAGGACGTAGCCTTGTTTTAGGCTAATGCATATGCAGGTTCTGCACATATGTTTATTTTCCAGCTTTTAACGAGTTCTGGAGCTCGACTTGCAACTTCTGCTTCAATTTCCCTGTCGAAACCAGTTCACCCCCTTGATACATTATACA
>JREQ01006261.1_pt1 | contig 11530 bp, 11 predicted proteins | sample 210151 | NCBI WGS metagenome assembly JREQ01 (sample SAMN03019617, study PRJNA260268) | marine sediment metagenome | biome: Marine; feature: Sediment; material: Clay; isolation source: clay from marine sediments 31 meters below sea floor depth collected from... | place: New Zealand: Canterbury... | reverse complement strand
CTTGACTGGCCAGCTTCGCTATCCACTACTAGGGCCGGGAATGATGTATGAGGCCATGAAAGACGAAATAGAGAGGATGGGGAGTCCGGTGGTTCTAGACTGGGAGGCAATCAGCATAAATCACAATGAAAGTGAAGTTCTTACTGTTACAGTGAGGAACAAGGCTGGAAAAGAAAGAAGCCTTGTGGGCACGAAATTTGTCTCAACCATTCCTATTTCTCTTCTAGTTCAAAGAATGACTCCAAAACCACCAGCAGATGTTGTGGAGGCTTCCAAAAAGCTAAGGTATCGAGGACTATTAGTGGTCCATTTGATAATTGACAGGGAGAACTTATTTCCTGATAATTGGCTTTTTATCCATTCGCCTGAAGTGAAAGTGGCCAGAATTCAAAACTACAAGAACTGGAGTCCCAGGATGGTTCCAGATCCCACAAAAACCTCTTTAGGGCTGGAGTATTTTTGTACCGAGAACGACGATTTCTGGAATCAACCTGAAGAAAAACTTATTGCTAGGGCTAAAGAGGAGCTAGAAAAATTAGATATTGTCGATGAGCATGCCATCTTAGATGCTTTTATCTTTAAAATCCCCCACGCCTATGCTGTTTATTATAGGGGGTACCGTGAGCCTCTAGAGACACTAAAACATTATTTAGCTACCTTCGATAACCTGCAGACTGTGGGTCGGGGGGGAATGTATCAGTACAGCCATATGTATCGTTCTATCCTCACCGGCCTTATGGCGGCAAGAAACATACTAGGGTCAAGCTTTGATATATGGCAACTCAATGTCGATGAGGACGATTGTGATGTAAAATTGGAATAAGCTAAATGAGGTGATCTAAATAACTAAAGGGGAGGGAGGATTTCTTGACATCTATTTTATCTTCATTATTCTAGGAGATGGAGAATTGGCCGACATCGCAGAAATAAGCCTTCGGAATTTAAGGTTTAGAAAAAGCAAAGAAGATTCTCGAGTGGAGACCGACCGTACCTACAGGCTCTCCAAGATGAAGATATACCAGAGAAGAAGGAGAAAGGCTTATTCAATATGCTAAAGAAATCGTCGGGTTCTGTTCAGATCTTCTATCCAAAATTGGATAGGGAAAGGCTTGTCCAGACCATTCAGGAGAGAGTAGAAGATTTAGATCAAAAACTACCACTTCTGTTGGTAGTTCTTTTCGGCTCCTATGCCAAAGGAAATTATACTGTAGCTAGCGATATCGATCTTTTAGTGATTTACAGAGGCAAGGAAAGAAAAGACGCATATTCTGTTATTAAAAGAACCCTTGATGTTCCTCGTCTTGAGCCCCATGTGTATTTGGATAGCGAATACGAAAAAATGAAAAAGACGATTAATAAAATGACGAAGAATAGCATTGTTCTTTTCCCGACTTAATTTCGGGTTTGTCCGACTGATCTTCCAGAGATTCAGGGCCTAAGGCCTTAGAAGTGCAGGTGGATGGAGGCCGGAAGCAAGATCAAAAAAGGGGTATGTGATGGGACTCAAGAATAAGATCATTAAGCACAAGATAACTGTAGGAATTATCGGACTAGGCTATGTAGGTTTACCCCTGGCAGTTAGATTTGCCTCGGCTGGATTTCACGTTACTGGCATTGACATTGATGAAGAAAAGGTTACAGAAGTCAACCAGGGAAAATCTTATATTCCTGACGTGAAGAAGGAAGAGATAAAGAGATTCACAACTCAGGGAAAGTTAAGGGCCACCATGGATTATGAGACCTTGAGGGATTTAGATGTTCTCATTATATGTGTACCCACTCCCTTAAGAAAAACCAGGGACCCCGACATTTCCTATATTGTGGAGGCGGTAAGAGAAATTAGAAAATATTTACGGAGAGGACACATAGTCGTATTGGAAAGTACCACCTATCCAGGGACAACCAGAGAGCTGGTCTTACCTGAATTGGAGTCAAGCGGCCTGAAGGTAGGCAAAGACTTCTTTCTGGCCTTCTCACCGGAGCGGGTAGATCCAGGCAATTCCAGATATAACATTAAGAACACTCCCAAAGTGGTAGGGGGCGTTACCCCAGAGTGTACCGAAATTGTTAAGACTCTTTACAGTCAAGCCATTGATGAGGTGATTCCGGTATCCTCCTCAGAAGTTGCTGAGATGGCTAAACTCCTGGAAAACACCTTCCGGGCTACTAACATTGCCCTGGTAAATGAGATGGCGATTATGTCAGATAAATTAGGAGTAGATGTTTGGGAGGTTATTGATGCTGCCTCCACCAAGCCTTTCGGATTTATGCCTTTCTATCCTGGACCTGGCTCAGGCGGGACTTGTATTCCCATTGACCCTCATTATTTATCCTGGAAGCTGAAGACTTTAAATTATAACCCCAGGTTTATCCAGCTCGCCGAGGAAGTCAACTTCAGCATGGCCTCTTACGTAGTGGGAAAAATTAGCCAGGCCTTAAATAAGTTAAAAAAGAGTATCAACGGCTCCAGGATACTAATCCTGGGGGTAGCCTACAAAAAGAATGTAGGTGACGTTCGAGAGGCCCCCGCTTTAGAAGTGATTAATCTATTGTTGGATAAAGGGGCGAATCTAGCTTACAATGACCCTTATGTTCCGAAGCTCAATATCGAAGACAAGGTCTTGAAGTCGGTGCAGTTACGAGACAATCTTCTTGAGGAGATGGACTGTGTGGTAATTATTACTGATCACAGTCTGTATGACTTTGAATGGATTGTGAAGAATGCTAGATTAGTCATAGATACTAGAAATGCGACCAGGAACATGGCCGATAGTAGTGGAAAGATCATAAAACTCTAAGGAGGATTTGTTGGCCGTTTATCTGGTAACCGGAGGTGCAGGTTTTATCGGCTCTAACCTGGTGGAAGAACTCATTAAAAGAGGCGAGAAGGTCAGAGCCATAGATAATTTCTCCACCGGCAGGCAAGAAAATATCGAAGAGTTTTTGCCCAGGATCGACTTAGTCCAGGGTGATATAAGAAACCTGGCTAGGGTAAGAGAGGCGGTTGAAGGAGTGGATTTTGTCCTTCATGAGGCAGCCTTAACCTCTGTAGCAAGGTCTATTGAAGATCCTCTGGCCACTACCCAAACCAACATCAACGGTACCTTAAATCTTCTCACCGCTGCTAGAGAAGCGAAGGTAAAAAGGCTAATTTATGCCTCCTCATCCTCAGTCTATGGAGACAATCCAACTCTACCAAAGAGAGAAAACACGATTCACAATCTCCTATCACCCTATGCAGTAAGTAAACTTAGCGGTGAATATTACTGCCAGGTTTTTTACCGAATATATGACTTGGAAACCGTAATCTTAAGATATTTTAATGTCTTCGGTCCGAGACAAAACCCCATTTCTCAGTATGCGGCGGTAGTCCCTGAGTTCATTAAAGCTATGCTAAACGGCAAGTCTCCCACTATTTATGGAGATGGTGAACAATCCCGGGATTTTACCTTTGTGGAAAATGTGGTAGAGGCAAGTATCCTTGCCTGCAGGAAAGAAAAGATTGCCGGGGAAATTTTTAATATCGGTTGTGGAAAAAGAACCACTATAAATCGGTTGGCAAAGCTAATTAGTAGATTATTGGATAAGAATGTTGAGCCGATTTACACAGATCCTCGACCAGGAGACATCAGACATTCTCTGGCTGATATTACCAAAGCCCGGAGGCTATTGAACTACCAGCCCCATATTAATCTCGAAGAAGGATTAAAAAGGACTCTTAAATGGTATAAAGAATGCTCATCTTGACGTCTGTCTGACTTATGGCAGAGGTTCCTCCTAATTTTCCCTGATGCCTTGCTCAGGGCAGTCTAATGTTCGGTCTTAGGTAGGTAAAGATAGATGAATCGGTCAGTGAAAACCCTGAGGGATGTTACGAAGCTGCTAACCTCTGAGATGATCAACCTCGTTTTCTCAGTATTTTTTTTCATCATTATCGCCCGTATTTTTACTAAGATGGAGATGTCCGGTGTTGCTGTTTGGACCATTATTGTCGGTTTGGGTACGATGCTCTCCGGGTTAGGCCTGGTGTCCACTTGCATTCAGAGGGTTCCCGAACTACTTACCAAAGGTGAAAAAACCGAAGCCTCCGCTTTGATGAAGTCATCCGTTACCGCCCCCTTTTTTTTATCTCTGGTAGTGGCTGGAGTAGTGTATGTTCTTTCAAGGCAGATCTCTCAATTGTTTTTTAAAACAACCGAATTCACTGCTCTCGTCCGTATCATGGCCATCGGGATAGTGATAGCTGAACTTTACGAGGTGCTAGTCTACATGCTAAAAGTAGTAGACAAGTTCGGCAAGTTCAGCATTGCCACTATTGTTAGTACCATTCCTGCGAAATTATTGGCTTTCTCCTTCTATTGGATCTTTGGGATAAACGGATACATTTTTGGGCTTATTTTAGGACAAAGTTTCGCAGTCTTTTTTATGGTTTACTGGCTAAAGGATTTTTTGTTTTTCAAATCAGGATTTTATTCACTGAAGAAACTGGTAGTCTATTCCTTGCCCTTTTATGGATATAGATTTGTTCGTTTTGGTTCGATGGAGGTTGACCAGTTGATTATTGGCGTCCTTTTGATGCCAGAGCAGTTAGCGACCTATCATGTGGCCCGGAGGTTTTTGGGATATCTCATTCTGCATACTAAGGCTCTTGTAGGACCCATCGCTCCCAAGATATCCCAATTGAAGACCCAGGGCACTCAGGCGTTACAAAGAGCATTTAGCAAGACATCTCGCTATCTTTCTTTTTCTCTTATCCCGGTGAGTTTTTTGATAGCCTCGCTTGCCTATGCCTTGCTTGAGATTTATGGTGGCAAGAAATATATCGGTGGAGTGCCAATCCTCGTTCTTTTGTCTCTGGCCGCAATTCCTTATGGAATCTATTCTATATATGCTCTCAATATCCATATTATCGGCAAGCCTATAAAGACGTTTGAACAGGAAAGTATAAGTAGTATTCTTAACATTGGCCTGGGACTTGGTTTGGTAATTTTCACGAATGTATTAGGCTTAGCTATTGCGAGACTTCTTTCCCTTGCTGGAGCAGCGTTATTCTCGAGATATTTACTTAAGCGATTGAGCAGTGCTAAGTTCGATACGGAGGCTTTGAAGCGCACAGTGCTTGCTTCGGCAATAATGGCTGGGATAATCTTAATCTGTCAACTGGTGTATTATAACTTGTATATTTTGCCATTTTATGTACTGGCAGGAGTTTCGGTATATATGTTTCTTTTCTCCCGGAATCTGAGAAGAGAGGATCTCGTTTTAATTTCGGATTTCATCCCAGCTCGCCTATCGCCACTACTTAAGATTGTCTACTTCTTTGGAGGAGCAAAGCTAACACAAGTAATGACTGGTGACATTGAAAAAGTCAGATTAGAGAGATAAAATAAGGTAGGAATGTGCCATTCGTGGTCGGTTACCTTTTTCCAGATGAACTTAAATATGGTGTCTATAATGTATCCAATGCGCTCGTAGAATTGGATCATGGGGTAACAATATTTGCTCCATTAAAGGGAAGATAGGTGCTCCCAACGGCTCATTTGATAAGGCATCGCGAGTATTGAACAGGCTCAATTCGAAGATAGGAGCCACATTTCCAGTAAATTTAGTAAAAGGTGATAGGTGAAGGAGTAACTGAGATTAGATGCTAAAGAGAGCAAGATGAAAGTATCCGTCATTGTTCCTTCTTACAATTATGGGCATCTCATTTCAGAGACATTAGACTCGGTTCTGAGCCAAACTTACAAGGACTGGGAATGTATTATTGTTGATGATGGTTCTACCGACAATACTCGCCAGATTGTGGAGAAATACGTCAAGCGCGATGGTAGATTTAAGTACCTACATCAAAAGAATAAAGGTCCTGCCGGAGCCAAAAATACTGGCGTCTTTAATGCTTCAGGGGAATATATACAACTTTTGGATGCTGATGATTTGTTGCACCCAGAAAAAATCAGGCTCCAACTAGATTTTTGCCTCAGTCAAAAGAGTTTAATTTCATACTGTGAAACAGTACAATTTTCAGATAATGTTGCCAATCAACGGATGGACTATATTGGTCCCGTGGATGATATGCTTTATCGATTGTACAATTTTTGGCTTCCCTATCCTATTCCTGTACATTCTCTATTGATAAAGAGAACAATCTTTGAACGACATGGTTTGTTCGATGAGGCATTTAAGGCCATTGTGGATAGATTTTTCTTTTGTAAATTAGCACTGGCTAATGTTAAATTTGATTATTTTCCCTTTGTGGGGGCATACCGCAGGAAGCATGCAGAGAGCATGGCCAGGAAGATTGGTCACAGGGTTAAATACATCGTTGAGTTTTATCAAAAAATGGTTAACGAAGCGGATGATTCATTATTTGTAAGTAGGTATGGATTTACCCCGCGGCAGCTGATGAATGCCAATCTGACTTATATTTATTTATGTTGGGTAGCGGGTGGCGTTGAAAGAAGACAGTTAAACCTCATAAAGAGGCTATTGTCTGAGAGCGGAGTCCGATATACCATTGAAGCCATTCCTGATGGTACTGTGAAGAGAAGTATTCCCCATAGATACTTATATTACTGGTTAGAATGCTATGGTAGAAGGTATGCAAGATTTCTGAGAACCACTCTTAAGAATTTACTGCTGATTTTTGGGAAAGGATAGTTGAAAAGTTCGCATGGCAAGGTTGAATTAATATGTCCCTAGATCGGTAGCTCAGCGGCTGTATGGCAAAATAGACGGATCTTCCCTAAAAGCGGGGATATTTCAGAAAATGTCAAGAACTCACATCAAAGAGGTGTTCAGGAAATTATTCAGAGAGCATGTGATAAAAACTCTGATTGCTCTAGCATGTGTGATGGCTATTTTTGTTTCGCTCTGGGTAACTTTCAAGATAGAGCATCTGTTGAGGTTCAATTACTACCAAGGTATTTGGCTTATTTTAACCCCGGCAATATTTATAGGGATACCGGCAAGTTTTACATATTGGATCAGTCTCACTCTTGTGGTAAGCAAACTTACATCTTGGTCAATCGATGAAGTGACAAACAGAGCATTTTTGCCGCACGTACCTTTGGTATTTGGTTGTCTTTATCTGGTTAATATTTATAAAAGAGGTTCCTTTCTCAATCCAATACTTCCCACTATCACTCTGGCTCTTTTTTTTATTGTTACCTTGATCAGAGCAAAAAAATTGAGATGGTTAATCCTAGTAGCAGGCCTTGTGGTCTATCTATCCACTAATTTCGAACATACAACGCATTTTATCAAAGAATTTAACGGCCCCGGATCTACCTCCATCTATGGCAGAAAGGATGATTTCTATAGCGTTTGTCGAAAGACGCACAGAGGGGAGGGGACTTTATTAGGGGCCTTTATTCAAGCTAATCTTAAGGGCAGGTTAAAAATACTGGTTTTTCCGGAAGCCAATTATGGCGAAAGAGAATCTCCAGTCCCCTATGCAGTCGATTCGGTAACGGTTCCCTATATGTATCCGGCGAGAGTAAAAATAAAGAACTACGACTATACTCTTTCTGTCACAGAATATGATAGACTACGAAAACAGGTGGTAGCGAGTGAAAAAGGGCAATTTCGCGATTTTAGAATTGTAGAACTGCCAACCAATCGAGATAACGATAGCAGTAGATATGCGATTTACCAGTATGATGAGGAAATCTTTATCGCTCCTCAGGGCTGGAGGGAAGTTGAAAGAGAATAAATGATTGCCCAAATTGTTTTCCTAGTTTCGATTTACTTGGTTGGTTTAATCTGTATTTGGCTCACCAGGTGTCACTTAGATATTCATACTCTCAGTTTTTTAGCACTGCCCACCGGAATTAGTCTATGGGTTATAGCAGTTGCCTTTTTAGTAATGGTCCCCCTTCCCCTGAACCTGTTAACTATTTTTGTTACCATTTCAGCCTTTCTCGCTTTTTTGGTATTTCTTATCCATCATTTCTACCCCCAGCAAATAATAATGCCTAATTCCAGCGACATTTTTTTAGCCGGAGGTTGGTTTTTCATCTTTGTGATTCTTTCGGTTTTCACCGTGTACTTCAACTATATTCACTTCACCACCGATTCATTGGTCTATGAAGGAGCCGGTCGTTTTCTCGCCCTGAGTCAACAACTCGATCCCGACAGCAGCTTTACCGAACACCTTGTAAGTGTACGTCTGATCTTCATACCCGCTATCCATACTGCTGGTCCTCTTTTTGGATTTGAATATACCTATGCGATATATCCGATGATGGCTATTTGGGTTTTGGGTCTATTTGCTGGGTTTTGTTGGCGAGTATTCAAACTTTATGAAATTGATCGGAGGGTATCTATCGGGTTAGTTTTATTGGCAACATTAACTCTAGCCAGTATGCGATCATATATATACCACGGACTCTATGTACATTCTAATCTTTTGGCGGCGATTCTTTTCTTTATTGCATTAATGGCTCTATTTTTTTACAGAATCGAAGCAAAAAGATTTTGGCTTCCCATATCTAGCGTGTCCCTGGCAATGTTTGCCATGGCTCGTCCTGAAGGTATCGCTTTTGCGCTTATCCCGTTAGGATTATTTGTCTGGGGAATTAGACCACAAAGAAGGGCTGACCTACTGCTGTACTTTGGATTGTATCTTTTAATAGCCTTCAGCTGGCATATAAATAGTTTGAGAATAATAGGCATCGGAAGTAGCCGCTTCCTTGATGGTAGAACCATACTTTTGGGGTTGGCAGCTACCCTTGGTCTATTCTCAGTTGCTTATCTTCGACCTAGATTTAGGAAAATTAACTTTAAGTTGGCAAATCCTGTACTAACGGCTTTTGTTTTAACGCTGCTTATAATTGCTTATATAAAGCCTGATACTGCTATAACATGCCTAAAAGTCTTTATAGTAAATATGTTTGCAGCTCATGTGTGGGGAGTAACCTGGTTTGTTTTTGGCAGCTTACTTGTTATTCTCACCCATCTTTCAAAATTTAGAGAACGAGGATTCTTTAATATGGCGATTGTTGCTTTTGTGTTTTTCCTTTTACTGATTGGTTTTACAAAGCATCCACCTCGAGTAGGCCAGGGAGACAGTCTTAACCGGATGATGTTTCACATCATTCCCATCGTTCTTTTTCTTATTACTCTACACTTGGGTAACTTATCCAAAAAATACGAGATAACTACCTGACCCCTCATGCTTGCCACGGTCTGTCCCTTGATTTACTTTCTCTCTGTGCTATCATTAGCTGACTAGCCGACTAGGGACTAGCTGACTAACCGACTAAAGGAGGTTTAGATGAAGGATTATGAGGGAAGAATAACAAGCAATCCACATATTTGTAGTGGAAAGCCATGTATTAAAGGGACTCGCATCCCCGTCCATATTATTTTGGGCCTTCTTGCCGCTGGTGAGGATTTTGATGGAATAAAGAGAGCTTATCCAAATATTGATGATGGGGCAATTAAGGCATGCATAAGATATGCCGCAATGCTGGCAGAAGAGGAGCCTTAGATTTTCTCCCGAGCGATGTGGTGGGATAATAGTTGTTAAAATCTATCGTTTGCCTGTAAATGAGACTACGAAGTTCTTTAGCAGATACTTTAATGAATTAGACGAGGAGAAGATTGTTGGTAAGCTTGTGATAATAATACAAGAGGGTATCAGAGTAAGAAGTCCCAGAGCAAGCAAACGACCATAAATAATGAACAATGAGCCAAGAACTATTTTACTTGCTTGAGGCCGATTTTGGATTAAAAAATGCCAAAGTCTCACGGGTTGGAAATTGCAGATGCTCTGATTGCTGCAATCGCAATGACTAAAGCTGCTATTGTGCATACTGGAAATATTCATGACTTTTTATATATTGAGGAACTCGATGCTAAGGTGTCCCCTACAAGTAACCAGCCGACTGGAGACTAGCCGACTAACTGACTATCGACTAACTGACTAGCCGACTAGGGACTAGCAGACTAATCTGGACTAGCTGACTGGAGACTAGCAGACTATGCGACTAATCGTCATGATTCCCGCCCATAACGAGGAGGAAACCATAGGCAATACCATAGAAGAGATCCCCCGCAAGATCCAAGGGATCGATTCTGTCCAGGTTCTGGTGATAAACGATGGTTCCACCGACAAAACTATCGAAGTCGCCAGAGAAGCTGGTGCCGATGAAATCTTGTCCCATAGAACCAACTTAGGCTTGGGTCTTGCGTTTCGAGATGGCCTAGAACGTGCTTTAAAGATGGGAGCCGATATCATTGTAAATATAGATGCCGATGGCCAATATGATGCTCGAGAAATACCAAAACTGATAAAGCCCATTTTAGAAAAAAGAGCAGAGATTGTTTTAGGTTGGAGAGATATATCCAATTTAGATTTTGTGCCTTTTAGCAAGAAAATTGGGAACCGGATGACCACTTGGATTATCAGAAAAGCTTGTAACCTCTCAATAAAAGACTCCCAGACTGGCTTCAGAGCCTTCTCTCAAGAGGCGGCTTTGCGAATGAATTTATCCGGAGAATATACCTATGTTCATGAGACTCTAATCCAGGCAAAGAGTAAGGGTCTAAGAGTCGGAGAGGTACCGGTCCAATTCAGAGAAAGAAAAGGAGATTCAAGGTTAATCTCCAGCCTACCTTCCTATGTCAAGGAGGCTGGGGGAATAATTATTAAGACCTACCGGGACTATGCCCCATTAAAGACATTCTCATACCTTGGGACAGTTTTTATCATAATAGGAGTCATATTCGCCTTGAGGGTTTTGGTCCATTTTTTAGAGACCGGTATGGTCTCGGGGCGGATACCTTCCGCTGTTCTCTCTTCTATGCTCATAATCTTGGGTTTTCTGATCTTTGTTCTTGGCCTTCTGGCCGACATGTTCAAAACTCACAGAGGGTTACAAGAGGAGATCCTGTATAAGTTAAAAAAGACGGAAATGAGGAGGGAAAAATGACTACTCTCAATATATTCGTATCGGCTATTCTTTCATACGTACAGTGTGCTTACGGATCTCTGAACTATGGATAAGACGATTTTCCCTGTTGTCGAAAGATTAGCCAATCCAGAATTTAGCCGGAAGCTGGAAGAAGAAGGTGAGGAGACACTCTCTTATTTTCATTCTTTTCAAATTTCACTCAACAATTCCTCATAGATTTGCTCATACTCTTTAGTTATCTTTTTCCAGCTATAATTCGCCTCGACAAGTTCCCTTGCCTTTTGTCCTATTCTAAATCGCAGATTTCTATCCCGGAGTAAAAGTTCTATCTTTTCACTAAATTCTCCTACATCATCCTTATCAACTAGAAATCCATTTTCATCATTAACCACTATTTCCGGTATCCCATCAACATTAAATCCTACTACCGGTTTTCTCATCGCCATAGCCTCTAACATAACTAAAGGAAATCCTTCATATCTTGAGGGAATAACTACCACATCTGCTCCTGCATAAAACTGCGGGATATTTTCACTTGCTACTTTTCCTGCAAATATTACATTATTTTCTATTCCCAGGTCTTCTCCCAGCTTTATCAAACTCTCTTCATAACC
>JREQ01004764.1_pt2 | contig 11602 bp, 13 predicted proteins | sample 210151 | NCBI WGS metagenome assembly JREQ01 (sample SAMN03019617, study PRJNA260268) | marine sediment metagenome | biome: Marine; feature: Sediment; material: Clay; isolation source: clay from marine sediments 31 meters below sea floor depth collected from... | place: New Zealand: Canterbury... | reverse complement strand
ATTCCATGCCTAAAAGCTATTTTCTCAGCTAGGGCTGTGAAGGCTTCGGCGTTCCCCCATTCAAGCTCTATTCCATCTAAATCTTCTTTTGTTAGTATTCCTCTCTCGTAGAGTTCTGCTGCGAATCCTAGGGCTGCTCCGCCTTGAATTCCGCATAAGCCAAGCTCGTTACTAACATAAGATAGGTTGATGTTCTCTTCTGGAGTGAATATTCCAAGGTTTGTTCCCAAGTAGGCTTCAAGCTCATAGTCTGGATTGTCGCATATTGCCCCCTTATACCTTCCAGTTTTCAGTACCGCAAGCTTTAGGCATGTCACCGGACAGCCGAAATCTCCCCAGTACTTCTTGACCCAATACTTGTCGAATTCTTCTCCCTTGTAACTTTCCTTGTCATGCCATTCTTTCTGCCAGTTTCTGACAGGCTCAGAACTTGTTTCGGCTCCAAAGAAGTAGCCCCCTCCTCCAGTTCCCCAGCGTCTGAACCTTTCCATTTCAAATGCGCGCGCGCAAAATTCTTGGGCTAGATTCACCATTCTTTCTTTATCATATACGTCTGGTAGTGGACCAAACCCCTTTGCGACTATTGCCTTTAGGTTTTTAGCTCCCATTACTCCGCCGTATCCGCCGTAGCCCGCTCCATGCGCATACTTAGCGACTACAGCTGCAACTCGGGTCTTGTTCTCTCCAGCTGGCCCAATGTAGAGAATTGAGGGTTCCTTTACTTCTCCGTAGTTTTGCCGAACGTCTTTGATTTCCTCGATTGATTTTTTGACGAGAAAACGGATGGTTATCCTTGCTTTTTTGCCCCAGATAGCCGAGGCGTTTTTGATTTCGACTTGGTTGTCGCATATGAATATGTAGCATGGCTTCTCTGCTTTCCCAACTATTATTAGGCCGTCGTAACCTGCGCATTTCAAGTCTACTCCAAACTCGCCTGCTACCGTCGAGCCTATTACACCATTGCTTTGAGGCGACTTTCCAGAAACACAGACTTTTGTTCCAGGGAAATATCCCGTCAACGGGCCTGTAAGCACGAGTAGAATGTTTTCTGGGCCGAGTGGATCTACTGTTTCCCATTTTCTGCCGAGTCTATCCCATAATATCTTTGTGGCTAAGCCTCTTCCGCCTATATAATCTCTTAGAACCTTGTCTGGAAACTTGGTTTCTTTAATGTTTCCGTTGGAAAGGTCGATTCCCAAGAATTCTCCGGCATAGCCCGTCATCAGCCTAGAACCTCCTTTGCGGTTTCTTCTCCAAGAATATGCTTGGCAACTTCATATGTGAGTTCATGGGGTGTTTTTGCTAAATCCTTATAGGAGACTTGTTTTTCTCTTGGAATAAGCGTTAAAGCGTTCCATCGGCCTTCTTGGCATGTTTTAACGCATTTTGGCTTTCCATCGCATAGGTCGCAGATGACAATGTAGTTTCCTTCTGGGTGTTTATGCGGCACATTTCCTGGGCAAGCCCCGATGCATAGACCGCATGCAGTACACTTTGAAACATCTACGTTTACTGCCCCAGTTTGACTGTTTACGAATGCGGCCTCTACTGGGCATGCTTCAACACATGGGTAATCCTCGCATTGAAAGCATGAGTGGGGAATCTCAACTCCTGGAACAAGCATGAAAACCCTAATTCTTGAAGCTTCGGGCCAAATTTTCCCTTCATGATAGAGCGAACAGGCAATCTCGCATCTTCTGCATCCACTACAATTCTCATAGTTTCGCTTAATCCAAACTTGTTCGTTTCGGCTCATACTGCATCAATTATTCCGTGGCGCGCGCTTATCTTCTGTTTCTTAGGTGAATGCGACAACGTTTAAATAGGATGGGGCTCGTTTGAGTTAAAAAGTCTATAGGTGGAATGATGAGAATGACCAGACCCGTTTCGGTCAACACAGACTGGTACCAATGTAAATCATGCAGGAACTTCGTGTTGTGCGACGTGCGCTCAGACCCGCTCGTAGTTTCGGAAATAAGGGAGAAAGGTGACTGCCCCGACTACGTCTACAGCTGCACCACACGGTTGAGGTCTACGTTCAGGTGATACTCCTCGTACGCGCAAAATTGCATGTCTGCATGCACTTGTAGACGCACGTGCGCTTCGGCTTTTACCTGATTTACACGCGTACTGACGGGAGAGAAGGGCGAGTGAGACAAAACAAGCAGCTTCTTTACCTTCCCTCTTTTTCTTATAGAATTTACTTCGAAATTTAAGATTCATAATTCTTTTTACATCTCACATCTCTTAACATGACTCGGGGAGCTCTTGAGGTGACGAATATTATCAGATGCCCAGAATGCGGAGAGCCTTTGGTAAGGTCAAAAAGCCGTAGATACTATTGCGAAAATGAACGTTGTTCTGTGATATACGTGCAACGCCCCCATCAACCAGCTATCTCGAGAGTAGTCCGCACATCATTACCCGATGAAGAGAAAGAACAAGTTGAGCCTTAACCTTCCCTCTTTTTGCATGCGCGCACAAGTTCTAATTTTTTTCTCCTTCAGAAAGTTATAAACTTAGAAACTTGACTTTTTTAGATTTTTTCTTATCTGCTGTAAACTATATAAGGAATTTTGGAAAGAAAAACTCTGCTACGCTAATCATTTAGGCTTGATGTTCAACACTTCTTCTCGTTCTTTGCCTTTCAGGTCTCGGATTGCATAAAGGGTAATCACCGATGAGACTCCTTGTCGTCTTAAAGACTTCACATACTCAAGGACTTTTTTCCTAGCACCTCGCATGTTATCCTTAAGTGCCCAACCAACTCCCTTTCGCACATAATCTTCCTTGTCCCAAATTAGATTATCACACAACTCTAGCGCTTCATCCCTGAATTCTCCACTAATCCCAATTTTCCTTGTAAATGTAACAACACTTGCTCTTCGTTTCCATAAACTCCTCGAACTGTTTTATCTTCTCAGCAAGTTCAATGTCTGTTTAGGATACTTTCGGAGTAGAAGTTGTACAACTCGGATGCAGAACCAATCAGTTTCTCCCCAATTGTTCAAAAAACCTGCAATCTCATCCAAAGAGTCAAAATGAGTAGGTGTTAACTCCTCAATGCTAAGTTCTAAAATCGCATCTCCAAAATTCACCTGTTCAGAAAAGTCTGAAGCATAGAACATTTTTGCTAACTGCAACCTTGCATCTAGGCTCAGTTGTCTAAAACTGCCTAAGTAACTTTCAACGAGTCCTTTCTCTTCTGCTTCTCCAAGCCCGTAAGAATTGATCATGACTCCAAAATACTTTGCCTTGGCAATTCTCTTTGATGCAATTTTGGCGTCAGCTCTCTTCTCCAGTTGTCCAACAATTTCCGAATACAAATCTTCTATTCGCATATCAAATCCTCCTTATCATCGCGTTCAACAATCCTCGAGTATAACCAAAAGCTCCCTCAAACTTCTGATAACTCTATCTGGCTTGATATCAACAATCCTTTCTATAGGTCTCCTCTCGATGAGAACAGCCCGAATCCCAGCGTTCTTAGCGCCTTTAACATCCAAACCAGGCATGTCACCAACAACAACGGCTCTCGAAGCATCAACGCCCAAAATGTTCAACGCCTTCTCAAAGATCTCAGGGCTAGGCTTACGTTTGTTGATCTCAGCAGAGATTAAGACGACATCAAAAAACTCGCTCAAACCAAACCTGTCTAGGAGTCTCCACACGCACTCAGGGATAGCAAAATTCGAAACGAGTCCCAACTTATACTTTCGATGGAGTTCCTGTAAAACATCCAAAGCATCATCATCCAAATGCACATAACGCATAAACTCATCTGCAAAAGCACTAGTGCCTCCAACAACTATGGGATTCGAAGCATCAAAATTGTATCCCAACCGCTGCAAAACACACGAAACGCGAATATTAAAATGAGGTTCTTCTAGGCTTTCTTTGATCTCATCAAAGTCCATTCCTGACCTCAAAATAAGCCCGTCTAAAATCTTCAAAAGAAGCTGTAATGTCATGTTTGACCAAAAATTCGTGGAGTTTTCTCAAGGAAGGTTCATAATAAGCCTCACCTTTTTCAAGTAGAAGTAGAGTGTCAAATAAATCAAAGAGCACAGCCTTAACCTGCATCCTTACACCTCGAACCATAGTTTCAAGCTAAACATAAAACAGTTCTTGCTTGCGCGCGCATCCAGGGATCTTTCGGCGAGCTTTAGGTACGATATCTTTTTCGGATCGCCTGCGTGCTCTTACGTTCTAATTTCTTTCTCTAGCCAAGGAATCTTCTTCTCTCTGTGTCTCCAGAACACGTCAGTGAAGATATAGTGAAAAGCCAACCCCCTCCATTTTCCATATCTCTTGTCAAACTCGTTGACTATCTCTTCTATAGGAACCAGCTTCTTGTTGAACATTATTCTTGAAAGTGTCTTTTGCTCCCAGAGTTTTCCTTTCAAATCAAAAGTGTCATATCTTCTTAGGTATCCACCTAGGACAATCTGTGCTGTTGCTGGTCCTACTCCATACAGTTTCATTACCTCTTTCTTTGCGTCTTCAGTGTTCATCTTTCTCAGTCGTGACTCGTCTATTTCGCCACGCACAAAAGCTTCTGAAATGCGCTTAATCATCTTAGCTCTGTAACCGACCTTCAAAGCTCTTAGCTCTTCTTCATCCACTCCGTTCAAATCGTCAGGATTCCAGTAGGCGTACAGCTCCTTATTGTTGAATTCCAGTTTTGTACCGTAGGCATTGAAAAGACTGTTCATCATCTGAACTGTTCGCTTGACCGTAGCATTTTGTAGAACTATCGAGATTATCAGGAGTTCGTAGAGAGAATTTTCGCAGTTCGCCCTCATTCCTCTCCACCGTTTGAAAACTGGTTTTAGAAACTTATCATCCTTGAATTCTCTAAGAAATTCTGAAATATCCTCGTCAAAGCCATATCTCCAATCTAGTTCTCTCACAACCTTTTCCGTTTCTTCAATGTCGATTTTTCCTTTGGAATAGACTGTTAGTTTGATCCTAGGCCTTTCAGTAGCACCCTTGTTTTCCATCTTTAATCCCAAGGGTTCTCTATCTAAATTCAAGGTTTTCCACATTATGTTTGGATGCCACTCAAAATCGAGCGTTGGAAAATAATGCGGAACATATACTGTGCCATCAAAGTTGAATGGCGGTATTGGTTGGATTACAATTTCTCGGGATTCCATTTTGATGCTCCTGTAACTAATGATATCAAAAAAACCTGATTATAACTTTCGCACATGCACTATATTTTCGTATGTAAAGCTGCACTTCATATGTTGCTGCTGTTTGATGGAAGGTATTTTTTGGTCATACAGAGTTTCTAAGTTTCTACTTTATAAACAAGTTGAAAAAATAGAAACTTCAAATTCTTTTCCTTGTTTTAGAAACTTATAAAGTTAGAAAGTCTTTCACGCATGAACAGAAATGAACTTTTACGCATTATTGATTGGCGATTATACTTTGGATTTCAAAGACCTTCGCTTCAGGAATACATGATGTAACATTTCTACTCGTTTCTTGTCAATGTAGCCTTTGTGTGGACGGAAACCTCCGGAAAATCCTTTCGGAATATGCAATAGTTCATGGATCAACGTCTTTTCCTTATCTGCCTCACTCATTTTGTCATACCTCTCGGAAATGACCTCGATAACATAAGTTGGTGGTTTTCTCAATGCTTCCTGCCATAGCTTTCCTAATCCGTGAATGCGGGCAATGATACGCTTAGATTTTGAGCCTTTACTTCGATAACAGTATACAAATTGAGGCACTATATGAAAAAGGTCCAAACAATCCATGATCTCGTCTGCTAACATCTTTACGTCTAGAGCTTCCGTGTATTCCAATGTCAAATCTGTTGCTCTCCTAACATTTAGGATATGTTGTAATAAGTTGTAAATTAATCCCTGATCATACTAAACAGTGCGCATAAACCTAGAAAGTCGTGACAAAGGCATGAAACTGCAAAAGACTGCCAAAGGAACAGTTATTAGCATCTTTGTTAAGCCGAAATCAAAGAAGTTTCAAGTGAAGATTGAAGATGACGAACTAGTAATGTATTGTCGAGAAGCACCAGTGAAAGGTAGAGTTAACAGAGAGTTGATAAAAGAACTTTCAAGAATTTTTAAGAGAAGAGTGGAGATTGTCTCTGGTTTTAGCTCAAGGCAGAAAAAGGTTTTGATCGCTGATATCAGCAGAGAAGAGGTCGAGAATATTCTGTCTGCGTATGAATCATAGTGAGTCTAATCACGAAATTAGTTATGTGATAACTGAAACCTGTATAACATAGAGACTGAAGGGGACAGAGATGTTGAAGAGTCTACACATTTACGATGGTTTTCAATTTTTGCAGGGTTTGCAATTATAGCACTCGTAGTTTTTGTCTATAAAGATTCATCCGCACAATAAACGGTTTCTTGCGCGCGCCGTGTGTACTCTACTTTTTCGAGAATCCGTATAAGCCGATTTTCCTGTTAAGACTCCAGTATTCTCCTTGGTTATAGACGAAAGGAGATGCTCTGTTAAAATCAATTCTTCCCTTCTCATTTAGAATTTCTTGGTCAACGTGAACATGCACAATCTCGCCAAGAAACAAGTGATGGACGCCTAACGGAATTTTCTTTTTAACGACACATTCAATGTTCACTGGGCATTCCTTGATAAGTGGAGGCTTGACCTTTTCCGCAGGTTCTGGCGTTAGTCCCGTTTGAGAAAACTTGTCCACATCTTTGCCTGAAACCATTCCACAGAAGTCTGTTTCCTTCAAAATTTCTTTGGTTGGAATATTCACAACGAACTCTCCAGAACGTTCAATTAGCCCGTATGAATATCTGTGAGGACGGATGCCTAAACCCAGCATCGGCGGGTTAGAACAAACTGTACCCACCCATGCCAGAGTGATTATGTTAGGTATTCCTTTAGAGTCTACGCAGGTAACGAGAACAACAGGGCAAGGAAACAAGGCAGCCCAAGGACTTTTCTTAACTTTCATAAACTGGTCCTCTCTTGAAGTTTGTAATTAACCTTTCCTTAACTACCGCGAGTGTCGCCTGCGCTTCTTTCATGTTTTTAAAGGCTATTCTTTCTTTTGAATACCCCACGCCTTCAATGTGTCCACTAGCTTTCTTGGCAGTTCAGTCTTCTCGTGAAGTCGGTCATTATAAGCAACAATCGTTACTTCTGCTTTAGCTGCCAATATCCGTTTCCTTTGTTTGCCACTCTTTTTGTAGAAAGTGTGTGACAGAGTTATTGAGGTAGTGCCGACCTTTTTGATTTCAGTCTGTAGGTCTATCAAGTTTTCTGGGGAAACTGGTGAGAGGTACTCGAAATGGGCAGCCCTTCTAGGAAAGGATACTTTATGTATCTTCTGAAAATACATCGGGGGGAAACCTAAGCTTTCCATCAGACCTCTTCTCCTTGTTCACAATAGCGACAGTACATTCGCCAATTCAACCTTCCGAAGGCGTCTGTGTCCTCTGGGAGCACTCTTATGTCTTTTTCTTCGTATGACATGATAATCTAAAAGATAGGATGTGTAGTTAGATAAAAGTCAATCCTAGGTCAAGAATGAAGGCGCGCACTCTTGAAATTTGATGTTTACAGCTTGACGCTTACCTCAAGGCCGTCCTCGCCTACAGGTACGTATCTGCTTCTATACTTTCCTGAGGACCTTACGTAATCCAAGTAGTCCCTCATCTGGTTCGCGAAGATTCCTGCGTTGTCTGCAACTATAACGCTTCCCTTGTAGAGCTTGTCCTCGACCAGTCGTAGGTAGTCCAAGTATTTCCTCTTATCGGCGTCAATGAAGACCAGGTCAAACTTGCCCTCCAGCTTGGGCAAAACCTCAATTGCGTCGCCAACTAGCACTTCTACGATTGGTGGTATCTCCGCCTTCATCATGTTCTTCCTCGCCATCCTCGCTTTGTCGGCGCTGATTTCAATGGTAACCAAGTGGGCGTCGTTTCCAAGCTCTTTTCCAATCAAGATTGCCGAGTACCCAATGAGGGCTCCGACTTCCAAAACACATCTAGGTTTGATTTCACGAACGACTTCCGCCAGGATTTGACCCTTGCGGGGTCCTAAGATGGGGAGGAACTCCTTTTCTGTCATTCTTTCAATTTCCTTCAGAACTTTGTCGGCCTTGCTCAAACCCATTCCTCAAACCAAACATGTGCGAGTCAAACATAAGCATTGCGCGCGCACATTTTCCGAAAGATTTATTCTAAATGATGCTTAAATAATCGTAGTGCCCCCGTTGGGATTTGAACCCACTGAGACATGACACTATCGCTTGTTAACAGCACAAGCACACAATCAGAGGTTTTGATTCCTTCCAAGATCTTCTTTGATAATTGAATACCTGGTTCAGGAGAAAAAAGAGCGGCGTAAACCTCAATTCCACTTTGCTTTAAGACACTATACAAAGAATTAACGACTTCGTTGTCTTGGAGCTGTGGCTGACGAAAACTTTGAAAACCATATTGTTTCCCTCTATTTCATTCTACTTGTGAGATTATAAAGGATTGCCAATTATGTGCACGCACAACGTCACTAAACGTGTGTTCCTACAGATCTCCCTAGAAATGCTCTAACGATGTCATCCTCATGTTCATGATAGTCGTCATGAATAAAGAGCCTCAACAGAAGCACCTTCTTCTGCAATAATCCCCAGGATGTTTCCCAAACTTTTCTATGCCTAAGACCATCAGGTTCGTTGGGATCACGGAGAAAGATGTGATCTTCTCCCTCGCCAAAAAGAGGATTTAATCTGAAAGTTGGGGTGTCAATGAAGAAGGCTTTTTCAGGAAGGCCACGTATTTGTTGGGGTAATCTATTTCTTGTCACTTGAGATAGCGTGCTTGCGAGTGTGGCATCTGAAATATCAAGACTAATCTCTTTAGTTTGCTCTTTGAATCGGGTATATGGGATTTTCCTTTCGATTAATTGTTTCCGATAAATGGAATCGGCTAAGGTTGGGTGGAAGAGAAGAAACTCTTCGTGAAGATCGGAGAAGTTGTCAACATTGTCAAGAAACTCCGTGAAATCATTAAGTTTCGACATAGCGTCTTTGAGAAAATCACTGATTACTTTTATGACTGCTCGTGTTGTTCTGTGATAGTACACCGCGGAAAACATGAAGAGCCTAGCTAGAAGCAACGAATCGAAAGCTTCTTCACCCCTAAGATCTAACACCAATTTATCACCTATGGCAGTAGACGAAAAGACTAGTCTCTTCCAATCAATGTTTCCGTAGCCAGCACCACTGAAATACGAATCTCTCATGAGAAAATCCATGATGTCTGCACTATAAGCTCCGCGAGATATATAATAGAGGAATGTCTCCTTTACATCAGATCTACCGATTCGCTTTGTAAGCGGCCATTCCTCTATCGATTTCACTTCAAACAGAGATGCAACTTCTGCCAAACTGATTTCAACACCATTCTCGGGCTTTACAGTTCGTGGTAACTGGTTGGATTCCCGAAGTATTTTAGCCCCAAACTTTTCGTGATCTGTGTTATACTTTGGTCTTAAGACTACATCGTCGAAGGTATGGGAAAATGGTCCATGTCCTATGTCGTGGGTTAATGCCCAGAGACGCATTAGGTAGTAATATCTTTTCCTTTTTGTTTCAGATATTCTTGGAACCTGTGAAAGAAGGCTTTCTGTGAAAACTCCTGCAATGTGCATAACGCCGAGAGCGTGGGAAAAACGGGTGTGTGTTGCACCTGGATAAACGTAGTGAACGCCAGTGTTCTGTTTTACTCTGCGTAGCCGTTGGAATATTGGAGCGTCAATTATCTTCAACTCATGATCAAATATTTTTATGTAACCATGGACGGGATCCTTAATTATTTCATAGTTAGACCCCATTCGTTGCACCCGATTATTTTGGGGTATTTAAACGGGCAACTTTTAGCTTGACATACCGGCCAACTTCTTGGCTTCCATTATTAGTGAGTTGGTTGATCTCTTTTTGTATTTATTTGAAACTTTTGAGAGTTTCTTAACTTCATCTTCTTCCATTTTTTGTTCTATTTCCTCGGCAGTCGCTTTTCCTTTCTCAGTCAGTCTATGCACATAGAGAAAACCGCCTATTGGTCTAACCTCAATAAGATTGGCCGCTTCCAACAGATTTATTTCAATCTGCAAATCTTGAGCGTAAGGGCCATAGTAATATGGAATGAAGTCGTACGCAAAGTCTACAACATTTCTTTCCATTAGCAAATAGACAATCTTTTGAAGACGTGTTCTTCCCCTAATTTCTTCTAATTTGTTCAACATCACGAGAAGTTTTTCAGCACCTTGTACCATTTAATCCACCTTTTCTCTAAAGACGTAGAGTCACAGTTTGAACACAAGTTGTTAAAGTGTGCTTATAAGCTTTTAAGAAGTGCACGCCTGCAAATCATTCTCTAGATTTTCGATCAAAAGCTTTGTTATGGCGTCTATTATTTTCTCTTTTTCTTCGTATTGTATTTGCTCAAAAAGTTCGATGAATTTGTTTATCAGTAACCGGTATTTTCTTGTGTGCTTGTTCAGCAGCCACTCAATGAATCCATGGGTTAGAAGATATTTTGCTTCTGCTAGTTCCTCAGTATAGATAAAGATGGTGTTTCCAATAACTTCTTCCAAGAGTTGTTTCCCATTTTTGTGCTTGACTGTACCTGGTAACCATTTCATGTTGACCTCAAAACCCATGCCAACCTTGAGTTTAAGCCTGTTGACTGTTAAGTTCTTTACATCAATCCAATTGTTTGACAGTTCAGTTTTGGCGATTTCAGTTTCAGCTCTTAGCATTCTTCAAACCTTCAAAAAACCATGTCGAAGAACGACTAAAATAGACTATGAAGACTGAATAAATAGCCAGAATCTTATGTTGCCACTAACGCGCGCTTCGCGCGCCAGCTTCTCATCGAACCTGGCACTGCTTCGCTCGGAAATTAAAGTGATTCACAAAATCTCTATGATGAGAACGAACCGACAATCTTGAAATACGACCATTCCGATAATATTTTCGTAAAAAGACTGGTTTAAACCGAGGATGAGAATGAATGAACGTAACAAACAAGCCAAAAACCGAAAAATCAGCAAAAACACGAGATTTCTCGAAAAACTCTTTAAATTTCAAGAAAAGATGGGACGGAAGGGTGGCGCGGGGTGCGGGATTTGAACCCGCGAGGCCCTTAAGGACCACAGGCTTAGCAGGCTTAGACTCTTCGAAGCGTAGATGATCTGCCCCCTACCAGGCTAGGGCAACCCCGCACGCGTCTTTAATTCAATAGTTGAATCGGTGGCTCGATATTTTTGTGTTTTGCCAATTAGTCATCATAATTAACGCAGAGGTTTCGTTTAGTTGAGAATTTAGGGTTACTTCACAGATAAAGTTTTGAGTTTCAATGACGTGAAGCGTTATCCTTTTCTGTAAAGTCATCGTTTATTTTAGCCTAGAAGGGCCGGTCGTCTAGTTTGGTAGGACATCGCCCTTACGAATACTCGTGATTAAGACAGGCGAAGGTCGCAGGTTCAAGTCCTGCCCGGCCCACTAATAAATCATCTTTTATTTTCACACGCTTCTATAGTCTATGTGGCAGTGGAGTTTAAAGTGAGAGTTCTATTCGTCGAACCG
>JREQ01003049.1_pt1 | contig 11618 bp, 10 predicted proteins | sample 210151 | NCBI WGS metagenome assembly JREQ01 (sample SAMN03019617, study PRJNA260268) | marine sediment metagenome | biome: Marine; feature: Sediment; material: Clay; isolation source: clay from marine sediments 31 meters below sea floor depth collected from... | place: New Zealand: Canterbury... | reverse complement strand
TCGGTCGCTCGAAGAGTTTACCCCCGCACCTAACTTATTCTGGTGCGGGGCTCGCTCCCTCACCCTTATTTTATATTCAGAAATGGGGGTTTGAGGGTTAAATAGAGGCAAAATTCTTAAAAGTCATATATTGAAACTTGACATTTACTTGACATTCTAGAATGTCAAGTTTTTTGCCTTTGTTTTAAGTGAAATTTAGTAAAACAAAAAGCGAAGTATTAAGATTTCGCTAACAATTTTTTGGGGGGGCAATATTTTATCTTACTTTTGTAGCATTATCTACCACTTTTAACAAAACATCAATAAATCCACAAATCTTTAAAGCTTCTTCGCGTGTAAAAGTGTTAACAATATGATGGTGGGTTGGGTTCCTAAAGGCTAACATCAAACCCCTTATGATGTTAGCGAAACCATTTTGCTCATCCGGATTATCACTAACTTTTAAAATTGTCTTTGTTAAATCTCCTTTGAAAGCATAATTTGCTAAGCTAACTCCTACCAATCGTTGTGTTGGTTGAGCTTTGCTTCTTATTCTGTCTTCCAAAACTAAAGTTGCTTGATTAATTGGACGATCAAATTTAGAAGAGGCTAAAAGCAGGTCTTGGCATCTATCTTTTAATTCTTGATCTTCAATAAGATAATCGATAGCTGCTTTTAGTTTAGTTCGTGGACTCAATTTTACTTTCGTTTTGTAGCTAGGCGTTTTTTGAGAAATTTTTGTTTTGATTCGTTCTGTAAAAATAATTGGCAACAAGTCACGAATTTCAGCTTGTTTATTCGGTTCCAGCTTTTTTTGATAATTTGCTGTTCCTATGTTTAATTGTTTAGCAATAATAACTAAAGCCGCTTCTGGAGAAACACCAAACTTATGAGCCATTTTGCTTACCATTACATTTATGCTTTCTCTCTTTTTTTTACCGAGCTTTTTAGCAATTTTATCTAAAAGCTTCGCATCAAGGACTCGAGGTCGTGGCATATTATCTTCTTCGTTTTGGGGTTAATAATGTCCTTATACTTTGAACAGGGGAATCTAAGATTTCAGCTATATCCTCTACATCAATCCCGAAATTAGCAAAATAGCGAGCTAACTCTCCTTTCCCTTTTTTCTTCTTTCCCGAAAAATCTTCATCCTGCAGTAAATTACGCAAAGATAAGGAAATTAAAACATTTAATTTTTTCGAAATGCTTTTTAAAATTTTTTCTTGATCTTTATCCATATTAAACTAAATATTATTTTCTTTGACTCTTAGGTCTTTTCTTCTTTCCCGACCTTTTTGTCTCGTAGATTTGTTTACTGACCCTGCTTTTACTCGTGTTGAAAAGCAAAGCAATTTCTTGATTTTCTAGGCCCAACTTTTTTAGTCTAGCCATTTTAAACTTTTCTGGAGCTTCTATCTCGTATTTTGCAGATAACAAATTATTTAAGTCAAGCAATAGCCCAATTATCACATTTAGTCTTTTTATGATGCTTTGCATATTTTTATTTGTGTTCATACTGTTTTATTTTTAAAATTAAATTAATTTAAAAAAATATTTTTTCCCTTTTCTCTTTTCGCTAGCAATAAATCCCAATTCAGACAGTTTTGTTAAATGGTGAGTAACGGTTGGTTGCTTGACTCCAAGGATTTTTGCTATTTCAGTAACTGCCTTTTTGCCATCACACAAATTATAGACTTTTCTCCTAGGCTTACTAAATGAAATTTTCTTTTTAGCTTCTTCTATCTGCTCAGCATGTACCAGCTTATAGAGAACAAGGATTTGTTTAAGAATAAACTTTAAAGCTATTATTTCTTTTTTTATGTCTTCGTTCATTTATATCTTTTTTCTATAAGTTTAATTTTTTATATTACAGCCATAGATATCTTAGTTGATATAGAAATTATTGTCAAGACCCACTATGGAAAAGTTGCCCAGTGATGAGCTTTTTTCTAAAAATTAAAAGTTTATATTTACTTAACTTTATATAATATCAAATTTTTATCTTTTTTTCTTTGGTTCTCTAAAGGTTTTTGGTTCTTTACTTGCAGTAAGTTTCTCTAATCTTCTCTTGTATTCTCTTGTTATCTTTTCTCTATCCTTGAAATATTTCACTCCTATTTGGGCTTCTTTAATAGTTTCTTTGAATTCTTCTTCGGTATCACCACCACCAAGTTCTCCTCTTGCTTGAGGAGGGAGTTGCCAAGGATATGGAACATCTGGAGTATATATTACAATTACTCCTCCTTTTGCCTTATTTTTAACAAAGCAATATCTTTGAGGTAGCTCCTGAAGTTCTTGAATATTAAGCTCCCATCCTGGTGGTAATTTATATAATGGAGTAAGTAATTCTTTAGCCATTATCTGAGCATCTTTTCTTGAAACTCTAAAACAGGAAACAACTCCACAATTTGCAAGAACAGAAGCTTGTAATTCTTTTGGCATCTGGCTTAAATTTTGATGAGCCAAAATTAAAGAAAGTTTATATTTTCTTGCTTCACTTAAAGTCTCAATAAAACTCTGGGTAGCAAAATTCTGGAACTCATCAATATAAAGATAAAAAGGAACTCTTTTACCGACTGGTAAATCTGTTCTTGAGAAAGCTGCCATTTGAATTTTACTGAGTAGAAGTGATCCTAATAAATCTGCACTTGCTTTTAGTCTTCCCCTCTCTAACTTTATTAGAAGAATTTTTTTATTATCAATTATTTCTCTTAGATTAAAAGAGCTTTTTTTACTGGTGAATATCTGTCTTATTCTACGGTCAGATAAAAAAGCATTAACTTTATTTAAAGTTGACTCTACCCATTCTCTTCTAGTAGAAGGTCTCAAACTGTCGTATTCTTTAAATCGCTGGCGACAGGTCGGATTTTTAACATTTTTTAAAATTTTTTTTCTAACTAAACTATCACTTAAAAGTAAAGGCAATTCAACTAAGGTCAGATTATTTTCAGCAAGAGCTATCAAAGAATTTCTTAAGATACTTTCCATTCGTGCCCCCCAAGCATCCGACCATATTTTCTTGAAAACTTCTACTAACTCTCCAGCTTGTTCCTCTGGAGAAATTCCTTTTATTTTCTCTAAAGGATTAAAACTAACTATTGTTTTAGGATTAGTAGGTTCAATTAAAATTATATTGTCTTCTAATGTTTTGCTGGAATAAAAATAGAGCCAACCTTTAACATCTTCTATAAGGTCTCCATGAGGATCTATCACTCCAAAACCTTCACCGTTTTTGATGTCCTGCTTAATTAGATATTCCAAGAACTTTGTTTTTCCTGTTCCAGAAGCACCGAGGGTGTAAAAATGAGTTTCTCTGTATTTTTGGTTTATTCCTTTTAGCTGGTAAACTCTTTCATCAGTTTTTTCATCATAGCCAAATGCCCAACCCAAAGCCAGCTCATCTTTCGAGGGTACTCTTTGCTTTACCTTTATCTTTGGAGAAAAGGCAAAGACTACTTTTTTTCTTTTAAAAAGCTTTTTTAGTATTGTTTTTACCCATTTAAACATCTTATGAAATATTTAAGAAACCTCTTGATTTTTGGTCCACTTTACTGAAATCAAAACCAACTGATTCTGATATTTCTTTTGCTGCATCTAACACAGCATGGTGAACAGTAGTAACATAGGCAGTTAGTTCCTCTAAATCAAAAATATTCATCATTTGAGGGAGAACACTCTTTTTGGAAGTTAAACAAGTAAAAGTCACATATCCTAAAAATGGCAACCATATTATCCAAATTGGGTATATTCCTTTCGTGATAAAAGAAAGAATCAAGCCGGCTAGAAATACTCCTAAAGAAATCTTCTGGTGGGACTTAATCCACTCCCAAATTAGTATCAGCAGTGAAACCGGTTCTGCAATTAAATACCAATAAACCATAAGCTGTTTCCCGTAATCTCTAGCCCCAACACAAAGCCTATATCCTCTCAAATAATCATTGGTAGCTACAAGAAACTCTCTTTTTTCCGACCTTAAAACTCCTACCAAAGTTAGCTCTGGGGTAAGCATCTCTTCTTTTAGCTGAACATTAGGTGGATTTATTTCTTCTACGTTCTCTTTTGTGCCCCTAAAAATCTCTTTTCCTCTGCCTTGAGCTCCGTCAATTAGATAAGACCATCTTTCTACGATTTCCTCTCTCTTTAACTGCTTGTCCATTTTCCTACTTTACCTCCTTTCTAAACGCTATGTTTTACTCTAACAAGTGGTGCCAACTATTGTCTTTTGGCGATTGCCAGATTTGTTTTAAAATTGATTCTGGTTTTTCTAAATTATAATCTTTTTGACAGGAAAACAAAAACATTTCACTGCCTTTTTGTCTATCATCTACTCTTTTTGTAATCTTTCGTAAATTCTCTTTTCTTTTTTTTGAAATTGTAGTAGTTAAAACCCTAAATACAGAAATGTTAAATCTCTTTTTGTGCCCTTCTTCCAACCACCATTGCCAGTAAGCTTGCATTTTACTCAAAAATCTCTTGCCTTGCATAGTAGAGCGATCAGCTTCTAAAAAGAAATGAAGCAAGTCATCTTTATCTTCAATTGTGAAGAAAGCATCCGGAGATACTGGTAATCTTTCTCCTTCTAAATAGACGCTGTCAGTCAGATTTTTTTCCTGCCAATTTACTAATTTTGATTCTGTTTTGTTTTTTAAAGCCAAAGTTAAAATAACTCTGAAATTTGAAATCATCAAACTGTGCCAAAGAAAAGCAGGTTTTACTTTTTTTCTCCTTTTTGTAGTTCTCTTATTGGGAAAAAGTAATTTTGCTCCTTTTCTACCTAAAGTATAAATAATATGACTTGGATATTTATATTGAGAAAACTGTTTAATTGGTCTTTCTAGAAAACCTGCATGGAAAAGAAGTTTAAGTCTTCGTTGAATAGTTCTTTTGGATACTTCGGGATGAAGCGCTAAAATATGTATTGTATCCAAAACCCGGTAATTTGCTAAATCTTGAAGGATTTTTAAATCGGTTTCACTAATTTTAAATTTAGGGGGGATTTTACTTCTTTCAAATTTCTTGTATCTCTGTTTTTCAAATGGAATTTTCTGAACTTTCTTTTTTGGTAAATGAACTAGTAGTGAGTTAACTTTGATTAACTTTGACCTTAAATAATTGCCTTTTCTGTTAATCTTTTTGCCTTTTAATAAAAAAATAGCCAAATCTGGCTTTAAAGCATTTAATTTCTCAATTGATTTCTTTCTTATTAGAGAATGGTCAACCTCAATACCTATTGAATAATTGCCTTTTCTAGCGAACACATCAACTTTTCCTTCTCGTCCTACCCAAACTTTCTTCTCTAACTTTACATAATACCCTAAACTTCTAAGATTTTTTCTAATTTGCTCTTGAATCTCTCTATGGTCAGTTGCTTCAACTTCCAAAAGATTTTCCATTAGCGGACTCACATTTTTATTTAAAACCATATTCTTCTATTCTATCCATTCCTTTTTAATTCTCCAATCAGTTTTTGGTAAAACGCCAAAATTTGATAAACAAAGAGTGTTTCGCGGATCATTCATTGAAATACTAATAGTAAAACTTCTTCCATTTTCGGCTTTTATGGGTTCTATTTTTCTTTCTAAATAATATTTTAAATTATATATAATTTTTATACCTCGTTTTTTATAATTGTCTACAAAGTTACTAATTAGTTTTAAACCTGTTTTAATTTGTTGAACTTTCTGAGAATTCAGAAAATATGTACCATCATAGAGATAGGTGTGATTTTTATTACAACCGCAATAAATAATTTTCATTTTCCCAGAAATTAATTCTTTACCATTAAACAACTCTTTATCTGATTTAATAGCAAATTCAATCGATTCATGCCCCGTGCACTTTATATAAAACAAACAACCTTGAACATCTTTTTCATTAGTTTCATTCTTAATTTCTTTAATAACCTCATCAACATTGCCATAGAATAAAATTGGTCTCCAAGTACAAGGCGTGTTATATCTTGTATTTTTTTCTCGAAATATTCGACCGTTTAAAATCCATTTACGCTGTAATTTCGATAAATCTCCTACAAAAAAATTTATGTGGTCTTTTTCCAGGAGGACGTTCATACCGTCCACTCTTTCTTTACGCCTTTCGAAAAATGCTGTGGCACCATTAGAAAAATGCATCCTAAAACCTATTAGACCCTCCTTTTTATCAGTTAATATCTCCAAAACTTCAAAATTTGGTAATCTGTGAAATTTTTTTATTTTTTTGAAGGAAAACCTTATTTGTTTATAAATATTAAAAAATGCTTGATAAAATGCGAAGCATCTCGCAAGTTTTTCAGAAAGATCTTTTAATGAAATGCTATGCGGTAAACCGCTTTCGCAAATTCTAAATTCTGTTTCTGTTATAGAGTAATCAGAATGATAAAATGCATTCCTGATATCGTCATCGAAAAAAGAATTAAATTTGTTTATTAATTCTTGTTCGCCAGTTCTTTCACACTCCGTTTTTAACTTTTCAATTTTCGCCCGTGGACTTGGAGGTATCACACCGAATGGATCCTTTTTCCCCTTCGGTCTTCCTAGAAATGGAAAGGGAATATACATTTTACCTTGAATACATCGAAGTAGATTATACAAAATTTGATAAGGAGCCGCCATTTCTATCGAATGACAATAAATTAATAATCCCAATCTAATAGAGTTTTTAGTTACGCCCTTTTTTCCTACTTTCTGTAAAATCTTACTAAATTCAATTAAAGCTTCGTGCGCCTCGACGAAAGGATCCCACCCTCCATCAGATATTCCGCTAACTCTAAGTAGGGTATAGAGATATTGCATTCCTCCATTTTTTCTTGCCTTACCAAATAAATGATCTAAATATTTATAATATTCTGTATAATATTTGCGTTGGTTATCAACGATTTTATACTCCACTTCATCTGACATATTACTAAAATTATCGCCTTGGTAATTATTTGTCTAAAATAATTTTCTCAATTTTTTGTTTTTTTCCAGAAGTCTTTTTCATATCTAAAAAATTTATAATAAATCTTTAATCTTATCTTTTTGTTTTTATTTCTCTTTCAATTGTTTTTATCTTCTCTACAATTTTTTTCGGCATCAGGGTTTGTAGAAAATATTTACTCTAAATTTGCTTCTAATTTTGATTTAAAATCTTTATATTCTTTCTTTCTCAAAGACGAAAAAAACTGATCATAGCTTTCTGGAGACAAAAATTTAAAATGATAATTTTGTTTGTCCTGTAGTTTATTTACTCTTTTGAAATGCTCTCTGGCGTATTTTAACTTTGCTTTATTTTCATCTGTAACAGCTCGATCATCTTTTATCTCTATTACTAAAATATCTTTGTCTATTTTGATGAAGAAATCCGGATTGAAACTACCTTGCTTGGGATGTTCACCTTTGCGCCATGAATATTCAACGCTATAAAACCCTACATCTCTCGATTTAATCCAAGCATTCACTTCCTTGGCATTTTCATCTTTGATTAATCTTTTAATAAAATCTCGTTCTGGTTTTTGGGCTGCGAAAGTGATATTTACTGGTGTTTTGAAGTTATATCGATTTTTAACTTTGTAATAAGCTGATATTAGCAACGTTTCATCTTCTAATAATTCCTTAAGCAGTTTTTTATCGTTATCTTCGCTTAGTTTCTCAGTGTAATCATCGAAAAATATTGTACTACCTCTTCTTAATGCACCTACCCCCAAACTATCCTTTTTAATATTAGCAGTTCCTATTTTTACTAAATTTTTAGCCTTAATTTTATATCGCAGACTTTTTGTTTTCTTCCTTCTGGCAACCCCGAAGGCTTGTAAAGTCTTCTGGAGATTTTCCTCACTCACCCACCCTGTTTTGTCTTTAATCCTCTTGAGTGATTTTTTGATAACATCTTTTATCTTTTCTCTAGTAAATTTTTGGCTATAACTTGTGCCTAAATCCATATCGATTGCTTTAATTTTTCCCCAAACTCTTTCTACTGCCTTTCCGAGTGGATACATCTTTAGTTCTATTATCGCCCTTCTTATTTCTTCACTTCCTAAAACTGCCTTAGCATATCTTATTTCTTTTGGTAATCTTCTGGCTTGAGTTGAATAAGAAATCCCTTGTTTTTGTAATTTAGCAAAGTTAAATTCTTTTAACTGTGGTATCTCTACTTTCTCTTCGGTTTTCCTATAATCGATGTTATGAAGATCAAAATTATAATTTTCCTTCTTGGGAATTATATAACTGCTAATTCTTTTTTCTATCTCTAAAACTTCGTCAACTAAATGTTTAATATTCTTGGACCACTTATCATGATTAAAAACCGTAACTACTGGCTGCTCTCCTTTATACGCCTGAGGAATCCGCAATCCCCGTCCCAATACTTGAGCAATTAGAAGTTTAGAATTAAAAGCCCGTTCTTCATGTGGCACAATTTGAAAGACATTTTCTACATCCCAACCTTCCGAAAGCATACTTACAGAAGTAATCCACTCAGTCTGGCTTGTCTTTTCATCGACCTCTTTTAATATAGGTATATTCTTTTCGTGTTCTTTAGCAGAGGTAACAATTAAAACTTTCTTTTCTGCTGTATCACGACTAATTTTTTCTTTTTCAGCTAAGAACTTAATCCATCTCTCGGTTAACCGCTTACAGACAGTGATATCTTTAGTGACTAAAATTGTTAAAGGTTTAATCTTGTTATAGTTCCTTTTATTCCTTTTGTGGTTTTCATAAATCCATTGAAATTTCTCTGATTCATTTTTCGGTACACCCTCAGTAGCATAGAAAAATGATTTCACGAATTTTTCCTCAATTGATTGTCTTAAAGAAAATCTGTAAATTACATCAGCAAAATAATCGTTCTTCACATAACAAGTCCCTGAATCACCGACAATATACCTAAAATTGTACTTTGGATCTAACAAAAATTCCTTCCATTTTTTCAATTCTGCGCCAGACTTACTAACCATATGATGAACCTCATCGTTCAAAACAAGTGTTCTCTGCCCTTTGCTCTCCAAACTATCTCTTATAGCCGATTTAACATATTGATAAGTAGCGTGAATATTCTCCACACAAATATCACCTTTTTTAATGGTTTCCGAAGCATTAATAATACCGGGATTTAAAATCTTCGCTCCTACACTTTTCAATAAATCTCTCAAAGTTTTATCGGCAGAAAGAGTATGAAACTTATCCAGCAATCCATCTTCAATAGTAGTGGAAGGACAAAGCACTAACACCTGATCTACTACTCCTTCGGCTAACATTATCCAGGCTAAACCATAGATGATATAGCTTTTACCAGTTCCGGTAGCCAAATCTAAAGAACAATAAAGTTTGTCTGGCAATTGTAAGTTTTTTACAAAATCTTCGAGGGTTGCATATTTCTCTTGTAAGATTGGATTCTGGTGATAATTTTCTTCGGCTAACTCTTTAAGATTTTTATATTGGCCACCAAGTAAATATCTTAAAGTTACCCTTATTGCTTCTTTTTGATATTCTCGCTCTCGACAAAGTGCATCCAAGAACGGTTCGTATTTGTTAATATCAAAAATCTTTGGATCAATATTTTCTGAAACCTTTAAAACTAGGTCTTGATTTTTGAAATATTGTTTCTCTCGCATTTTTATTTCTTAAAATCCTTTAATGTTTTAATCTCCTTCTTCTCATTTCCAAAAATATCACAGTAAATTATCATTATTTGATCTTTGATTTTGGCAGGGTCAAAACGAATTTCATAATTTTGTTTTTTTAGGTCTTCGGCAAAAAAAGCGTCATCAAAATCAAAAACCTTACCATCATAATCATAATCAATCAATACCATTGATAGAGTTTCTAAATTCTCAAACTTTTTAGGCTCACGAGAAAGAGTATTACTTTCAAAAATCTTAATTTTAATTACTGCTTCTTTTTTGGGTTGATCTAATCTTTGTTGGCCTGCCCTCGGTTTAGCTAAATAATACCTACATCTTATTTTTGGTATTTGAATAAAATCAAAGCCGACGGCTTCCATAATATCATTAACATCTCTTTCATCCGTTGGCTGCCTTATAGAACTAAATCCCTTTTCGTGAATTTCAGAAATTATGGAGTAAGGAATCCGCAGAATAAAATATTTTATTCCATCTTTTTCTACATAATCCTCCAAAAACTGAACGTTAGCTGCTGGCGTGATAATAAAAAACCAATTACCGATTTTATCTCCTAAAACTGAATGTAAATCATCTATAAACCCATAATCTAAGGTGATATCTTTATATTTATGATAATTAAATACTAAGACATCAAAGCTTCCTAAATAACCGTCTAAATCTATTCCTGAAATTGTGTGTTTCTCATCTCGACATTGAAAAAGTTTTAATGCAAAATCGCGATACTGTTCCCAGGGAAGTTCTTTTATTTTTTGATAATCATAAAGTCCGGCATTATACAAAGTAAAAGGTTTTGGAGTCAATTCTTTACCTTTGTTACCAATTTCTTTCCTTAAATTCAAAAGTCGTTTCTGCATTGTATAGATCGCCAACTTTGAAGAGTCAACCATAATCCATCTTCTTCCAAGTTTTTCTGCTACTGCTCCGGTGGTACCTGATCCAGCAAAAGTATCAAAAACAATATCACCCGGATTTGAGGAAGCTCTTATAATTCGCTCTAGTAGAGCCTCAGGTTTTTGAGTAGGGAAACCTGTATCTTCTCGAGAATTACCCTGTACGATTCCTATCTCCCAGACATCAGTGGGGACCTTTCCTCCCCTTTTTAATACTTTCTTTATATCTCTCTCGCGAGCTCCTTTATATTTTAATCTTTCTAGGGTTGACTTTTCATAAGATATTCTAATTTGATCCGGATTGAAGATGGTTCTTGTTATATTTTTCCCATATCTTAAAATGTTTTCATGCTTCCTTCCAAATGTCTTCTTGCCAACCGAACCTGCTTTATAATGCCAGATTATCTCATTTAAAAAATTATTCTCTCCAAAAATTTCATCCATAAGAACTTTCATGTAATGTCCTTTCTTCCAATCCAAATGCACATAAATACTCCCATCATCAGCTAAAATTTCACGTAAGAAAATTAGTCGCTTTCTTAAAAATTCTAAAAATTTAGCACCAGCGATTTTGTCTTGATATGCTTTTTGATCTTGGCTACCTCTAAATTCCTGTTTTGTGGCAAAAGGTGGATCAATATAAATCAGCCGAACCTTGCTTTTAACTTCTGGGTCATACATCAATTCTTTTGAAACTTGTAAATTATCACCGAAAATTAATTTATTAGTCCAGCCATCTTTAGTTTTCTTATCATTAAAGAAAGTTCTTACCGGCTGTAGTGGTACCCTCATCGTCTCTGCTAAAATATCTTCTTTCCGTTCTTTCTCACTATAAACCAATTCATATTCTCTTTTATGCTCTGGAAAAAGAATATTCTTATAATCTTCGGGAAGTGGTTTTCCTTCTTTCAATAACTTTTCAATTTTTTTAATTTGTTCTTTTGATAATTTTTTCATTTGAGTTTTCCTTTAATAATTCTTCTAAATCACTTTTATTAGCTTAACTCATTTTCGGCTTTTTTTCAATTTTTTAAATACTCAAAAACCCCATTTCTGAATATAAAATAAGGGTGAGGGAGCGAGCCCCGCACCAGAATAAGTTAGGTGCGGGGGTAAACTCTTCGAGCGACCGA
>JREQ01003373.1_pt2 | contig 11853 bp, 10 predicted proteins | sample 210151 | NCBI WGS metagenome assembly JREQ01 (sample SAMN03019617, study PRJNA260268) | marine sediment metagenome | biome: Marine; feature: Sediment; material: Clay; isolation source: clay from marine sediments 31 meters below sea floor depth collected from... | place: New Zealand: Canterbury... | reverse complement strand
CTCGTCGAAAGGGGAGACCACCAGGGTGGAGGTCACCACCTCCAGAGGCAATCTATCTTCGACGATTCTCCAATCCTCTCCTCCCATCACCCCCAGCCCCACACTAAAATCGTCTCCCACATCCCAAGGGAGGGTCTCCATCTTCACTATCTCGCCCACTTTCCATCTGCTAGTAGGATACCAGAGCGCCGTGGTCATCGGCCTAAGGGTAGTATCCTCGATGATCCGCCCCTCTTCATCGTAGAAGAAAGGGTAGATGCGGTAATCCCGTTCCAAGGGGAGGAGGGGCTGCCAATATAGGGCCAGGCTGGTCATCTTTCCTTTTTCATCCAGGTTGAAGCCCAGAAAGCGGAGGAGGCCCCCAAAATCTACCACCATCGGATATTCGATCTGGAGCTCTTTCACCCTGGCGAAGTCGTAGAACCCATCGGAGAGTTCTTCGGCTCCAGAGAGCCCCCGCTGGAGCAGAATGTAGCCCTCCACGCTGGCCAGGATGCCGAACCCCTCCTCTTTGATGAGGGTTTCAAATATCGCTCTTTGATCGTTGGGATGGATGGGCCAGGAGTCAACGGTCACATCGAAGAAGACGTACTCGGCGTCCTCCACCTTGGGGAACATATAGATCTTCGGCCTCTGGCTCAGATGGGCATTCAACCTCGACTGGGCGGAGACGGTAGCCCCCTTTGGTATCAAGGCCATAAGTTCCTTGGCCAGCCGATGGTGGGGGGTGACCTGGGCCATCTCGAACCTCAAGCCCAGAGGGGTGAAGCCGTGATCACGATGGTAGAGAAGGGTGGAGAGCAAAACCAGGGCCGCAAGGAGATAAAGGGGGCCATGACGCCCTACTTTAAGGCGAAGGGAGAGAAACTCCCCCAGATAGTAGGCCCCAAAGAGAGCAGAGAGAACCACAAAGGGTACCAAGGGGGCGGCATAATGGAACTTCTCTAAAGTATAGAATTCGGGCTTGGCGCTCAAGAGGTTGATGGCCAAGGTGGGAGCAAAGAGGAGGAGAACCTGGGGGGCCAAGAGGGAAAGGAAAGCCGCTGGGGCCAGGAGGTTGCCCAGATAACTCAGTTTCTCCCTAGTGAGAACATTTCTCAAGACAACGCCTGGTTCCATGACCATAGTCCTCAGCATGGTCAGGGGTCCCTGACCCAAATAGCCGTAGGCCGCCAAATAGGGAGACCTCCCGCCAGGGTTGTAATGGGGGATAATAATGTAGACGGCCACTATGAACCAGGCTAACCCAAGAGCAATGGTTGATAGGCCCACCCGCCAGTTCCGTTGCGCGATCAGAATGTAGAGCCCCATCATCAAGACTAAAAGAGGCATCTCCTCCTTGCAAGTCATAATCAAGAAGGAGAAAAGAAAGAACCAGGGGTACTTCTTCTTCCATAGATAGTAGAAAGCGTGGAGGAGAAGAGGGGCCGCTATAGTGGTGGGGTGGAAGTCGAACATATTGGCCGCCTCTAGGGCCGGGAAGAGGAGGTAAACTAAGGGGAAGACCAGGGCAACTAGACTCTCTCCGAACATCTCCTTGGCTAGCCAAAAGAGGGGCAGGGCCCCTAAGGCTACGACCAGCGTCTGGAAAACGAGAAGCGTCTTAGGGTCGCTGTAGATGAAATAGAGGGGTGAGATCAAGATGAGGATAGGGTCTACATGGTAGGCTAGGCGTGTCCCCTCCTCTCCCCAGTTGGTGAAAGGCGGGAAGCGGCCTCGCAGGCTGTTCCAGACCGCTTGATCCATATTGCCCAGGTCGAAGGCGGTGGTCTGAAAAGCCTCGTGCTTGAGGATGGTGAGGGTGCTGAAAAGGGCGATGTAGAGGAGCACCATCCCCCAGAAGAGGCCCCTCACCATCCATCTGTGACCCACCACCGATGACACCCTATCCATCCACCACCTCTACCATCCCTAACGAGACCTTGTCCCCTATCACCACCCCACCCTTATCTCCAGCCATCTCAGAGGCATGGTCCGCCCCTGGAAATAGAGCCTCACCCTCTTTGACCCCCAAGTGGCTATGGCCAGATCTTTGGCGTTATCCTTGCTGTCCAGATAGCGAACGTCTAGACCCAACCCCTCTCGCTATGAAGAAGACCTTGGGGGCAAGGGCCGCCCCTCACTGAAACCGAAGAGATAGATGAAAAGGGTATCTAAGTAGGAGAAGAGCATCCCTCGGTTGTAGATGACCCCGGCCGGTGTTCGAGGGAGGCCAGAGCGCAAGATCATCTGGGCGGCTACATAGTTACGAACTCATCGATGTAAAGGAGACGGAGGGCGAAGGCGAAGAGCAACAGGGCCATCAGAGCGATAGGCAAACCCTTGCCCTTCACCGATCCCCTCCCCCAGCCTCGCCCAAGAGTTCGCGTACCACGTAGATCAGCTTATTTAGCGACTCGTGATAGGTGCGCACTACCAGTTCCCCCAAAAGCCCCATGGTTATCATCTGGGCCCCGATGACCACCAATAGTACGGCGAGCAGCAAAAGGGGCCGGCTGCCGATATCTTGGTGTAGGAGGAATTTGACGCCTGTCAGATAGAGCCCCATGATGATACCCACAAAAGAGGCGAGGAGACCTAAGGAGCCAAAGATATGGATGGGCCGGGTAGAGTAACTGAGAAGAAAACGGACGGTGAGCAGATCGAGTAATACCTTTATGGTGCGCGAGAGGCCATATTTAGACTTGCCGAAACGACGCGGGTAATGGGCCACCGGAACCTCGGTTATGGAAATCCCCATCCAACTGGCGATGGCGGGGATGAAACGGTGTAGCTCCCCATACAAGTGCACATTCTTGACCACTTGGCGGCGATAGGCCTTGAGGGAGCAGCCATAGTCGTGTAACCTCACCTCCGTCACCTCCGTCACCTCCGAGATAAGGAAGTTGGCCACCATAGAGGGGAGTCTCCGGGTCAGGAAGGGGTGTCGACGCTTCACCCGCCAGCCGCTGACCACATCGTACCCCTCTTCGATCTTCTCCAGCAAGAGGGGGATATCCTCAGGGTCGTTCTGCAAATCGGCATCCATGGTGACGATGATTTGGCCCCGGGCCTGGTCGAAGCCGGCAGCGAAGGCCGCTGTTTGTCCAAAATTGCGGCGCAAGCGAACCACCTTGAGGAGATGATCCGCCTTGTGCAGCCTTTTGAGGATCGCAAAGCCGCCATCGGTACTCCCATCGTCGACTATGACGATCTCATAACCGATCCCCAGCCCCTCCAAGACTTCCTTGAGACGGAGATAAAGGGTCTCGATATTCTCCTCCTCATTGAACAGGGGGATGACAACGGACAGCCGCACCTCTCGCTCTTCGATCATCTCGCTTCGGCCTTTGCTGGATCGCTTCCCCTCCATCTCCTTGTCCTTCTAAATAGGCCCCTCGCCCTCATTTCCTTTTATGCCGGCGATGGGGCGAGGCAACCCCTTGACTATCGCTCCTTCCCGATCTGAGCGGGCAAGATATCCACCCCCTGGAATAATATGCTCAGACACCTGAAGTCCCCCCGGCCGCTGAAGAGCTCATTAGGTCTCTCGCACCCCTCCTGGACGTGGAACCTAATAGCGCTCCACTCTCCTTCCCCTAACCGGTGGGATGGTAGAGGTAAGTGACATCGGCCGGACTGGTATCCAGATCGAGCAGAGGATAGGCGGAAGGCAACAGGGTAAGTCACGGACACGGTGATCAGCGTGTAGGCCAGAGTCACCACGATTACGCTCCACCTTTTAGGGCTGACTTTTCTCCACTCTCTGCTTACCATCTTATCCACTAAACCTCGGTGAACCCTATCCCATCTCCTTATCGATAGAATACTCTTCCTCTGGATGGTAGGTGAAATGCCTGATCATCTCCCCCAATAGGCCGATGGAAGCGATCTGGACCCCCACGATCATGGCCAATATGCCGGCGAAGAGCAAGGGGCGGAATCCGATCCCGTCTAATCTAAACCACAAAACGATGTGGTACACACCTATACCGAAACCGAAGAGGAAGAGTACGGCTCCTATGCTTCCGAAGAGCTGCAGTGGCCGCTTCAGATAGCGGGTCAAGAAGAGAACTACTAAGAAGTCGACGAAGGCCCGCCCCAAGCGCTCTACTCCATATTTGGATCTCCCATACTTTCTCGGATGGTGAACCACCGCTAGTTCGGCTACGCGATACCCTCTCCAATGGGCGAGAACCGGAATGAAACGGTGTAACTCTCCATAGAGTTTGAGGTTGGCGATCACTTCCCTGCGAAAAGCCTTAAAGCCGCAATTGAGATCGTGCAAGTCTACCCCGGTCAAGAGAGAGACGGCTCCATTGAAGATCCTGGAGGGCAACCTCTTGGAGAGGGGATCCTGCCGGTCACGCCGCCAAGCGACGACCATATCGTACCCCTCCTCCAGCTTGTCCAGAAGTCGGTGGATCTCCTGGGGGTCATCTTGCAAATCTGCGTCCATAGTGACGATCACCTCCCCCCGAGTCTTTCCGAAACCAGCGGTTAGAGCCGCGGTCTTGCCGAAGTTGCGTCGAAAATGGATGACCCGGATATGATTGGGATCCTCATCATGTAAGGTCGTCAGAAGGGCGAAGGAGCCATCGCGGCTACCGTCATCCACGAAGATGATCTCATACCCCTTCCCCGTCTCCTCCAGGACATCGCGTAGTGATGAGTAAAGGAACACGATGTTCTCCTCCTCATCCAGCAGTGGGATCACTACGGAGATATCGAGGCCGGATCGTCCCTCCAACTGACCATAACCCCTAGATCTTTTCATCTCACCCTCACCTCGTCCAAAAGAACCCTGTCGTCCATCGGTTGCCCCTCCTCGTCGAGCACCGGCAACCGCTCCCCTGTGGCTAGGAGGTACATCCCTATCTCCAATCGGTACCGACCCGGCGGCGTATCAGGCTCCACGAGCACCTCATACCTGTCTTTCACCACTTCTCCCAGATCCCAATGGGAGGTGGGGTAGAAGCCGCCTTCTGGCTGATTGTCTTTTTGACCCCACATCTGCCCCTCTTCATCTATCAGGTGTACGAAGACGGTGTAGTCCTTCTCCATCTTCCTCTGCGCTTGCCAATAGAGGGTCAAATGGATGCTGTCCCCAGGGCTGATCCTTCTCGATATTATATCATATCCTAGCCAGGTCACCTTGTCATCCAGGTTCGCCTCCATGGGGTGCTGTGGCATAAACTCTTCCTTACCTAGTCCTACCTTGAGGAAATCGAGAACTATCCTCTCCCTACCGTCTGTAGCGCGTAGATGTTCCATGGTGCTGGGCTCATAAATGCCCACCTCCAAGCGATAGCGCCCCACTGGGATATCGGTGGGCAGGGTTAGGCGATGGGTGTCGGTGATACTCTCTCCTACCCTCCAATGGTCGGTAGGGTAAAGCCCCCCTATGGGTGCGCTGTCGTCTCGGGCCCAGAGGGTGTTGTTGGCATCCAGAAGGTGAACGAAGATACTGTAACTCTTCAAATCGGGCTCTAATCCCTTCCAGCGCAGGGAGAGGCGTATCTCCTCGCCCGGTTTGAAGGCCTCCCCGTTGAGGCCGTAGCCCAGGAGGGCAACCTTCCCCTCTAATTCTATGTTGAGAGAGCCCCCCACAGTTGGCCCAGGGGGAGGGGGGTTCTGGGCCAAAAAAACCAAGACCCCTCGCTTGTTGGCTCTCAACTCCATATGGTCCCAGACATATTGGATGAACTGCGGAGTATATCTCATGTGCAACCTTATGTCGTCGACTACGAACCAGATGCGGGGGCTCTTCTCTATAACCTCCATCAAATCCTCATCGGTAAACAGGATGGGTATTCCACCCCAGGCCTCTATCCAATAGGGCCCCTCCTTGATGGCGTAGGAGTGGAAATCCAACTCCACAGCGATATAATCGCACTTTCCGAGGTAGACCATGCAGGGAGGGGAGGTGAAGGTCATCACCTTGTCCCCTTCGCGCCAACGCCTCTTTACGTACTGGAAGGCGAGGTCGTATCCAGGCTCTTGGCTTTGGGCCGCCGATTTCGCCGTGGGAAAGCATAGGACTCCTATAAAGGCTACCGCTAACCCGCTCAGCATCGGGGCATAGGCCCTCCTTGGGATGGGGGATTGGATGGGAGATATGAGCCTTCGACCATGGAGGACGAGGAGGTTCAGGCACTTTATCAACGTTGCGCTAGCCATGAGGAAGAAATAGGGGGAGAGCATGAAGAGATAACGATAACTCCATCTTCTTTCGTTCACTACAAAGACCATCTCTAACATGAGAACGCCAAATAAGAGGTACAGAAATAGGAGACTCCCTTCTTCCCCGGCGAGGGCGGTGATGGCCCTTCCCTGCCTTCGCCAAGTGAGATAGAGGTAAAAGAGACCCAGGATAACTAAAAGGGTCAAGAAACCCACTATGGGAAGGTGATCTGGCCCCACGAAGAAGGGCTTGTATCGCCTTATGGCCTTTAATATATTGAGGGAAAAACCGAAGGGGGGACGACCTTCCCCTACCTCCGTCCAGCCGGAGGGACGCAGACGCCTATAGAGCTCGAGACTGACGGCCATCCCCGCTATTAGAAGAAGGTGCTCTACCATCACCGTTATCCTCAGGAACCAACGCCATCCCCTTCGGAGGAGGGCCAGAAGGAGATAGGCTGGGAGGAGCAGGGAGGCCTGGTTGTGAGTGAAGACCGCGCCTAAGAGCAGGAGGAAGGAGAGGCGGCGATAACTCCTATCTTCGCGGTAGATGACCCCCTTATAGTAGAGGAAGGTGGATAGAAGTGCCATTAGAAGGAGAAGGGCGTAATTCCTCGCTCGCCCGCCCCAGATGATAGCCTGGGGATCGAAGGTGAGGAGAGCGGCAGCGATGAGCCCTACCCAGGGCGAGAATAACTTCCTCCCCACCCAATATAAGAAGGGGATGGAAATGGCGCTCAGGATAACGCTAGGCATTCTGGCCACTAACTTGCTCAAGCCGAAGAGGTGGATGAAGAGGGCATCGATGTAGGTGAAGAGCATCCCCTGACTGTAGATGGCCCCCGTGGAGAAGACGGGGTAGCCGTATTGGATAGTCCTTTGGGCCACCCACATGGTTGTGTATTCATCGATATAGGGACTGGTGGTCATGGCGTAGGTCAAGCGAAAATATAGGCCCACCAAGGTGAGTATCAACAGAGCGAGGGGGATGAAGAGGGGCTGGAGAATTCCCCTCTGCTCGATATTTGAAAGGACGCTCTCTCCACTATTGATCGCGGGTTTTAGAGAAGAGTTTGGATTCCTCATCGTCCGACTTAACACCTAGACCCTACTCCGCTGGCCGACCCCTGCCGGGACTCCGTAGTGAGTAGAAAACCTGCTCAAGATCTGAATATTCCTATAAAACGAATCACTCTCGATATACTACCTCAGCGCCCCTCCAACCGCCCTTCCCAATCCTCTCACGCCGGGACCCCCTTAAGGGGTCAGAGTTTCCAGGCTATGGCAGCGCATACTAGGTCGCCAGCGGTGCGCAACAAGCGAGTCAATAGGGCGATGATGATGGCCACATAAGCGGGGAAGTAGAAACCCAAGAGAAAGGTCAGTGTGCCTTCCATCACCCCTACGCCGGCAGGAGCGAAGAGGCTGACGAAGCCCACCACCCAGCCGGCAGCGAATATCCCGGTCACAATGGGCAGATAGGTGATGGGCAAAGGAAACAAAGAGTTTATTAAGAGAAGATGCGCTAGGCCATTGAGGGACCAGAAGAGGGTCCAGAGGGCTAGTTGGACTAGGATCTCTTTATAGTTCCACTCTATAGATATTACCTCCTGCCTAGTTAGGCGGGAGAAGAGGCCAAGCCCACGCCTCACACTAGAGGGGTGGATGAGAAGCAAACCGAGCGGAAGGAGGATGAGGAAAGGATAAAGCCCGCCCGCAGAACCGATGCCCCTCCGCCAAAGTGGTAAGGTGAATAGAAAGACCATGGTCCCAGAAACGACCTGGAGGATCAGTTGTAGGGTTATACTGGCCGCGGATAGGGTCTTGGGGATACCCTCTTGCTCACTCAGATAGACCAAGCCTAAGATGCCCCATATCTTCCCTGGAATATACCGACCTAATTGAGATAAGAAGAAGATGCGAAAACTCTTCCGATAACTCAAAGGGTTGCCTAGCCGGACTAAGATCAGTTTCCAGAGGTAAGCATAGAAAGAAGAGGCCGAGAGCATCAGGGAGAAGGCGATAGCGAAGGCGGGGTAATCGAGACTCCAGTTGTAGGTGGAGATCTCACCCCAATTGAAATAGAGGTTGCGAAATAGAAGGGAGAAAATGAGAACGACGATGGCTATTTGCAGCCCCCGCTGGAGAAAAGCCTTCCTGCCTCGAACTACGAGCACCTTTTACCCTTCCCCTAGTCGCTGGCCGCCTGGAAGAAGGAGATGCGATCCACGATGGACTTGGCGCTCCGCAGCACCCGCTTTATGTCCTGCCATCTTCGTATCCCCAGCAAGGTTCTAAGAATGTAGCGAGGACGAAGATAGAACTCCCGATAGGCTTGAACCCTGGCCCTCTCCACATCTTCTTGGCTCAACTGCTCCGTCTCGATAAGGCCACTAAGCGAGGCAAAGTCCGCCCAGGAATCACAGACCAACCAACCCTTCTCGACACAGAGATCATGAAGTTGGGTTCCGGGGTGGGGGATGACAATAGCGAACTGAGCACTATAAGGATCTAATTCCTTGGCGAACTCGATGGTCTCCCTTATAGTCTCGTGGGTTTCGCCAGGTATCCCAAAGAGAAAGAAGGCCTGGGTCCTGATCCCCAATTCCCGGCATATCTTGAAGGTCTCTCTAGCCCTCTCCAGGGACATCCTTTTCCGCATAACCTCGAGGATCTGAGGTGAGCCAGACTCGACGCCAAAAAGGATATAATGGCAGCCCGCCTCCTTCATAGCCATCAACATCTCCTTATCCACCGTATCTACGCGGCTCTGGGCGATCCACCCCACTTGGATCCCCCTCTCTTGGATGAGGCAGCATATTTCCAACACTCGCCCCTTATCTAGAGTCAGGCAGTCGTCATCGAAGTATATCTCGTCGACGCCGTAATCCCGCACCACCTGCTCCATCTCCTCCACCACATTGGCCGCGTTCCGGGCTCGGAACTTATGCCCATAGAGGGTCTCGGGCCAGAGACAATAGATACAACGGTAAGGACAGCCTCGCGAACTCACCATGGCTGTGGGCCGCTCCCCGGAGTAGAGAGCCCCCCGGTACCCCTCGCCTTTCACGATATGGCGGGCCGGGAAGGGAAGGCTGTCCAGATCCTCGATGAGGGGGCAAGGCTCATTGACCCAGATCTGTCCGTTCTTTTGGTACGAGAGACCCTGTACCCCCGAGAGAGCGCCGCCCCCCTTTAAGGCCAAAGCTAGTTCCCTGACCGTCAACTCAAACTCCCCACGGCATACGGCATCGATAGCCTCGTTCTCAGCCAAGATATCCCAGTGGAAGAGGGTGACGTGGGAGCCAACTAAAGCCACATAGATATCTCCCACCCTTTCTTTCACCGCTTGCGCCGTCTCTAGGTCAGAATCGATAGAAGGGGTAGAGCACTCCAACACCAGAAGGCGAGGAGCAATCTCAGCTACCGCCTCCGCGAAATCGACAATGGACATCTCCTCCATCACCCCGTCGAGAAAATGGACCTCGAAACCGGCCTCCTCCAGCACTGCGGCTGTGTAGGCCAGATAGATGGGGTATTCGAGGTACTTATCCACCCTCTTATGGGGCCAGCGGACATCGGAACGGGCCCCATAGCCCGGCCCGGGCCAAGGGGGGTTGCTAACTAGAACCTTCATGCCCTCCACCCCTTAACCTAGATAGCCTTCACATAATCGCACAAAGCGGTCGGCGAGGCTACGCCACTCAAACCTCTCCTTAACCAGCCTTTCACCCCGGGCACCCATCTCTCGACGTTGAGCATCGTCAATCAAGAGATGGCAAATCTTCTCCGCGAGATCCTCATGATCCCCCGGGCGATAGAATACCGCTGCTTCCCCCTCCCCTGTTACCTCTTGGAGCGCCGGTAGACGAGGAAGGATGGAAGGGACCCCACAGGCCCAGTATTCGAACTCCTTGAGGGTAACACGACCTCGCGCCGATAGTACGTCAGGGAGTATCACCAGCCCCAGGTCGCTGGCCGAGATATAGCGAGGCACCTCTTCCTGAGGCACCCACCCTGAGAAGTAAAACCTCTCCTCCAGACCATACCTTCTGACCCTCTCCTTCAAAGCGGGTACAGCAGCGCCATCACCGACCAACCAAAAAGAGGTTGCTGGCTCTCTGCTCGCCACCAACCGTGCCGCATCCACCATCAGTTCGGGTCCATCTTGGGGATCGATCACGCCGTGGAAGATAACTACATATTTGGCCCCAGGAGCGTGACGCTCACGCAGGGGTTGGCCATCGACCGGTCGGAAAATCATGGTATCCACTCCATCGGGGACCACATCTATCTTCCCCAATTGAGCACCGAATCGGCTGGCGATATTTTTCATGCTCTGGCTGATGGTGATGATCCTATCCGAGCCCCGAATACTGCTCCTCTCCAACCCCCGCCCCAGACCTAGTATCGCTCTCAACCACAGAGAACGGTAATCCTCCAGGTACTCGAAGAGGAGATCGGTTAAGTCCAGAACTACCAGGGTAGTGGGTTCGAACCTCTTTGCTAAGAGGGCACCATAGCCAGCGATGCAGTTATGAGAGACTATGAGGTCAGGCTTCAGCCTGCGAGCATAGTTGGCCACCCGCAGGATATTGAAGGGAAAAGCGACCATGTATTTGGGCATCTTCCAACGACCCAAGCGGTTGACTCCTTGAATGGGCAGCCAATCGGCACAACCTAACTCCTGGATGGCTACCCCTTTAGGTACGGCGATGGAAGAGGCTACATAGACCTCGTGTTCTCGGGCCACGAAGGCCCTTATGACGCTAGATATCCTGGGCGTGCCCCCGCCGCTGATGGGTATCAGTTTCTCGAAGATCGTGACCAGAACCCTCACCGATTGCTCCTCCAGCATAAGAGAGTCAGACAATCGTTTAGGTGCCCCAAAGGAGGTAGCGCAGGCAGAAAGAAGAATCCATGCCAGGCTCTCCTCTCCGACACCCAACGCTTCAACTTCGCCGTGGGAATAGTGGGCAGATTTGCGAACTCGAATGAGGCCCTTTCCACAGCCTCTATCCATTCGCTGGCGGTGAGCAGTGAGAGATGGGTATCATCGCTGTACATCTCCAACTCATCTTCCTTTCCCAACAGCGAAAAAAGGCGGTGCTTAAGCGAATCGCGTTTTGGAACCTTGAAAAACAGATAGCCGCTTGGTGTCAACAGATGGTGAATAGTCTCCAACACCGAGTGAGGGTCTCTTAGGTGCTCTAGGGTATTGAGAGCCACAGCGACGTCGAATCTGCGCTTCCCCACAAACCTCAGTAGGGACTCCTTGGACTCAACATCCACTACGCCCAAGGTAGAGCGAGAAGCGATCCCCCTCGCTCGATCAATAGCGTGTTCTGAGATATCTATCCCATAGGTTTTGTATCTTGCCTCCGCCTCTCGCAAGAAATACGCATAGGCACAGCCTATCTCCAATAGCCGCCCCGTCGGTGCGATCCTCTCGAGTAGAGTCAAGAGCGGTGGGCCGGCCAAATCATCGCCCCTCCTGCCCGGGCCCTTGTAGCCCTCAAAGTACTCTCCATCATACTTGCTGTACAGTGCCACCTCGCTATTCTTTAACCCCATATTCATCCGGCGGATTTCCTACTCCTCTACTCCCATCCTAGCCAAGGCCTACTCCCCAAGTAACACTGCACCCAGGCCTTTGCGCTGCTTAGCGATCTATTTCCTGGTAGATCCTCT
>JREQ01002773.1_pt1 | contig 11895 bp, 8 predicted proteins | sample 210151 | NCBI WGS metagenome assembly JREQ01 (sample SAMN03019617, study PRJNA260268) | marine sediment metagenome | biome: Marine; feature: Sediment; material: Clay; isolation source: clay from marine sediments 31 meters below sea floor depth collected from... | place: New Zealand: Canterbury Basin... | reverse complement strand
GGGGTCGGGAGAAACGTTAAATGAAGGATGAGTAGAGGAAGAATACAGGGAAGGAGAACCCTCAACATAAGAGAAATTATGTGAGGTTGCCTTTTCTTTAGATCAGAGCGAAGTTTGTGATGATGGGGAATTCCCCTTGTAATAGGCTACCAGTTATAAGGCTGAAAAATTTTTGGGATGGTTGTGGTGCTCTGTTCTTAGAATGTCCTAAAACAGGAATTTCTAAACAACCTTGCGCGCGAGAAGAACGAAGGTCTCTCAATACCTCGCGCGCTAAAACCTAAGAAAATATTCTTTAAATGCGTTCATATGATTTATTTAATTGCTGTATGGAAAGTTGTTAAGGGATGTGCATTAATGGAGAAAGCGAGGCAATTGAAAATATTGGCTGACAATAAATATTTACGTGTCTTTATCGATTTTTCTATTATTACGCTCTTAGCTATCGTAATTTTTCGCAAATTTATTTTTACAAGTGATTGGCCCGCAGGGGGGGATGTCTTAGGATGGATTTCTAGAGCATATTTATATGAAAATGATTTCAAATGGCTCTATATTTGGCGCCCACATTCCTTCGGTTTTGTTGAAGGAATAAATTCGATGGATTTTTTTCTCATGTTAATATATTCGATTTGCGGAGATGCTGCAACTACTATAAAGATTTTTATGACTGCTACTTTTTTAGTGTCAGGATTTACTATGTATTTTTTCTCTTATCTTTATAATCAAAGACATATTGCGGCCCTTTCATCTTCTATTATTTATTGTATTAACCCATGGGTATTTTCTCAGTTTACTGAAGCACATGTTAATATCCTTTATAGCTATGCTTTATTTCCTATGGTTTTCTTATTTTTAGATAGAGCTTTAGAAAGAAAAAGGGTTAAAAATATATTGTTATTATCATTAGCTTTATCACTATTAGTAACAGGTTTTCATCCATTGAGTGTCCTTATATATGGGTTTTTTCTCTCGATGTTTGTTATTATTCGTTTTTTTCTTAATTTGATAAAAACAAAAAATGTTTTTTTGGAAATTAAAAGTCATCTCAGAATTATCTTATCGTCTGCAATTATCTGTTTTCTTCTCTCTGCGTTTATCTTTATACCATCTCTATCAAGGTTGATAGCTCCCTATTATTCTGAAACATTTGGATATCCTATAGAAGATGCAATAACATTTGGCAGTCATAAAAAATTAAAGGATGCGTTTACATTAAGAGCGGTGGAAAGCTGGGGATATTTATCCTTACTCGATGTTTATACAGATATAAACTTACCAGACTTCCCCATTAACTCCCTCCTATTTCTAATTTATATACTAGCCCTCTTTACAATTTTCTTTCGAAGAGACAGATACACTATTTTCTTTGCTTTTTCCATCATAATATCCGTGTTCATATCAAAGGGGCCTCATCCTCCATTCGGATACATTTTCACTTGGATGTGGTTTAAGATTCCTCACTTCTCCGCTTTCAGGGGTGCAAATCGAGCGGCCATGATGACTGCTTTCTCCCACGCATTCCTTGTTTCAGTTCTGGTCAGCATGCTAGAGGGATATGTTCAAAAAAGCAGTCATGTGGAAACAGAAGATATGTACATTAAAGCAAAGGCAAAATTTGTTGGAGAAGAGAAAGACCGTAACATAATTGTTTCATTTGACATTGTAAATAAAATATTAAAACGGTTAAAGAAGTTACTATATTTTTTCAGTTTGTTAATAATTATTTCCATTTTCCTAAGCGGCTTCATATCATCCTTCTACTTTTTCAGCCATGGTTTACAGGTTTACACTCCACCTGAAAGTTACATGGAGCCATACAACTGGCTTGCGAAGCAATCAGGGGACTATAAATTGGTAACTGTTAGCCGTAGCCCTTCAGAATGGATGGACCTACCATGGCAAGAGTCTGATTTCGCGTCTGGCGCAATGGTCACAGATGTTGGATGGTCTCACGATATTGGATGTGATAGTCCATTCATTCACGGCCATCCTACCCTTCAAAATGGAGGATGGTCCACTTTAACCCGCAGCTTTGTAGATCATTTAAGATTCTATCAAGTGCGCCAATCCTTAACGGATGACTTCTTAAAAATAGTCGGACCATTTAATTACAAATACATGGTCCTGCCCGAATACCTTACACATAATACGCGGGACTTCTTCTTAAATCAACAAGGCTATCATATAGTATATAACCATAGTTCTCTTATACTTCAGAATGATTACTATACACCTAGATTTTTTGCAGCCAATGAACATAACTATGTTATTGGAGGCTTAGAAAGCTTCGTGTCATTATACAAGATTGATAGGTTTAAACTCAACAAAACTTCATTAATCTTCGCACATCAAACAGATGGGGACTCTCCATTTTCTAGCAGTCTATTTGAAAAATCAAATTCAATAATTTTTATTAACAGTGATATAGTGGATGCAGTTATGCTCTCTCTAAAAAATCAAGTAAATTTCATAAAATGTGCAGATTATGGTGTGTACAGTTTGAATCACTCTAAATATTGGATTAGGGGACGATCATGGGAGGAAGTAGGTGGCTTCGTGTGGAGCGGTACAACACTCACTACTCAAGGAAGAAACCGAGTAAGAATACCATTCAAAGTTGATTCAAAAGGAAAATATGACATTTGGATAAGAATAGGATTCGCGTCTAACAGAGGAAAACTACGGATCTTGATAGATGGAACCCATATTGGAGAGGTTCAACCACTAGCCCCTACTTGGACAAGGTTAATGTGGGTAAAGTTAACCTCTTTAAACCTAGGACGCGGTGGTCATACAATCACTTTGATAAACGATGGCACAGGTTACAACGATTTGGACACCATCGCTATCATCGAATCTGATGTGTTCCAAAAACAATTAAACGATTTGCTCAATACTCTAAAAAGCTTCTCCGGCAGAATTATCTATGTTTTAGGAGCTAAAGGCACCTTCGCTCTCAACCCTCCTCCGTATTATTGGATAAATGTATACCCATACGAAGGTCATTTTCTTAACACCATAAACACAGGCCGAAACATCTCACCAAAAGGCATTGCATCCACTAGCTCAGTTGGGGTATGGGACACCATTAGTTTAGAAGCAAACGGAGCTAATGATGAAGACCTAACTACAAGGTGGGCTTCGAAGCCCCATGAGACGATGCCGCAGTGGCTGCAGATAAAGTGGGCCGAACCACAGGAGCTGAATGGCGTGCATATACTCTTTGAGCGTGCCTATGCGGATGATTATAGAATACAGACATGGGACGGTGCGAATTGGGTGGATCAAGCTAATGTTACTGAAAATACTATACTTGAGCGACTTCACTTTTTTCCAACAGTAAATACCAAGAAGTTGCGCATTTTCGTGACAAATGTTACAAAATTATACGATCTTGTAAGCATCTGGGAACTTGAGGCATTTACACCTCGTGGATTTTCAACTGAAATACAGGTCCCTCGTGAAGGACGATACATGTTCGCCATCCGACTAGTATCTGACTTAGATTACGGAACAGCAATACTCAAAGTAGATAACTTCACAGATTCAACATACTGTTTTGATTTAGATCGAGGTTACGAATGGAGATCTTTTGGGCCCGTTAAACTAGATGAGGGCCTTCATAGAATAAATGTACACGCCGAAGGTAAAATTGAATTTGATCAAGTAGTCGTCTATTCGCTCAATGAAGGAGAAGAGAGCCTTTCCTTAGATGAGTTGTTCCCGTCCACGCGCGCGAAACACGCTCCAAAGATAACCTATAATCAGATAAATCCAAGCAAGTACACTGTTCATGTCGAAAAAAACACTGAGCCTTTTCTCCTAATATTCTCAGAGTCCTATCACCCCATGTGGAAAGCTTATGTGGACGGCGAAGAAATATCATCGATTCCTGCGTACTCCATCGTCAACGGCTTCTACATAAAAAAGATGGGCAGCTTCGATATAACAATCTACTTCACAGGCCAAACCTACGCTGACTACGGACTAAAAATCTCCCTAACAACCCTTGTTATCGTAGTTGTAACTTTAATTATTCCGACTCAAAAGCTTGAAAAAATTGGAAAATACATAAAACATAAAAAAGATTAATTCAAAAAATAAATAACATCAAAGTATTTCGCGAGCGCGATCGCTAGATTTCAAAAATGCATTGAAGGGCTTCGCGCAAGTCAGGATCATATGCATATCTAATCCTTTATTATAGGAAATTACAGACTCGATTTTAAAACCAACAATTCTGGCTAATTGAATCGCTCCTTTTATTGAATATGACTTGAAGAATGGACTTGGACCGAAAACGGTGAGAATAGTACGGTATATTAAGAGTAGGAAACCGTTGATTGAGTCATGACGTGGAAGCTGAAGTAACACAGTAGATGACAATCTCGAAAAAGCTCTAAGCGTTCTAATTGGATTTTTAGAGTACTCCATCACTCTATATGCAACTATAACGTCAAAACTATTCATTTTGAATGGTAAATAATCCATATCTGCTTGCAATAGTTCTGCATTAATGCGTCTATTTTTTACAAACTTTAACATGTCCATCGATATGTCCAAGGCAACTACTCTTTCAGTTTCAGATAGGCTATAAGTGAAGATACCTGGACCACAGCCTATTTCCAAAAGTTTGGTGGGCATGTAAACTTCTATATTTTTTCTAAGGAAAGCTAGCAGAGTTCTTGTGTTCAAATCATTACGTCGATCTTGCCAGTAGCGAAAGACCCTCTGAGACCAATACTCTTTAACGGCACTCTGCATAACTTCCAAATCCTCCTATCCAATATTCGTCCCTTTGGGAGTTGAGGTAGTACAAGAATTTTTCGAGCACGTCACAATCGGGATCAACGCGTCTCTGTAACCATGTGTGCATACCAAACACTAACACACCTCGCTCCCGCTCGATTAGATTATCAAGTTGTTTCTTCATGTAGTTTGTCCAATTGGTTGGGTCGCGCTTTTTATTTTCAAAGAATCCTAAGATATCACCGTCCATTTTATTTGTTAATGGTAATTCAACAACTCCCTTAATTTTCATTGGACTTCCAACTTTTGCATTGCTGCTGAAGGTTACTTCTTCTTTTTTCAATGCTCTATATGTACTTATGTTAGCTGCTAAGCCGGGGCAACGCCAACTTTTTAAATCGTAACCTACCTTCCGTAGCATTATCTGACGTACCTTGCCAATGATTGCTTTTTGTCTGTTGTATGAGAGATATGGCATCATCTCATGTCTGTACCCGTGTCCCCCTAAATCGTGACCTTTTCGTGCGACCTCTTTAAAAACTTCTGGATAAAGATCTAAAACTTCTCCACATATGAAAAAATGTGCTTTGATTGAGTAATCATCTAAGACATCCAACAAAGTAGGAATATAAGTGAAATACTCACCATCCGGATCAGCGGATTCTTCAATTCGCCCGCCATAAAAGTTAGACCAAGTTTCAACATCGAAAGAGATCGTTACAGCTTTAGCTTTGTTGTCTGGAATTTTCAATTTTATTTTATTCAGTTTTGAATAAATCAAGTAATGGAATGATGTCATGGACCCTCTTGCTATTATACCTAATGTTTCCAGAGGCATTTTGGAACACGTTTAGTAACTTTATTAGCATAGTTTCTATTAATAACTTAAAATCATTCTCTAACATTGAATAGGATCGCCCGATACCTAAGATTGAACGTTAGGCTACGATCAAGGACGATGATGCGCGATTCACCTTTGATGATGGGGATATAGCTCAGAGTCAGCGGAAGCATGTTATTATCATTCGCGACTACGAGGCGTGAGAATGCTCCTCCCAGCCGTCCACTGTTTCCATCGCGAAACATGTACCCTGCTAATGATCTTTTTCAAAACTTTTTTCAGTTCAAGTAAGGTGACACTGAATTTTTAAAATGGATCTGTAGAGCGTATAGTGCTGTTTCGCTACATCGCTCCAATATCTATTCTTGAACTTTTTTCTGAGGTTTTCTCCTATTTTTTTTCTCAATCGAGCATTCTGTGTTAGTGAGACAAGTGTTTGAGCGAACTCCGTCGAATCAACTGGTTCTATCATGATGCAGTCCTCTCCATCACGCAGTTCGCTTTCAAACTTTGGCACCCGACTGCAGACGATCGGTTTCCCATAGTCTGCGACCCTAGCCAAGGCCCCACTTGTCTCAATATAATATCGCTCGAGAGACGAGAGCACGAGTACATCGCTTGTCCAGATGAGCCTGTCTAGACTTTGTTCATCGATGAAGTCGGTAAAGAATACGAACTTCGAAAGGTTTGATGATAATAAATGCTTTAACCTTCCGAAATGATCTGCTGTCTCATGGGCGTGACGGCCACCAATAATCACTAATTTCGCATAAGGGTAATGCTCGTGGAATTCTTCAAATGCCTTAATTAGATACTCTATTCCCTTGCTTTTCCTTATGAATCCGAGCGACAAAATCTGCTTTTCTTTACTTTTTTTAGACGTTTTGGTTTTTTCAGAGGCTTTTTTTACTCCATGTGGGATCACGACGATCTTGTGTTTTTCTCTTTGTGAGGCACATTCTCTTTGAAGTGCCTTTTTCATTAAATGATTGTGCACGATTACCCTATCGGAGACCTTTATGATGAACCTTGAAATGAAAAGAATGGCTATTCGTGCAAGCAAATTGATTACTGGATTATCATACATGTGTGCATTCCTTCGTATTACCGTGTGCATTGTAACAACACAAGGTCTACGACTCAAACGGAAAAGGAATAATAAAAATGGGAAAAGGATGGAAGACATTAAACTGCCGTATAATAGCCATCCATACTGTAAATGGAGGACGTTTGGCTGTTCTTTTAATGCTGAACGAAAAATATGTAAAGGATACGCTAAGCCTCCCCTTTTCCAACATCTTAAGACAGTTCTTTCCTTCATCCTATGATGTTTATATGCATGCGGTCCCTTTGGGATGTTTGCAATAACTTTGATATCAACCAATTCCGCTATGTGCGTGTATAACTCAGCTGAGTATAGTGCCACCCCATCTCTATGCGGGGGCCACGTGGTAACGGCGCAAACCTTCATAAAGTTACACGCTGCCTGACACCTGCGCAATGTTCATAGAGTAGAAGTACACATCCGTGGAATTTGTTACATAAACGGCGATTTCGATGAAGGTCGGATTCTTGACTGTGAAAATGAAATTGAAAGCTTGCCACTCACCTGGCTGAGTGAAATCAGAGCCGTCAATTCTCTTCGTCAGGATTTTTTCAATGTAGAACCTCTTATCGAACTTTACGGCCTCTTTCACACAACTCTCTCCAGAATTCTTCAGTTCCCCCACAATCTCTAAGGTGACAACATCCCCCCGGACGGGGGATGACGCTTTCAAAATCACTGTGACATTGTAAATTCCCGGAGGAAGAACCTTCTGCGGAATCTTGAAAAATAGTGGAGTCGGGTCAGTGATCTCGTGCAATAGCACATCGGCTCTCATACGAGAGCTGCCAATCGTTATGTCATCCTTGGAAATCTCTCCGTTTGCGTCCATTACATCGTGACTGGTGTACTCGAAGTTTACACCTTCGAAAATAAGGGGGCCACCGTATCCCTTTTTGTAGAGTACTACTCCATTGGTGTTGAGGACGATCCCGTATTCATCTCCAATTTCTGCATCACGCCATCTCGGTGCGTTATGTGCTGGTCGCGGAAGCGTGGTGGTATACCACCAGGAATAGATGTCGATCAATACGTACTCGACCCCGCTCTTAAAGTACGGATAAACATCGAGCCCATTGCATAGGTGGGGAAAAACCTCTGGCATGACGGATGCAGAGGAATCTGCCGGAATCTCTTTTACTGCAAATCTAAGTTCTTCATCAGTTTTTAATTCTTTAAAGTATCCTCCTTCTGGAAGTAGCAAAATCGTGATTATTAAAACCATAAACATTGAGAAGATAACATTTTTCATAGCTCTTCTACCGTAAATATTGATTAACTTTTTCGTTCCGTTTATCGCGGAAACAAAGATGAATGCTGAGATGAACGTGGGGTACTGTGTTTCAACGGAGTAGTATTGAGGGTTGATGGAGAGTAGGCTAGCTGCTAGCCAGGGTACTGTCATGATCATTGTTAGGGTATCTAGAAGCGAGATGAAGGCAAGTGGGCCTAGTAACGACACCATATAGAAGATTTTGCCTTGACCATCGTTGAAAAGAACTTTGATAACCTTGATTGGGTTAGCCAGCATGTTGAGGACTATTTCGCCTGGGCTGGTTCCAAATTCTCCCCACTCCCATTTAGTGCTTAAAGCAGTCGGGTTAAAATGTGTAATTACTTTGCCAGCCATGGTTAGCCAGAGAACTCCACTCATAAAGAGTATGATAGAAAAGATGGCATTTTTCGTCAATTTCATCTGCCTCAGGCCATCAATGATCTCTTCCAAATGTAAAAGGAAAAAGTAAATAGCCATAGACATAATAATTAAAGGAACAAACTCATTAACCATCAATGCTAGTACAATAAAAATGTAAGAGTGGAGAAGTTTTCCCTTCATTAAATAATGGGTGGAGAAAAGGAATAGCACGGGTAAAAATACCTCAACATCGAAATTCCAAAATGGAATAAGCACCGATGGATAAACTAAATAGACAATAGCTAGCAGCATGATTAGAATTCTATTATTTAGTTGTTTTTCCTTGAGAATCCAGTAGAGTGGAATTAAGCCGAATGAAATTGCAACCGGTCTAAGTATGAGTAGCGTAACAGGGCTTTGATATATTGCATAAAAAGGTATTAACAGGAAGAGGAAGGGTGAGAAATGTATACCGAAAAGGCTTCCAGATGGGTTGCCCGTCAGCTCAGCTGTATAGTATAACAGTTTTCCGTGGTTTAACGTGCTAAATAAAGCTTGGGAATAAATTCCGAGATCCCATGCATTAGTATAAAAGGCATGATGTCTCGATATGGCCAAATTTGAAATGATGATAACGTATATTACTGCGATTATGAAAAGTATGAAATAATCAGATTGTAGTATTATCCTAATCTGGAATATGTCATCTCTTCTTCTAGATGGCATTATTCTACCTGCCAGCACCTTCCCAGTAACCTTAGACCTATCTGACGCATTTAAAACTTCGACTCGCATTATATATTTTCAACATCAAACCTCGAAGCTGTTCTTTATTACAAACAACTTCCATCTTCCGGACATGATCTTTTCCACAGGTTCCCCCTTAAAATAATCGGGGCCCATTCTAGGGGTTTTCGTGTGCTAAGATCCCCTATACAAGTAATTTCATTAATAATTGGGAATTGTGCTGTTCTATGCGAAACCGGACAATAGTTTTATCCACTTTTCAATGTAGAACCTCTTGTCGAATTTTGCGGCTTCTTTCACACAACTCTCTCTCATAATAGAAGAATAGCCGTCTTTCCATAGTTCCAGCGCCCTATGAATGAGCTGTTCATCAGTATACACGAGCCATCCAGTAAGTCCGTCCATCACACATTCACTCGGTCCCTGCATATCATATGTAAGCACGGGTGTTCCGCATGCCATGCTCTCAAGGGGTACGTAGCCAAATGGTTCATGGGCAAAGGGAAACATAGTAAACATGGCATTTGAATATGTGTCTACAAGTTCTTTTGTATAGATTCTCCCTAAATACTCTATATTGGGATGATTTAGCAGATCTCTTCTTATAAATGGAGTCTTGGAGCCAAAAGCCTTGATTTTAACGCCCTTATCCGCTATTTTTTTAACAACTGAAAATTTGGTCTCTTTTCCAAAATAGGTGAAAACATAAGTGGAAGAAGGATCCGATGTTGATGGATGAAATGTATCACAGTTAATGGGAGGATAAATTACATCGTGTATCTTGACTCCAAACTTGGAGTACATCGAGGCGCAAAACTTTGAATTGGCAATAACTAACCTCGAAACCTTACCCATCCTGCTGACAAGTCTTTCATCAGCATATTTGATAAAGGGTTTCAAAACATAATAAGCGATCCTGAAGCTGGTTGAGAGCTCCCTCTCTAAATCTTTCAAGGCCACGGAGAGGGGGCCTTGCAGATACCAGAATGAGGAGGGTGCAGAAACAACTTGAGAGAAATTAACTGTTATGGAGGGCTCGTCACTGATATGCTGTGAATTCAGCCTCAGAAAGGCTTCCTTAGCCCAAGTTTCAAACCACAATAAAGACATATTGGAATCGTTTATGAGGTGTTTTGTACGAAGATTCAAAGGCTTTATCCCAATTTTCTCCAAGTAGTTTTCAACATCAGACGACATCAAAGGAGAGATCACAGATATCTCATGACCCTTAGCAACTAGTTCACCGGCTAAACACATGGCGGGTCGAACAGACCCCTCCAGGTTCATCATTATATCGCAGATGAATCTAAACTTCAAGAAGTTTATACTCTCCTCACTTAGCTGGTGTTAACTTGACCTCCTGACTTTTATCCTTATGTTCTTCATTTCTTTTTAAATATTCGGGCGTTAACGCGGTAGCATCCTGTTTAGAGTATGCGCTTTATTTCATAAAGGTTCTTTTTCATTGAAAATGAAGGGTATCAAAACAAAAGGGCTATAGGATAAAGGAAATAACTCTTTTCTTTGTCCGCGCGCGAGTCTGTTTTAAATATTATTGACACTCTTGATCTCCTTCTCAGGCTTTGTAAAAATCTCACCCGACAATATTTTGGGGAGCACCACTAACAATATCTGAGCGAGAGCCATTATCATTGATAAGACTAACGCCATTTCATTGTTGAAAGCCCTGAACTTTTCTAGCCACACGAAAGGCATATATAAAAAGAAGTATCTCCAAAAAGTCATTCTCCATGCATATTGACCATAAATGTTAAGATATGGAATTTTTACTGATCTTAGAGCATAGAGCAATAATGAGAATAATCCGAAGGTTAAGAATATCATCGATGTTGTGTTAAGCTGCGTCCCTCCACCACTATAGACAAAAGGCTCCCATATTCTCAATATGAATGCAATTGATATTGGAATTATACCAGACAATATCAAGTTTCTATCTCTGTTTCTAATTCTCCCTACAAAAGCTCCCCAGAATCCCCATGCTAGAAAAGGTATCAATGGGAAATTCCCTTGCCATATAAGATTAGGAATATATTTAGGGATAAGAGGCATATTTTGACCCCAGAAATATGGAAAGCTCGGAGATATCCATCGATAGGCCAATGGGATACTATGATTTAAAAACAACATAATACCGATCCCAATTATAGATGCGGGAATTGAGTTAAAAAAATACAAAATCAAGTTCATAAACGCAATCATAACAAAGATCCCTATCGCCTCAAAAGCTCCAAGATCAACATAATAATCGATAAGTAATCCCGACAACCACAACAATCCTATTCGATTGAACAGGTAACGGTAATCTCCTTTATGCTTTTCCGTCCAGATAATTAATGCAACACCTGAACAAAAAGCAAAAAGTGGTGGTGGTAGAAAATAAATAGGTATCTTATCGCCTGACAAAAAAGCAGAAAATGGTGGTGGTAGGAAATAAAGAGGTATACTAGAGAACAGATATCCACCAAAGAAATCGAATCCATAAACTCGATCCCATAAGAGATAAAAAACATCTACGAAGTGAATCCAGATTACAGCAATTCCCCTGAGTCTGTCGAGAGCGAGATCCCGCATATCACAGCCTTCTCAAGTAGTTAATTAATATGTAAATTCCCTTAAAAAAATCGCGCGTGCATCTCAAAGAAAGAAGGGATGCTCTTTATTCTCTGGATAATTAAGTATGAAAACCCCCCTCTAATCAAGATTGCCAAGACCTCGTTAGGTAGCTGGTTCGAGTGCGACGCTGCCACTACGAGTTCTCCCACACTGCCCAATGATGGATTCCTCATGTTCCCG
>JREQ01001288.1_pt1 | contig 11895 bp, 11 predicted proteins | sample 210151 | NCBI WGS metagenome assembly JREQ01 (sample SAMN03019617, study PRJNA260268) | marine sediment metagenome | biome: Marine; feature: Sediment; material: Clay; isolation source: clay from marine sediments 31 meters below sea floor depth collected from... | place: New Zealand: Canterbury... | reverse complement strand
ATAGACTTTCCGCAGGCAGTGCCCTCCGCTTATGTAATAAACTTTGACGCTTGCACAAAATGTGGAAAATGCGAGCAGATGTGTCCAGCCAAAGCCGTAAACCTAGAAGACAAGGGGAAAACAGTTGAGCTGAACGTGGGCGCCCTAATTATGGCTACGGGCTACGAGCTTTATGATGCTAACATGCTTAAGAATTATGGATATAGCGTTTACAAAGACGTAATCACCATGATGGATTTGGAAAGATTAACTTCCGCCTCTGGACCCACAGAAGGCTTTATCAAAAGGGCTGATGGCGGCGACGTTAGAAAAATGGCGATTATTCTCTGCGCGGGTTCAAGGGACAAAAATTACATTCCCTATTGTAGCCGCATCTGTTGTATGTACTCTTTGAAACAGGCTTTCGTGCTTAAGAAGATGCTTGGAATCGACGTTTACGTCTATTATACGGACATAAGGGCTACGGGTAAAGGTTATGAAGAGCTTTATTGGCGAGACGAAGAAGCTGGAGTTGTTTTTATACGGGGCAAAGTGGCTGAGATTTGGAAGAAAAACAACGGCAAACTCGTTGTGTTAGCGGAAGACACTTTAATGGGCGAAGTTAGGGAAGATGAATTCGATTTGGTTGCTTTAGCCACACCCATGGTTCCGCCTTCCGGACTCAAAGAGCTTGCTGGCAAAATGAAGCTTTCCTTAGGCGAAGACGGCTTCATACAAGAGAAACATCCGAAACTTGACCCTGTAGATTCCCTTGTGACTGGAGTTTTCGCATGCGGATGCGCCCTAAGCCCAAAGGATGTTCGCGATACAGTTTCCGACGCTTTAGGTGCCGCCGCCAAGGCTTCGCTTTTCCTTAAAGGAGAATACATCACCACAAGCCCGGAAAAAGCCTTTGTAATCTCAGACTTGTGCGACGGTTGTGGTCTTTGCGTTCCGGTTTGTCCAGTCAACGCCATAACAATGGAGGAGGAAAAAGCCAAGATTAACCCCTTTATTTGCACTGGTTGCGGGGCATGCATTCCAGTTTGTCCAAGGGAAGCCATAGACTTCAAGAACTCAACAAATAGGCAAATCATTGCTAACCTTAGAGGCTTACTCATGGACAAGGAGCCAGACGAAGTTAGAATTATTGCTTTTGCAGACAAGAATGTTGGATATACAGGCATGGACTTTTTGGGACTCGACCGTGTCAACTATCCGGAAAACATTCGAATAGTAGCCGTTCCATCCACAGCCATCATAGGCTTAAAACATCTGCTTTACGCCTTCGCCTTCGGGGCAGACGGAGTATTAATTATTGAGGGACAGCAAGACATAGATGAACAGTTCACCAAGAAGAGAATGATCGAAATGCGACGTTCCCTCGAAGAGTTTGAAATAAAAAGCATGAGGGTTCGCTACAGCTATGTGCCCCTACCGGTTTACAAGAAAGCCGCAGAATTATTCACCATGTTTACAGAAAGAATTAAAAAATTCGGACCCCTCACTATAGAAAAACGTAACAAAGTTAAAGAAAAGTTAGGCATATAAGGAGAGAAGAGTTATGGACATAATTCTCTGTGCAAAACATGTTCCGGAAACCGCGGAAGCAGACATAAGAATTGACAGCGCGGAAAAAGCTATAGAAAAGAATGGTCTAGTTTTCGACATCAACGAGTGGGATGACTACGCCCTAGAGGAAGCAGTACTTCTAAAGGAAAAATTCGGAGGCACAGTCACCGCAATAACGGTGGGTTCTGAAGACGCGGACGGCACCTTGAGAAAATGTTTAGCCAGAGGAGCAGACGACGCCATAAGGCTTACAGACCCAAAGTTTGAAGGCTCCGACGGTTACGCCATTGCCAAAATTCTCTCTAGAGTCATTAAGGATCTTCCTTTCAACTTGATATTGACGGGAGCCCAAGCAGGCGACGACGGCTACGCAGTGGTGGGCTCAATACTTGCAGAGATTCTTGGAATTCCTCACGCCACTATGGTTAAGAAAATCGAATTGAACGACAATATTGCCAAAGTCAACCGCGAATTGGAAGGCGGCTTGGAGGAGATTGTTGAAGTAAAGTTGCCTGCTGTGCTTACGATTCAAACTGGAATCAATGAACCTCGTTATGTTTCCATCATGGGAACAAGAAAGGCCATGAAGAAGGAGGTAAAGGTCCTTGGCTTAGCTGAGGTTGGCTTAGGCGAAAACGAAGTCGGTGAAGCGGGGTCATGGATAAAAACAGAAAAGATGTATATGCCACCTGTAGAGAAACAGGCGGAGTTCTTGGAAGGAAGTCCAGAAGAGATAGCTGGGAAAGTTGCTGAAATCCTCAAAGCTAAGGGGTTGATATAAATGAGAGAAATCCTCGTTTTGACAGAGCATAGGCAAGGGCAGATCAGAGACGTAACTTTCGAGATGTTGACTAAAGGCAGGGAATTGGCTGGAAAAACAGACACAGTGCTAACAGCGGTGCTCCTCGGGAAAGACGTTAAAAACCATGCTAAAACTCTTTCAGAATACGCAAAAAAGGTTCTGCTGGTTGAAGAAGCCAAGTTGGAGAACTTTAACTCAGAAGCCTATCAAAAAGTGTTATCCATTCTAATTGGGGAACGCAAGCCATTGCTGACCTTGATTGGACACACCTCTTTCGGTGTGGACTTGGCTCCAAGCCTTGCTGTTTCATTGGATGTGCCCTTGGCAACTGACTGCGTGGATCTAAAATTTGAAAATGAGGCATTAACTGTGACACGTCAGATGTACGGTGGCAAAGTAAACGTCAAAGCAGTGCTTCATAAGGCAGAAAGCTACATTGCAACTGTTCGCCAAGCGACTTTTCCAGTTGAAAATGAAGCACCTATGAATGGAGAAATTATTGAAGTGCCTTCTCCTCTTTCCGAGGAAATAACCAAAAAGCGTTTTATCGAGTATGTTTTGCCTCCTCCAGGCGGTGTTGACATAACAGCCGCAGAAGTTCTCATAGGAGTCGGACGAGGAATAAAGGACGGTAGCAACATTCCCTCAATAGAAGAATTGGCAAAAACCCTCAGAGGAGCCTTAGCCTGTTCACGCCCCATCGTGGATAAAGGCTGGCTTTCCAACGATCGTCAGGTGGGCTCTTCTGGAAAAACAGTTAAACCAAAACTTTACATCGCGCTTGGAATAAGCGGTGCCTTCCAGCATGTCCTCGGAATGAAAAACTCAGACCTGATTATTGCAGTAAACAAGGACCCGAAGGCACCTATCTTCGGCGTAGCCGACTATGGTATTGTGGAAGACCTCTTCAAGATAGTTCCGCCTTTGAAAAGTAAAATAGAGGAACTGAGAGGATAATAGACATAAGTCTGTTTGGAAAAGGGAGAGAAAGCAAGTGGATTTTGAATTAACCGAGGAGCAGAAGTATATCAAAGCTGCTGCTCGAGAATTTGCAGAGGGTGAATTCCAACCTGAAATAGCAAGGGAGTTCGACCAAAAACACGAGTTTCCTAGGGATATCTACAAGAAAGCGGCTAAGTTGGGTTTCATCGGTTGCTATTTCGATGAGAAGTATGGAGGTCAAGGTTTAGGTCTGCTTGAAAACGTGCTGATGGAAGAGGAGTTCTGCAGAGTTGACTCAACGCTTGGATCAGCCATGTTCGCTGGTCTCTTCGGTAGCGACGTGATATTGGAGTATGGCACAGAAGAGCAGAAGAAGGAGTATCTGCCGAAGTCGGCGAAAGGTGAATGGGTGTCCGCTGGAGCCTTTACAGAGCCTGCCCATGGAAGCGATGTCACGGTCATGGACACAACGGCTGTACAAGATGGAGACGAGTATGTGATCAACGGTGCAAAGACGATGATAACAAACGCTCCCATTGCTGACTATGCGGTTGTTCTCTGTCAGACAGATCCCGAGGCAAGGCACAAGGGCCAGAGTCTGTTCATAGTCAAGAAGGGAACACTAGGATTTGACTGCAACGAACTCACTGGAAAGATGGGAATCAGAGCATCGTTGCTAGGAGAATATTCGTTTAGCGATGTGCGTGTGCCAAAGGAAGCACTTGTGGGCGAGGAGAATAGGGGTTTCTATCACTTCTTGGAGTTCATAGACATAGGTCGAATAAACGTTGCTGCACAGTCGGTAGGTATGGCTCAGGGAGCCTTTGAGCGGGCGTTGAAGTACGCTAAGCAGAGGGAGCAGTTTGGACGGCGCCTTGCCGATTTTCAGGTGATTCAGCACAAGCTGGCTGACATGGCTTTGGACATCGAGTCTGCGAGGCTCCTGACGTACAAGGCGGCGTGGCATGTGGATCAGGGGAAGATTATTCCTAAGTGGGCTTGTATGGCCAAAACCATAGCAACGACAAATGCGATGAGGGTGATAAGTGAGGCTATGCAGATCTTTGGCGGGTACGGTTACCTAGCGGACTATGATATTGAGCGGTATTATCGTGACATTCGAATCTCAGCGATCTATGAGGGAACCACTGAGATTCAGAAGAACGTGGTTGCCAGAATACTCCTACGCGAATAAACCAAGCCTTAGTCTAGTACTGCGTGCGAATTAGTAAAACGAAGACTGCAATGTCGATTAGCTAGGTTTATTAAACATTCATTGACATGCGGCGCTCACTTTCAGACTTGGCACCAACTCATGTTCTATGACCCTTGCCAGAAAGCCCTAACCCAGCAACACATAAGCTCAGCTGGAAGCGCGATTTCAGTAGTTGTTGTTGTTTTTTCCCTACAGTTTTAACCAACAACAAGCAAGCCAAGCCTTTTGCAACTGAATCCCAGAAGTAGTAGTCTCTAGGCGCTGTAGGACTACTACTTCTAAACCAAGACAGGAAGCGTCAGAGGCTGTAGTTGTCGTCGGCGCTCGGCGCGCAAAGACGACGACAAGTGAGCCTCGGTGGCTTGCGGGCACATCTCACTCTAATGTATAGCGACATGGACTCACAAACAAGCCGTGAATACACGCTGAAATTGTGTGGTAACTGCGCAAACGTCGAATTTGCGCTGACCAAGGAAGAACGCGCTTTCTTAATCAAAGTGGTCAATGCACACAGTTTGGATGTGATTTGGGGAAGCTGGATCCCCCAGAAAGGCAACGTCAAGAAGGTTGGGGCTTCACAGTAACTGGACCCTGAAAAATTACGGTTCGTCAAAACGTTGATGACGCATATAAGCTATTGCCCACGTGAGAAAGCATGGGTGTACTTTGTAGACCAAACTGTTTCAGATGGTGGCTTTCTTCGCGAGCATGGCGAAAGTAATGCCTCTTGCGATATTGATGGGTCTGCTGACGAGCCTTCTGGGCTATCTTAAGCAGACACCACCAGAAAAGTTTGAGCTTGACAAGTTTCTGGCTACAGCAATGATCTCGGTGATAATGGGTATCTTGACGTTAGGCTTCGGGTGGGATTACACGACAGCACAAGAATGGTTAGCAAATGGAGCCATCACACTGTACATCTACTGGATCGCCAAGATAATAGCAATAAGAATAGGCTGGATCAAACTTCCACAGCCGCAGCCCGCGGCGCAGACATAGCCTTAAGAAATTGGCGAGTGTCCACCACGGTGGACATGATGATAAAACTTCCACTTTTTAGAATATTCAAACATGCTTCTAAAAAATGAAAATTAACCAGGCTAAGCCGATAGCAAGTGCAAATATAAAGGCGCTGCGCCCTAAGCGCTTCCATCGTGGTCTGAAATAAACCATTCCTGGCTCTGCTTTTTCATAGCCAATTGAAATCACCAATGACAGAATCCCAGATAAGCCAAGGCAAAAAAGTGCCGAAATCAGACTTACGTGTCCATAGGCAAACAGTTGAAATAATACGAGATATAGAAACAGCGTAATTGCCCAAAAATCCCAGCAAAATTCCGTGTAAGCCATCTTGAAGCCTGGCTTTCTCGGCGACCACGCGAGAACGATTTCTTTAATTAGCCAGAGGACAATGAGAACAACAATAGGATAACTTAAAATTTTGAAGGCATAAGGAATCTCCACTTGACGCTCAGGCACGGTACACACATATTGAAATTCGGTGGCAGCAAGCATGGTAAGCAGGATCAGAGCAACTTCAAAAAGTCTGTCAATTCTTCGGCTTCCACGATCCATCATAAACTTTCACTATTTGCTAAATGTAATAAGACCTAACATAAAGATTTAGGGTGGATTCGCGCGCAGAATCCAATAGTTTAGCAAACCCACGAAGAGTCATGGTCCGCCCATTCTTCTCTTTTTACCAATAGAAACCATCTGTGGTAGTTCTACCCTTATGGTAAAATTTTACTGCAGTCCAAACTTCGCCTTCGAGATTCCAAAACATCTAGAAACTCACGACCAAAATTATCGATGCATTCTTGTTTAAAAACTTCTTCTAAAGTGGGAGTTGGGTCTAGCGAGAAAATGTCTCGGAAGTTTGGATATCCAGCATTATGAATGGCATCAAGAAACTGATTATAACATTGTCGCCAAGAAATCGTTGGATCCCAGAAGTAGATTTTCACGGTTTCCTTGATGCTAACGAAATTGCAGAAAGCACACCATAATCTAGCCTGCCTTTTATAGGTGACTTTGCACTCAGGGTATGTTTCATGGCTCCAAGCTTGATAGCACCCAGAATATTTTCGAAACAAAATATAACCGGTAAAGAACTCTGTTATGCCTTCACGTAGAAATAGATAGCGACGCAAATCAGTCCGGATGTTGAAGACTGAAAGAGCGTGTAGTGCTTCGTGGATCAGCGTTTTTCGACACCAATTATCTTGATGCAGTAAAATCTTGCCAAAAGAGGATCGATGCAAACCCCGAGCATGTCTCCATCTGGGGAAAGCATGTGGCCATATAGACTTTGGCACTTCATAGATTCTAGTAGAGGCTGGAATAGGAATAGCTATTCCGCCGCCGACATCAATTCTATATGGACGTGATGGATTAACGAATCTAATATTGCGGAAAAGAAACTGCTTAATGTCTAGAATAGCCTGATGTAAGTAAGCTCCTAGTTGATTGGGAGAGCGTGTTTGTTGCACAAACTTAGTGCCCTTGATACAGCGCATTCATATCCCAGATTAGTAAGTTTTAAATAAGCAATAAGTAGATATATCCGTTGCTGTATAGTATACTATACAGAAAAAAAGGAGAGGTGAGAACCGTGGCAAGCTATCTGGCTGAGAAATACGCATACATACTGACAAAAGAAGACATCCTGCAATTGTTCAAGACTCTTGAAGGGGTTTACGGAAGTATCTCAAGGGCCGCCAGAGAAACTGGTATCCAGAGAAAAACAGCCTACGATTGGCCAGAAACAGGAGATGTGAAACTAACCACAAAGATAAAGATCCTAGAATCTTCGATAAAAACTAAGCCTGATTACACTCTCAATTTCCTACTTGAAAGAAGCGAGGAGAGGGCATCTGAAATCCTCTACGTGATACTGACCAGACTTTTTGAAAGAGCTATGAATGAAAAATTGGACCCAAAAAACTTCGTTGCCGTAGCCAAAAAATTAGAACGAATGAGAAAAAGACACGCGGGACTAGTCTTTGAGCATCTCGAAGAGGAGGTTGAAGATATGTCGCGACTCATCCAACAAAGGTCCTATGACTTGAACGTGAGCTTGCCTCCAGTTGCCATCGAAACAATGAAGTCGACTCAGGTACTAGAGGTCTTGCCCTCAATAGTAAAGTCGTTCCCTGAAAGACAAACACAAGCTGGATATCTTGAAATAGCGCGGGCGCGTAATGTTCCATTAGAAGTGGTGACAGTTTCATCCACAATGTTACAAATAGCTCGTGCACGTTATGCTAAAGACCAAGAGAGAGAAACTGCAGTTTCCCCATACCTGTCAAAGATCGGTCCAGCAGAAGGAATATTCAAGCCGACAATTCTGGAACAAGAAACTGCCGATTCTCACACACTTCATCGTCTTTGGGAGGGAAAATCTTGAAGATACCTGATGATCTCAAGAAACGATTACTTAACGAGTTCGACTTTTGCATTCAAAAAATACAAGAGGAAGAACTAGTGAGGAAGAAGCTATACTATTTCAGTGGAACTTACGGCCTAATAGAACGAATAATGCGTTTTCATTATGAACCACAGCTATTGATGGTTCACGCGATCCTTAACTTGTGCTATAGCGCACTTATTGGAGTTGTCGAGAGTAGGGAACGAGGTGATACCGCTAGGGAAATGCCTCCAAATCTCTCAGAAACGCTTGTGGAGTACCTTACTGAATTGAGACATGCTCTCTCTGAAAACAAAGACACATACAAGATTCTAGAAAAATTCATTGCCCTAGGATACCGAGCAACAGGACCAGGATATTACACAACACAACTCTTTGAACACATGAAAGCAAGGAACTAAAAAGTAACTCCCCATTTTCCTTTTTCGCGTGTGCGCGCATCAACTAAAAGGTTCTTCTGCCTTTTCCACTTGTTCTACCTTTTCTACTCTTTCTCCTAATTCCCATGATGCCTCGGTGAAACCTGTAAGAGACCAACGTAAGCCTCGTTTTTCAGCTACTTTCTGACCGATCTGCTTATCTAATCGTTTGTTCATGCGGCGGACCCGCAACGTTACCTGCCACGGCGTTACTGCGCCTACATTACGGGCTATAGGGCAAAAAGGGTTGCGATATCGCTACTGTGTCGAGTTCTACGTCAGAACGCCTAGTTTTTCATAAACTTTTGTTCTCTTTTCTTCAACTTTCTTTTTGACTTCTTCGAAAAGGTTGTTTCCATGCGAATCAATTGCAACTGTTAGGGGACCAAACTCTTCAGCTTCTAAAATCCACAAGGCTTCTGGTGTTCCCAAGTCAGACCATCCCAAAGCTTTAACCTGTTTTATGGCTTTGGCTGCGAGAACTGCCGCTCCGCCAGTGAAGGCGCCGTAAACCGCACCGTACTTTTTCATGGCATCTGTGGTTCGCTTTCCCATCCCGCCTTTGCCAATGACAACTCGAACCTTGAAGTTCTTTATGAACTCGTCTTCAAACTGGCCCATACGAGTGCTTGTCGTCGGACCTGCCGCAACCACTACCCATCTGTCGTCTTCTTTCTTCACGATGGGTCCACAGTGGAAAACCGCTAATCCTTCAAGACTGATTGGTAATGCCTTTCCTTCTTTGAAATATTCCAACGCTCGCTTGTGGGCAGCGTCGCGCGCCGTTACCATCGTGCCCGTGACATAGAGAACGTCGTTCACCTTCAACTTCCTAATCTCTTCCTCAGAAATCGGAGTCTTCAACTTAAAAACAGCCATTCTCTTTTCACCTCACCTTGTGAGTTAAATATTCAACTGTCCCATCTGCGTTGATGCGAGCCGTAGCTCTCCTAGCTGCCCAACACTGGTAAGCGACGGCTACTGGGTAAGAGGCTGGATGCCGATGCGCATATTCAGCGTTGACACCTAGCACAGTGAATTTGCCGCCGAGCCCCATTGGTCCAATACCCGTTGAGTTTGCGGCTTCATAAAGTTCCTTCTCCAGTCGCGCTAATTCTGGATTCGGATTAGGCTGGTTGAGCGGTCTTAAGAGTGCCTTTTTAGCTGTTTTCATGGCTATGTCCGCGCCTCCTCCCACGCCAACCCCTAAGATGTTTGGTGGACAAGGCTTGGCGCCGGCTTTTATCACGGTGTCTATGACAAATTTCTTTAAGCCTCTGACGCCTTGGCTTGGGGTTATCATGCCTAGGGCGCAGACGTTTTCTGAGCCTCCTCCCTTTGGAAGGGCTGTGATTTCAATGCTGTCTCCGTCTGTGATTTCCCAGTTTATATACGGGATGAATCTTCCAGTGTTGTCGCCTGAGTTTTTCCGAGTGAACGGGTCTACGGCGTTCGGGCGTAACGGCACTTCTCTTGTTGCTCTCTTAGTTGCCTTGCGCAACGCGGCTTCAACTTTTTCTAAGCCCTTGGCTTGAGCGCCAGCTTTGACATAGAATATTATTGTGCCCGTGTCTTGGCAAATCGGGGTGTTCAATTTTTCGGCGAATTCAATGTTGGTCAATATGGCTTTCAAGTTAACCTTGCCAGCTTCGCTTGTTTCTTCTTTATAGGCTTGTTGAAGCGCCTCTTTCACATCTGACGGCAACCTGATGACAGCCAGCTTCAAGAGGTTAAAAGCCACATCTTCAATAATGTTTCCAATCTCCAACGTGTTTCCTCCATGAAGAGCATAGGAATTGAAATCCCAACCTTATACCTTTTTTGCCTGTTTCACTGTTTTGGCAGATTCGTTTTTAGTTTCAGCTGGCTCTCTCATAGAATGTTTTATCTCTACCTACGTGCAACTTAAATACGAATTCTAATCAAATCTGTTTGGAAATTGTTGAAGGGTGCAAAAATGGCTGTGGAAGAGGAAGTTGAAACTCAAAAACGGAAATATGAACTTTTAGAAGACCTTCCCGGAATAGGTCCAGCAACTGCGCAGAAACTGCAAGAGTTGGGGTTCAACACGGTCGAGTCTTTAGCCACAGCCGCTGCACGGGAGCTGGAGTCAGCAGGCATCGGTGAGAAGAAGGCTTTAGAGATTATAAGAACAGCTCGCTCATCGCTTTCACTTTCGTTTATTCGTGCAGACGAACTATTAAGGCTGCGTCAAACCGTGTTGCGTTTAACCACTGGAAGTAAAGCCATGGACGAACTCTTGGGTGGAGGATTAGAGACCCAAACAATCACAGAGTTTTACGGAGAATACGGAAGCGGCAAAAGTCAAATGTGTCATCAGCTCTGCGTAAATGTGCAGTTGCCTCCTGAGCATGGAGGATTAAACAGTGGCGTTCTTTACATAGACACTGAAAACACTTTTCGAACAGAACGCATTGTGCAGATGGCTCAAAATTTAGGTTTAGATCCTGAAAGCGTGATGAAAAACATTATCGTTGCTGAAGCTTACACTTCGGACCATCAGATGTTTCTTTTAGAAAAATCAGACACCATTATAAAAGAGAACAACATCCGCCTAATCATTGTGGACTCCCTTACTGCTCATTTTAGAAGCGAATATTTGGGCAGAGAGATGCTGGCTCCAAGACAGCAAAAGCTAAACAAGCATATGCACAGGCTTATCCGTTTGGCTCGAGCTTTTAACGCAGCTGCTGTTGTAACGAATCAGGTGATGTCTAAACCAGACGTTTTCTTTGGAAACGCTGTGCATCCCATTGGGGGTCACATTGTTGCGCACACAAGCCACACGAGGGTCTATCTACGCAAGTCTGCACGCGGACCCGTGAGAATCGCGCGTCTGGTTTCCAGTGTCTATCTGCCAGAAGGAGAACGCGTGTTTAAGGTTACAGAAAACGGAATTGAAGATGTAAGCGAAGAAGACCAGCCAGTGCGTAGAAGACGATAGCGATGCCGCCGATTCCTTTGATTTATGTCACCAGGTTTTTCCAACTCATCACAGCCAGACGATTTGCACAAGCAGAACGCGTGCTCCTTCGGTTGAGACAGAAAATACCGAGAACAGAATGGAACACAGGCTATTTCCAAGCTCTCAGAGGAATGCTTCTGGCTCAGAAAAGCAGTGACGACCGATACGTTTTCCTATCCAACATGAACTTCAAAAGCCAAGATGAATTACAAGGGTATAGACGAGAATTTTTGAGAAATGCCAGAAACAAGCTTCACGCGGATTATGACCGCGGCTATTTCGCAGCATGGGCAAGCTACATGCGGGTTCTCGCAAAACTCGAAGTCGCTGCTGACAAAACGAAAAGCAAAAGTCCAAAGAAAAAAGAGATTAAAGCCCAAGCAAAAGCCGAGAAAAAAGTGACAGAAGAGGCAAAAGAGAAAACAGAGGTAAGAAAGAGAAAAGAAGCTGAAAAGGAAATAAAAGCAGAGACAGAGAACAGGAAAATCGAGAAAGTAGAGACGGCTGAAAGAGTCGAGCCACGCCAAAGAACCTTGTTCGATTTTTCAA
>JREQ01006385.1_pt1 | contig 11904 bp, 8 predicted proteins | sample 210151 | NCBI WGS metagenome assembly JREQ01 (sample SAMN03019617, study PRJNA260268) | marine sediment metagenome | biome: Marine; feature: Sediment; material: Clay; isolation source: clay from marine sediments 31 meters below sea floor depth collected from... | place: New Zealand: Canterbury Basin... | reverse complement strand
TCCAAATATGCTTCCTCATGCCTTTGCTCGAAGAATACGCCGACCATTACAGAGGCTAGGCGGTTCATTAAGTGGAAGATTTCGTTGTTGAAGCTGCCCAGGACAATTAAGTTGGAGAAGCGGCTACAGCAGTTTACTGAAGCCATGAAGTCCCATAACGAGGCTGATCTCAGCATCAAGAGCATGCTGAAGGGATTAGATACGGAAAAGAATATACATTATGATTGAATGGGATATGTCAAACATTATTCTTCTTCTGCTTCCGTGTCTTTTAGGTCTATTTCGGCTTCCTAGAGTTCAGCGCAGGTAGAGCACAATCCTAAGGTTCCGCATTCTTCGCAGAGAGGAGCCCCACACATGTCACAGTACACAACGCTGTCTTCAGAGACATCTTTTCCACAACCTGCACATTTAACCATTTCATGGTTGACTTCGGGAAAAGCAAATAGGGTCGCGGGTTTGTCTGTGGTGCCGCCGGTCGGACTTGAACGAGCAACCAGTGGAGATATCACCCGATTCCCCGCAAACTCCCCTTTTTTTAGAATGCTCGTAGGAAATACAGCGTTTGACGCTTGCGCAGAAGATTAAGTTGTTTTTTCTTGTTCAAGAGTTTGTCTTTCGAGAAAGGCTATCTGTTTACTTGGGTCAAAGTGTAAATGAAATCTTCCTATCGTGAGAAAATCACTTCCTAAAACGCTTGGAATATCTTTAATTCCCTCAGGCGGTTTCTTCTTCGTGGACCATAAAACGCTGATTGAGGGCAGATCGATACTGATTATTCTTCCTTCTTCATCTTTTAGACGAACTGTTCCTCTTAATTGATATCTCCAAAATCGGTAGCCACCAAGTGCAACTGTAGTATATTCGGTAGCCTTGCGTAGATGTTTAATTGAGATGTTTAACCTCAAAGCATCTCTTGGGCCTATTGCTATCCATGGGCTCCCTGTATCGACTAAAGCCTCAATTGGCACGGGTCGCACACGAGGAGCGTAGATAGCTAAAGAAACAAATGGCATCCATTGGCCAAATTTTCTGCGTACACGTAAGGGAATTTTCATAAAAAAGTAGTGGGGTAGTTAAAGAATAAAAGCTGTGCCCTTGGGGGGAATAGAGGCGATGTACACCGAACTAATGTCTTCTTTTTTCGCCTTAAGGTTCTTAAGCAAATCTTCTACTTTCGCATCTACCAAAATAACCTTCTTTTCCTTTATGGCAAGGATCTTGTTTTCATACTTCGCCTGAAGCTCTTCGTAGTGGTCACTAAACCACTCCTCGTTCTCGTCGAACCTTTCTAGAATGAATTTGATCTTCTCTTCCTCAGTTTTGTTCATATCGACCACTTCAACCGATATAGAGGATGTGTCTGTATAGGATTTATGACCTAATAATAAGTTTGGCAAACTGTTAGATAATTGTTATGGAATTATTTTCTGTTACTGCACGCGCTCTTAGATTTGATGCATGCACAATAGGTGAATTGGGTGAGATCTATGAAGATTAATGTCTCAAGCTTGGGAGATGATCAACTTAGAGATTAGCTGGTTCAGATATCTTTAGAATAGGAAACAAGGTTTGCTGTCGCTCCTCGAATTACTGACTCTATAGCTGAATACGATGCTGCAAAACTTGTGGGAATACGCGCGCTTGAAGAAGAATGTTGCATCTGCATCAATTTATCATGTAACTGTTCCCAGTTTGACATATCGGCGTGCTACATGAAAATTCAATTCAACTCATCCCTTTCCTGAATCATCTCTTACCAAGCTATGAGTTGCTCTTTTTCCTTGAATCCTTTGGAGTTGAAAATAGGCAGCACCAATTCCGCTTTTCTTTCCAATTTCTTGGAATACTTTAAGGGCTTTTTTTGTGTTTGCTTCAGCCTCTTCAAGATATCCCTTCATAAGCTTGACGGTTCCAATCTGAAACATACAATCTGCTACCCCTTCCTTGTTTCCTAATAGGCCATATATCTTCATGGCTTTCCTCGTATGTGTCTCAGCCTCCTTAAGATCACATTTCATTATGTAAACAAATCCCAGTTGATAGGTTCCTACAGCGAGTCCTCGTAAATCACCAGATTCATCAAATAGATCTAAGCTTTCCTTACTTAGCTCCTCTGCTTTACTAGGGTCCTCTTCGATGGTGCTTAGCTGGTGATATAGACCAGCCATTGCAAATCTATTATCAAGTTCCTGATATATCTCTAGACTCTTCTCGTAAAGCTTCTCAGCTCTATTCGGTTTATTTTTCCGCTGATTTATCCTACCTAACTGAAAGAGTAGATCAGCGATATCCTCTTTCGACCCATAACTCCGAAAGAGTTCTAAGCTTTCCATTGAAAAGGTCTCGGCTTTATCAAGATTACCCATTGTTTCGTGAATCAAACCAAGTTGTTTCTGAGACAAAGCTACTCCATAGTCGTTTTCGTCTTTTTTCTGTAGCCGTAAGCATTGCTGAACCAGCTCTTCGGCTTTGTTATATTCTTGAATTGCATAGAGCATCAAGCCCGAAATCCAAAGTTTTTGACCTTTTTCTAGACTTTTCGACCAATTGTCAAGGATACTAGACCACAGAACCTCTTCTCTTTTTTCCTCCAAATAATTTTTAACAAATTGTTTATAGAGATATTCGATGATTTCGGTTGTATTAACTTTGATGAGCTTTCCTTTGAAGTTCGTGAACGGATCTTTCAGGGGTCTTATTTCAGCATTGCAAAGGGAGAGGTGAGGTGAGTGTTCTATTAGGTACACATGATTGTCGGAACTTAAGTCCCTGAAAACAGGGTTCAGATCAAATTCATCGGAGCAACTGTATCCAAGAATCAAAACATCGCAATCTAAATCTTCAAAGAAATGTTCTAAGATTCGACGTCGTGATTCTCTTAGACTCCTTTTTGACACACTCTCTAATGTTGTTCTTATACTTGATTCATCATTAATGCTTCCATGCAATTTGAATATTGTTGGTTTCATTAAGTTATCTAAGTCTAATTTTGAGAACCGCTCTTCATTCCAATAGACCTCAAACGCTGGTTTTAGCTCACTTTCCTCGCTGCCTATATCTCTAAAAGCTTGCTCGATCTTCTCATCAAAATTTGTGGTCACCACTCTTGAAATATATCCTTCTTTCATGAGTTTAGCTATCAAGTGATGAGTCCTATTCGGAGATCCCAGACTGAACACCTTTATTAGAAAACCCGAGAAGTCACTGTTTTGAACTAAAACTTCCATAAAGGCTTCGAATGGGTAGATAATTCCTTCAACTCTTTTGCCCAAGAGTTTCAGTAGCGTATCTCCTTTGAGTTTATTTATATCTAGGATTTTTTCGATGATGTATCTCCTCATTTCACCTGCTAGAGGAAGATTTGAGGGAGAATTTTTAGAAATGCCTGCACCTAGAAAGAGAACTAACTTTTTTGATACTATAGCTTGGGTCAACCGTTCCAGAAAATAATCAAAATTAACGAGGTTTTCCTTTCCATCTAGCATATTATCTCCATTTTAGTTAACTAGAACTAAGGCATTTTAATTATTTGCGCGCGCGCATTCCAGCTTAACAAGTATTGAAGAGTCCAAATACCTCCAATGCTGTCCAGTAGGCTAGTTGCAGCAATGAAAAATGTAAATAGGATGCCAATTCATATGCTCTTTGATGCAGCATGTTGTCAAAGAAAGAGAAGGAGAAGGCATATCCTGATCTTTATGGTCCTCTGGAGAACCGTTTATTGTTTTCCAAACCTGCTTTCGAGATCGTTGCAAGTTACAAATACATTGAGACTCTTGGAAGGCAAATTCTAATTGAAAATATCAAATATTGTAAGGATAAGTTAGAACTGCCCTCATTTGATCCCGATGATCCTTATGAAGATTATGATTGTAAGAACATGTACTTCACAGCCGCCAATAGATTGTGTCAATACTCTTTGTGGCGACAGGGACTCTATGGACTTGCAGAAAGATATTATCGAACAATGTTGGATGAAATTAAGAAATTTGAGAATGTTAACGGATACAATCATAACAAAGGCATGGTATATGCCAACCTAGGAATAGCCCAAGCCATCCAATTGAGGATAGACGAGGGTTTTGCAAATATCTTAAAGGCTCTGGATGAGGACAGAGGTTATTTCGAAGAGGGAAAGAAACCTACTGAAGAATTCTTTAAAAACCCACTTTTTGGCCAGCTGGAGAAGGGAATAGTTCTCAGCTCTCTGGAGAAACAAATAAGTGCTCTAGAGAAAGATGGTGAAGTCTGCCCAACCGCCAGTGATCTTCTGAATGGGTTAGTAGATCCTGACCAAAGAATATTCTTTGAATATACGTATGCGAAAATTATGAACAATCATAAAGTATGGACAGAAAAGCCAAACAGATTCTCAGCAAATAGAATGATCGCCTACTTACAAGACATGTGTCTATTCGCAGAAGATTTCCTGAAGAGGAAAGGATACACTGGTATGCTTAGAGAGCTTATATCAAACACCTTCTCTGGGGTGGATTTGAGTGGCTGTGGAGCTAACTCTTATGAGGAACTTAACGCTAAGCTAGAACAATTCCATAAGGAAAGCAACAAAAGAGACAGAGCTTTACGAATGCTACTCACACTAAGAAACTTCTCTTCCCATAACATATCTGCTGGTGAACCGAAAGACTTTATCCTTGGGAGTTTTGACAAAGTGTTTGGCGAAATATTGAGAGCAGTGATCAACATATATAGGCTACCTAAGGCTAGCTAGCCAAATTCCTTGGGCTTCATCGAGATTTTGACCCAGAATAGTGTCTGCGCGCGCACTATTTTTTCCTGATGTCTTTTTCTCATTCATTCATTCGTAGACTAGCTTCTTCGGGGTTTGAGTGTGCATAGGGGTTGTTTCTCAACACACCTTCATATCAAAGTGCCGTTGCGCGCAATTCCGTAACATCTGGCTCACCTTTTCGTGCTTTTCTTGTTTTCATGATTTCTTGGAGTCTGGCCAGTATGATGATTGCAGCTTCCTTGTCTAGCGGATCGTTCTCATTTCCGCATTTTGGCGAGTATATGCAGGATGGGCAACCCTCTTCGCATTCGCAGCCCTTTATTAATCGCAGTGTCGTTGCAAACAGCTTCTCGACCAGCTCGTAGAGCTTCTCGGAGATCCCGATCCCACCCTCGTAACTATCGTAAATGAAAATCGTTGGGCTCCCTGTATCGAAATGCATTGAAGTTGAAACGCCTCCAATATCCCATCTATCGCACATAGCATAGATTGGGGCCATTGCAATCATGGCGTGTTCAATAGCGTGTAGTCCTCCCCCGAAGTCCAGGCCCCGATCTTTGATCCCTTCTCTGATTTCCTCGGGTATAGTGAACCACATTCCCACCGTTGAGAAGTTCAATGGTGGCAGGTTTAATGGCCTTCTTCCTATGACCTCATCATAGGTCTTGAGCAAGTAATAATGATAGAATTCTGTAACTTCCACTTCACCGACTCCGATGTCTATTCCAATGTGCTTATCTTCGTAGGGTTTCTTTATCTTGATATCCACCGTCTTTCTGGACTCAGTATAGTAGTTGACATCTACCTGCCTGACCTTTGCGATAAGGTTATTCATATCCAAGTCCTCGACGACGTATGTCTCCCCTCGATGGAGCAACACGGCGCCTTCATAGGCTTCGTCGTAGGCCTTTGTCAGATCCATGGTCTCAAGTATTTCTCCATGGCATGTGACGGTCACAATCTTATCGGAGATGTCGTTTAAGTCGACAACATCGACTGGTCTTGCTATTCCTGAGTAAACCCAACCGTTGGGAGTCTTTCGGATCAGCGTCTGCTTTTCCAGAGCGACTAGGCTTTTCTCAAAAAGAGCTGGAAAGAATTTTTGATTCTTCTGGGTAATGGGCAGTTCGGCAGAAGCACACATGATGTGCCCCATGATGACATACGGGTTTTCCAAATCGATTATGGCGTGTTCGTGGGGTCTTCCGAAGAAGTCTTTCGGATGTTTCATGAAGTATTGGTCTAAAGGGTTTTGGAACGCTACTAATGTCACCAAGGAGTCCGCAGTGGTTCTACCGGCTCGACCAGCTTGCTGCCAAGTCGAGATCACTGTTCCTGGGTACCCTGAAATTATCACAGAATCCAGCGAGCCTATATCTATCCCCAGCTCCAAGGCGTTTGTGGATACCACGCCCAACAAGCTCTTTGTTCGCAGTCCTCTCTCGATCTCTCTTCTTTCCTCCGGTAGGTAGCCAGCCCTATAGGCCGTAATCGCTTTAGCCAAGTGCGACGATCTTTCCCTTAGCATTTCCCTAGACCATCTTGTGATGAGCTCAGCCATTTGGCGAGAAATGGTAAAGCATAGGGTTTGGAACTTGCTAGACACGCTGAGCACGAACAAGTCCCTCGTTTCCTGGTGGGTCGAACGACGGGTCATCTTTGCCTTGTCGATGAAAGGAGGATTCCAAAACACGAGGAACTTCTTTCCCCTTGCAGATCCATCGTTTGAGACGACCTCAAATTCTTTCCCAGTAAATTTCTTAGAGTGCTCCTTTGGATTCGCGATCGTGGCCGAGGATAAGATGATCTGAGGGTTCGAGCCATAGTGTTCGCATATCCTCAGCAGCCTTCTTATCAACATTGCCACGTTAGAGCCGAAGACCCCGCGGTACATGTGCGTTTCATCGATCACGATAAACTTCAGATTTTCGAAGAAACTTTTCCACTTGTAATGCCATGGCAGGTATTTATGAATCCCATAGGGGTTGCTCAGGATGATCCGAGAGCCCTTGCGTATACTTGGGCGTTTATACGCGGGGGTGTCGCCATCGTAAACGTTGGGGACGACCGCGATACCTGTCTCTCTTTCCATCTCTTTTAGGACTTGAAGTTGGTCGTTCGTGAGGGCCTTCGTGGGATAAAGGTAAAGCGCTGTAGCTTTATCGTCTTTGATTAGGACTTCAAACACTGGAATGTTGAACGCGAGAGTCTTGCCCGAGGCTGTCGGCGTCACTATGACAACGTTCTTGCCTCGTCGAACCTTGTTGATGGCGCTTGTCTGGTGAGAGTATAGCCGAATACCTCTTCTGTCAAGGTAGTTTTGGATGACTTCTGGCAACGGTCTTTCCAGTTTTCCGTAGTGTGCCTTGCGAGGTAGGATCACCTCGGTGTGTTCGATTTGTCCCTTGTACGATTTTTGACCTTTCACGCGTTGGATGAACTTCTCCATCATAGGTTCCACGCCTCATAGAGCTTTGAAAAGAGCATGACCAAAGTGAGCAGATCTTGCTTGTTGTGCTCCACTATAGCGACTAGTGGTCCCACATTTTGGGTTTTGAGATAGGTTTCGTAGAACTCTGGGACTAGGGCACTGGGCACATCCACATTTCTGTGAACACCAAGATATTTCTCTATTGTTTCGAGGCGACAGTCTGGGAGCTTGTCACGCCAAGCGCGTCTAGCGAAATGAAGGACATCGAAATGGGGATTGTTCAAAGAGGCTTCCATACCATAGTAGCCAAGCCTTTCTTCTATGAAGGGAACATCAAAGGCCCTTCCATTGAAGGTTATTAAAGCCGCATTTTCTTCGAGGTGGGATACGAACTCCCAAAGAGCACCCGGTTCGTCGGGGATATCTCGCAATAGATATTGGTTTATACAAGTAGTATTTTTCCTTGGTCTAGCGATACCCAGCAGGACGATCGCCCTTCCGAAGAGCCCCAACGTTTCTATGTCAAGTATGGCAAAATCTTCCTCCTTGCAAAAGCCCGCCAAGTAGTGCACCAAGGGATGAGACTTTGGCAGATATCGCCACAGCCAACTTTGTAATGATTTGACGTCGTTGGCCTCGATCATTTTTAAGAGATCGTTCGCGTGGCGTCGCCACATCGGGTGCTCCCTCAAGTCCTCTATAGTGAGATATCCCCCTTGTTTGAGCTTCTTTTCCCATACTGGACCAATTCCATAAACGAGTTTCAGATCTGAAATAATAGTTTCCCTGCTCTTCTCGTAATCGACCTTTTTGAACTTGGTGAAACACTCGTCTACGATGCAATAGCATTCACCATAGTCGTTGGAGACGACCTGCCCTGGAATCGCTTTTTCAAGGGGTTTTCCCTCAAACTCGCGCACTAACTGCTCTTTAAGCTTGAACGCTCTTTCATATTCAGAGTCGTAAATACAAGTTTCTGAAACTACGCCATTGGGGAGTCCTAGCCTTTCTTGTGGCTTACGAATGACTTCATATTCGCGGATTCCCTCGGCTTTCTGTCTCAAAGTTTCTGCCGCTCTGCCCAGCTTCGACCCTTGCTTTCGCTTTATATCTCCCCTCATTTTCATTCCCTCAAACGTTCTAGATTATCCTAACTCCCCTCATTCTTTATCATCTCTCTTGATTGTTCGATCACGCTTCTTCTCAGCTCCGGGTCTTGGAGAACAGATGCCAATTCCCGAGTCGACCTAGTCAATTTCTTTAGGTTAAATCCTTGTTTAAGAAGGCGTCGTCCTCTTACTCGACCGATGCCCTTCAGAAAGATGATTCGTGATCGCGCAAGGTCGGCTTTGACGCCGAATTTACACCTTACAGAGAGTACTCTGGCACGATTTGCCAAATCGCTCATATTTAATCTTCTTGCAATTTGACCGATCTTGACGAGGGAACGAGAAGCATACATACCTAGTTGATAGACATCATAGTCGTCATATCCTGGGTAGCGTCCACTAATCTCGCCAAGAGGGTTTTCACTAATCCAATCCATCAATACTAAAGCTTTTAGCAAGCTCTCTATGAAATCCTCTTTATTGATGTTGGAGGGATCAACGATTGTCGTGTACATCATTTCTGCAGATGATGTAAAAGGAAGCGGAGGACCTGTAACCCTCGTCTTTTTTGCCACGTCGATGCAACATGCTAAGTGTAGCAGTCCAAAGTCAAATATGTCTTCTTTTTTCTCTTTCTCACTACGTGCTCTTCGTGGCCTAAACGTGATTTTGTGAGTGTGCGGCTTTTCCAAAGCATCGAGTACAAGATGGACATCGTAAGGAGAAATATTGATTGTATTCATAAATTTGCCAAGTTCAGTAATGATCAATTTTCCGTTTTCACGTTTGAGCATACCATGCCTTTCAAGTTTTATGATAATGTTCTTAATTGGTCTAGCTATATCCTTCCCATCTGAAACCTTGGCTACTGCCAGAGTGCTACTGACGCTGTTAATAATATCGTTAACGTTTTTGGTTTGACCCTTAGAAATACCAAGTAGCACAAGTACTAATCTTGCAAGACTGTCCTCTGAGAGTGTATCAGGGATGACTGTTTCTGGCTTACCGAATACGTATTTCTCCATGCATGTGGTTGCATCGTCCTTTTCGGTGATAAGGAAAGCTCTGCCTTTTCCCGATATCTTGTTAACTTGGCTCTTTCCTGGCCTTCCCGCTCTTCCCTCCAACTGGATGCACACATACGCATCTAACTCCCACCGGTTCTTCAAACCTGAGAGAAAGACGATGACATTGTCAACTGGGTAGTCTATTCCATGACTGAGAGTGGTCGTGCAGACGACTGTTTTGATCTGTCTTTCTTGCAAAAGATCTTCCACTAGACTTCTCATTTCCATTGGCAAGCCCGCATGGTGGAATCCGATTCCGAACTTCAACAATTCACAAAGTTCCTTGACAAGTGAAGTCTTTTCTTCGAGTCTGTCAAAATATTGCTGTATCTTCGCATCTATCGCATTTTGTTGCACTTTTTCATGCAAACCCTTGAGTTTCTTTGCAATAACTCGGGCTTCCCATCTAGTTTTTACGAAGACGAGAGTAGTCTCTTCCTTCGCTACGTTCTGGCCAACTAGGTACTCGACAATGGATTTTTCGGTTTTGACACGCTTAATTTCACCATTCTTATTCCAAAGGACAATATGACCATCATCCTCGTAGGCGACGAATTCCTCTATATTATGATAGATATCCTCTATGACTGGGTCAGCTTGCAACCATTCCGCAACTTGGAATTTGTTGCCAATATGTGAAGACAAAGTGATAATTCTTGGATTCGAAGAGATATCAGTCATGAATACGGTTAGTAAAGAGTCTACTGTAGTCCCTCTATCCTCACCTAAGAGTGTGATTTCATCAGCGCAAACCAAAGAAATATCGTCTAACCAATCCTCGCCTGCGCTGATAGCTCCGAATGCCCTCTCATAAGTCGCTAATATAACTGGTGTTTTTTTCAGCATCTCCCGAGACAGAGGATGATCACCATCGGTTATCGCCACTGGAAAGCCAAGTTTCGTGAAAGCCTGAAAGTCCTTGAACTTCTGTCGATCTAAAGCCTTATACGGCGTTACGTAGAGTACCTTCCCACCTTTTTGTAGCTCTCTTATCATGCTCATTTCTGCAATTAGGGTCTTTCCAGACGCAGGTGGACCGAAAACGGTCACATTTCGCTTCGAGTTAAGAAGTGCTCTCCTGATAAAGGTCTCTTGAATTGGTCTGAACCCCTTAAAACCACTTTTCTTGGCTAGATATTCTTCTACAATGGAAGGAAGTCTATAATCAGGTATCGGGCCCTCCCCATATTGGTATATTTTCTTGCCGTTGAGAGTTATCTCCCAATACGTTTTGTTCCCAAACGTTGAAAAGACATTGATTAGGTTTTTCGACAACATTTCCTTCATCACGTCCGTCATAGATGCCTTGGGTATTCCTAGTTCTTTCTGAATCGTGGTTCTCAATGTACGGCCTCCAGCGTCAACAAGATACTTTAGAATTCGAGACTTGTAGACGTCGTATGACATTTCAATCATGAACCCAATTTGGTTTCAAAGAATAAAAACACTCCGAGTAGTTCGAGCACTCGAACAACCTAAAAATTGTTCGCTCTTTTGCGCGTGCGCATCTTGCTATTCGACAATTTTCACATCCACATCAGGTAGCTCATTTTTGAGTTTCTGACAGAATAATTCAGATCTGGCGTAGAGAAAATCCCTATAATCTTCTGGGTTGAACTCTTCTCTTTCGATGAATTCTTTTGGAATTAAGTGTGCGCGCGCGCCTTGAAGGTGTATTCGTCTCTTTGATGCCCCTTTATCAGCTGTGTGTAAAGCTGGGTGCTCGTAATTGACCTGTGGCCTAAGCGTTGCATGGTAGCTAGAAGCGTTATTTCTTTACCCATGTTACTGTCTAAACATCTCCAATGAAGAACTTCTTAAGATGAACCGAAACAGTTATCGTTTCACGTGTTTTTCTACGTGGGGACAAGTCCTGACCTGAGGATGGAAGCCTCTTGAAGGCTGAGAGTGAAATTCGCATTCACAACGTCGTGGCCACAGCCTCCTTCAACCAAACCCTAGACATTGACGCCATAGCGAGGGCTTTTCCACACGTCGAGTACCGACCAGAAGTTTTCCCTGGGCTCCCCTTTAGGCTGAAGAAGCCCAAGACGTGCACCCTCCTCTTCAACTCGGGAAGGATGGTGTGCACAGGCGCCAAGTCAGAGAAGGAGGCTAGAAGAGCGATCCTGAAGGTCGCCAGAAAGCTGAGAGCAGCTGGCATAATCATCACAGGAAAGCCCGAGATAATGATTCAGAACATCGTTGCCTCCGGAAGCCTCAGCGGACCGATTGATCTCGAAAGGCTGTGCGAGCGAGCCCGCGTGGGCGGAAGCCTCATGTATGAGCCGGAGCAGTTTCCAGGCGCAATGTATCGAATGGACAGCCCTAAAGTGGTCTTTCTGATATTCTCTACGGGCAAGATCGTCTGCGTGGGCGCGAAGAAGGAAGAGGAGGTCTATGAGGCTGTGGAAAATCTTCGGCGAAGGCTGGAGAAGATGGAGGTTCTCTACGAAGAAATGCCCTAAATGTGAAAGTATGGAGGTTTAGAAGCGATGGCTTGGCGGCTGATCACGGTGACGCAGATGTTGGTCACAAAGT
>JREQ01002327.1_pt1 | contig 11914 bp, 12 predicted proteins | sample 210151 | NCBI WGS metagenome assembly JREQ01 (sample SAMN03019617, study PRJNA260268) | marine sediment metagenome | biome: Marine; feature: Sediment; material: Clay; isolation source: clay from marine sediments 31 meters below sea floor depth collected from... | place: New Zealand: Canterbury... | reverse complement strand
GATGGAGAGCTGGATGAGTTTATCAATGCTTACCTTCGCTCTAAAGTAGGGAAGAGAAGTGACTAAATATGTGTTTGGCAAGGGCTCAGAGTGACAGTTTATCACCAATAAAGGCTGTTATGATTAAGCGTATTGGCTCGGTAATTTTGCTGCTGCTCCTGCTGCTGTTATTGGTAGTTTTTCCTCCAGTCAAAGCTGCAAACAATATTTCCGTCTTGGATACCAGCGTAACCATAGATTTTCCTTACTCCCTTGCGTTTAATCTTGAGGCGGAAAGTCCTGCCAATATTGTTGATGCGCGGCTTCATTATCAGGTTGACAGGATGAATTATGCTCAGGTTGTTAGTGAAGGCTGGGCTGAGTTCACTCCGGCAACGAGGGTAGAAGCTAACTGGGTGTGGGACATGAGGAAGGCGAGCCTGCCTCATGGAGCTCAAGTAACATACTGGTGGACTATCAAGAATGCTGACGGTGATGAGTTTGAAACATTGCCCGCCATAGTTCGCTTTGACGATAGTCATCATCAGTGGCAAAGCTTGACCAGCGGTAACATAACTTTGTTTTGGTATGAAGGCGATGATTCCTTTGCCTGGGAGCTAATGAATGCCTGTCAGGAAGGACTTGCCAGGTTAACACAGGGATTCGGAGCTTATCCTGAGAGGGCTATCACTATATATGTTTATGCCTCATCATGGGAGTTGCAGGGAGCGATGATCTTCCCACAGGAATGGACAGGAGGTATTGCCTTTACTGAATTTGGCATCATCGCCATCGGTATTTCACCCGATAGCGTTGATTGGGGAAAGGAAGCTTTGGTTCATGAGCTCACTCATTTAGTTGTGCATCAACTAATTTTCAGCCCTTATGGTTCGTTACCTATGTGGCTTGATGAAGGTTTGGCAATGTATAATCAAGGTGACCTTTCCCCCGAATTTAGTTATCGTTTAGAAAAAGCTATCTCTGAAGATAAGCTGCTCTCGGTGCGTAGTCTGTGCAGCCCGTTTTCTGCTGAGCCTGAAAAAGCCTATCTTTCCTACGCTGAGAGCTATAGTCTGGTGGAATACCTTTTGGATAACAACTATAGCGGTGATAAGATGCTCAATCTATTGACTCTTTTTAAGCAGGGTAATACCTATGACGAAGCTTTAACTGAAGCTTATGGTTTTGATATCGATGGGCTTGATGCTCGCTGGCGAGAATCATTGGTGGCTTCCACAGTCGTTGCGGTGAGCCAAAGCCCTGAGCATAGCGAAGGGACAGCGGAGCGAGCTCATCCCGGCTCAATCGCTGGCCTGTCAGCGTTAGCTATATCAGCAGGAGTTCGGTAGCTTGAAGGATTTTGGGAAAAGAATCTGGCATCTGATATTGTTATCTTTTCTAATCTGTGTCTTATTCTTGCCTCAGGCTAGCTGTGTTTGTAACTGGCCTCCGCCTTCCAGTGAAGATGTCCTTAACCTCTGGGATATCGGACCGATAACTCTTGACCCGGCGGTTTCCAGTGAGATGTCCTCTCATGCCTATGTGATGCAGGTCTTCAGCGGGTTAGTCCGCCTTAATGATGAACTGGAGGTGGTGCCTGACATTGCTGAAAGTTGGGAGAAAAGTGAGGATGGCAGGATTTTTATCTTTCACCTGCGCCATGGGGTTAAATTTCACGATGGTAAAGAGGTCAAGGCAGAGGATTTCAAATATTCCTGGGAGCGAGCTTGTGATCCTGAAACTGGCTCCCAAACAGCAGCTACCTATTTAGGCGATATCATTGGTGTAAATGATAAGCTTGCTGGCAAGGCAGAAGAAATTTCGGGAGTCGAGGTTGTTGATGATTACACCCTTCGGGTCACCATTGATGCCCCTAAAGCGTACTTCCTGTGCAAGCTTACCTATCCGACCGCTTTTGTCGTTGAACAGTCGAATGTGGAGTCGGGAAGTGACTGGTGGCGTCATCCAATTGGCACGGGCCCATTTGGGTTGAGCGAGTGGGAACCGGGACAGGTTCTGATTCTGGGAAGGAACGAGTTTTATTATGGTGAGTTACCCCAGATTAAGCAGGTTGCCTTTCATCTCCTCGCTGGAAATCCTATGGCGATGTATGAGAACGGGGAAATTGATGTCGTGCCTGTCGGCACGTATTATATAGACCTGGTTAAAGATGAAGCTAGCCCGTTTCACCAGGAGTTAGCGGTAACCCCTGAGCTCAGTCTACACTACATTGGCTTCAATACCGGCGCTCCGCCCTTCGATGATGTGAATGTTCGCCGTGCTTTTAGCTATGCCGTGGATAAGGAGCGCATCATCAAATTGATATTCCGGGATATGGTAAATAAAGATGATGGGATATTGCCTCACGGGATGCCAGGGTATAACGAGAATCTTACTGGGCTTGAATACAATGCAACCAGAGCTGCGGAGTGTATCGCTGCTTCTGAGTATGGCAATGTCTCTAACTTGCCGCCGATTACCATCACCGTGGCGGGGTATGGTGGTGGTGTTTCTGGTTATTTGGGCGCAATTATTCAGGGATGGCGGGAGAATCTGGGAGTTGAGGTTCAGGTGAGACAGCTGGAATCGGAGAAATTCGTTTACCATCTGATGGAGGAAAAGGATGAGATGTTTATGCTTGCCTGGGTGGCTGATTACCCCGACCCTCATAATTTCCTGGACAATTTGTTTTACACCAGTGCCGAGAATAATATCTTTGACTATCATAATCCCGAGTTGGATGCCTTGCTTGACCAGGCTGGCGTTGAACAAAATGACGAGGCTCGGTTGATGATGTATCAGCAAGCTGAGCAGGAGATTGTCGATGAAGCACCTTGCTTGCCATTATGCTCTGGTAGAAATTATGTTTTAGTTAAACCTTATGTTAAAGGTTATGAGCTCGGTCCTCTAGGGATTCCTGATTTGGCCAAGGTTTATATTGAGCAGTAGGTGCAAATAATTTAGTGCAAAGTGCAAAAGTCAGAGCCAATTTTCTCTAGCTGAAGTCTACTCACCGCCAGAGTAGATTCGAATTTGCATTTTTAAATTTGCATTTTCCACTTTATTTTGTGCAATTTCACTGTGCGCCACGGCGTAGCTCAGCTAGATGTATGTTTCCTCTCTCATCTTCCGCGAGTTCGGACACTGCTTATTATTCCAAAATGACCTCAGCAGCTATCCCAAGGGCTTGATTATGGGGGTAACGCAAGCTTTGAAACGGCACCATGACATGGGGTCACTGCTGCAGTATGCTTTGCGAAGCTAGAAGCAATCCACAGCGCCAAGTCGCTCGCTGAAGCGAACCACGACTTGGTAATGCGCTCCATATCCGTCCACTCTGGCATATCTACGTATCTGCGTGCCTTCTGTTCAGCGGTCATAGATGGAGTTGGTCATTATCTCTTTGTAGACTGCCTCCGACAAGTTGGCAAGGATTCCTTGCCGCTGAGGCGCTCAAAGCCATGCTCGTTCTCGTACATGGCGGCTGCAGGAGCAGGTAATGGGTCCAATGCCCAATAAACTTTCACGAACGTTTCCTCGGAAAGCCCAGTAGGGAATAAATCGTATATGGCATATAGGATGCTGGCTCTGCTTCCCCATTCCTTTTTCATATACTTTCTTGTCAGGGCTTTTGCCTGCTCAATCCGCTTCCCTTTCGAAGTTGACATAACACCATAGGCGTGATATTTCTGGTTTAATTAGTTCTATTTGCTATTCAGCCATCATTGTGAATTGCCACGTGGCATATTCTATCTTCTCTCCAGCTTTGATAAACTAGGGTATTCCTGTAATACCATTTCACTTTGTGAAAAGGATGTTTCACATCGAGTCTGAATTTGTCGCTCATGGCATAGTTATTTCGAAACGATAATGTGGCGTAACAAAACCCTCATCGCCATTTGTGTGGGGGAGCTACTGCTCATGGTGGGAGCAGGGTTTCTCAGTCCCATACTTCCTGGTTTTGTCGAGGAGTTAGGGGTCAGCCCGGCCATGATTGGCACGATGGTGGGGTTAGCCATCACTGCTTATGGCATAAGCCGAGCGGCAATAGATATACCAGCAGGTAGAATAGCGCGACTCTGGGGACGAAGACCTCTGCTTATCCTCGGTTGTTCCCTGGTGACCATCAGCGCCCTTGGCTATGTATTTGTCGGTGAATACTGGCAACTGGTGGCGTTTAGATTGCTTCAGGGGTTGGGGTCAGCTATCTTTAGCGTGACAGCTTTAATCGTTATCGGCGAAATCTCCACTCGGGCTAACCGAGGTCAATATATGAGCCTCTACTGGGGAAGCTTCCTGCTTGGAGCGAGCTTTGGTCCTATCTTAGGCGGCTTTATCGGTGAGTATTTTAGTTACAGCGCCGTTTTTCTCTCCTTCTGTGGGCTTTCCTTGGTCGCTACCATATTTGGCTATTTTTTCATACCTGAGACGAAACAAAAGAAAAGCACTCCTGCTGAATCGCCTAATTCTGACGTTAATCAAGCAGTTTCCATGCCCCTGCGTAGAAACATAAATTTCTGGCTCATTTGCGCTGTAGGCCTATTTACTTTGATCACCGTTAGTGGGAACCAGATAACACTAATCCCCATTCTAGGGTATGAACATCTCGGGTTAACTACGGGGCAGGTAGGATTGGCGCTTACTTTAGTAGCGGGAATGCAAGTGACCATGGTTCCTTTTGCAGGCAGGCTTTCAGACAAACTAGGTAGGAAGAAGCTCATCGTGCCTGGAGGAATGGTAACAGTGCTGGGATTGCTACTGTTTACCGGGGCAAATTATTATTTCTTATTTTTGGCCAGCAGTGTGATATTGGGGATGGGGAGGGGACTTTGTGGACCTGTGCCCATTGCCTATGTTGCCGATACTGCCTCTCCAGAGGATTATGAACGCACCATGGCGACTTACCGCACCGTAAGCGATGCTGGATGGGTTATTGGCCCCATTACGCTTGGCTGGCTTAAAGATGTAAGTGGGATAAATTCCCCCTTCTTCTTGGGCGCAGCGTTACTTTTCGTGGCTACAATTTGCTTCGCCCTGTTAGCTAAGGAGACAGTTAGCCGCGGCGGATAAAGAAAGGTCGCACTGGATCTAGGGATGCTTTGCTACTCTTTCATTTGTAACGATAGAAAAAGGCTCGAGCACAAGTTATCAGGGATATAGAATACAGGATAGGGTATAATGAGCCTTGTTAAGAGGGAATACGAGATGGGATTTTTGGGAGGATTACTGAATGGGCAAAGTCATGATTGCTTTAGCTTTGGCTGAAATGCTGTGGAGGAAAGGTGAATTGCGTTGGCGTTGATATAGTAGAGATAGAGCGTATTGAAGCGGCTATGAAGAAGTGGGGAGAGAGATTTCTCCGTAGAATTTACACTGAATCTGAGCTTATAATCTGTGGAGGTAGTGCTTCATCCTTGTCCTGCCGATTCGCTGGCAAGGAGGCGGTGATGAAAGCGTTGGGTACCGGTGTTAAAGGGGTTGGTTGGCGGGAAGTTGAAATTCTTGCTGACAATCTTGGCAAGCCTGTGGTACGACTTTACGGCCGGGCTAAAGATAGAGCAGCAGAATTAAACTTGAAGGAATTCTCCATCAGCCTTTCCGATACCAGACAGTTTGCTATCGCTGTAGTTATAGGAGGCTAATATCTAACCTTTTTAGCTACTTTTTCCCGGAGTAAGGACTTCTGATTTCACTAACTTCCCCCAAAATCCCAACCTCACTATCTTGATAGTCAGCAGTGCTATTCCTTATGTCTTGAGCTGTAGTCATGTCAGTAGTGAATACTAATCCAGCAAAAGCACATCCCACTACTGTGATAACGAAAATAAACCCCGGCTTTCCTATCACTCACCACCTTCTAAATGTGAGGCTTCCAATAATAGCTAACGCCCCGATAACAATTAAGAAGGTAGCCACTAAATAGCTAAGAAGGTTGGGGAAGATAACAATCAAGATGCCGAAAAGAAGACAGACAATGCCTATGAAAACCAACGGGCGCATGAAAATCGGCGGCCGCATATTCACCTCCTTTAGCCTCTATTATAGCAGTTAGCTTATTAATTAAAGCGAGTCTCTGCTATAATCATGGCGATATGTTAGCCAAGGTAACGAGTTGTGCCTCAGTTGGTCTGGAAGGAGCTGTAGTTGAGGTGGAGGCCGATATATCATCTGGATTGCCTTCGTTTACTATTGTAGGCTTGCCTGATAAAGCTGTTCAAGAAGCCAGAGAAAGGGTGAGAGCAGCGATCAAGAATTCAGGATATACTTTTCCCAATCGCCGCATCACCGTGAACCTGGCACCAGCAGATTTGAAAAAAGAAGGTCCTGCTTATGATTTACCCATAGCTATAGGTATTCTATTGAGCTCAGGGCAAATAGCCTCTGACCTTTCCCATACCCTATTTATAGGCGAGTTATCTCTCGATGGCAAATTACGCCACACACATGGCATATTGCCCATGGCAGCTTTGGCCAGAGACAAAGGCTTATCTCATGTTTTTCTGCCTGTTGACGATGTCAAAGAAGCTTCCATAGTGGATGACCTTCGTTTGTTCCCAGCAGAGTCCCTATCCCAACTCGCTGCGTACCTTAAAGGTGAGGCGCAGATATCTGAGTATCATCGAGATAGCAAGTGGAAGGAAGAGGTATGCGAGCATTATGCCTTTACTCTTGGCGATATCAAGGGACAGGAGCATGCCAAAAGGGCATTGGAGGTAGCCGCTGCCGGGGGACATAACATACTGATGGTGGGACCACCGGGAAGCGGTAAGACAATGCTCGCTCGCTCTCTACCCTCTATACTGCCACTACTTGCCATAGATGAAGCCATAGAGGTGACCAAGATTTACAGCGTTACCGGGTTATTGCCACAGGATGTTCCCTTGATCGTGGAGCGCCCTTTCCGCTGTCCACATTATACTATCTCCCACGCTGGTCTGGTCGGTGGTGGGCAATGGCCGCGCCCTGGAGAGATAAGCCTCAGTCATCGTGGGGTTCTCTTTCTAGACGAATTCCCCGAATTTGGACATGCCACCCTGGAATCATTGCGACAGCCTATGGAGGATCGAACAATCACGGTCAGCCGAGCTCAAGGCAGCATTACCTTTCCCGCTAACTTTATGCTCGTGGCAGCGATGAATCCTTGTCCTTGTGGTTATTACGGTGACCCATTCAGGGAGTGCAAGTGTTCCTCTGGTGAAATTTCCCGGTATCACAAGAGGATAAGCGGACCGCTAATCGATCGCATTGACATCTTTGTGGATGTTCCTCACATTGATTATGAAAAACTAACTGATGAGAGACCAGTGGAAGGCTCAGAAAAAGTCAGGGGAAGGGTAGACTCGGCTCATCAAATCCAACTGGAGCGATTTACAGGCACGAAACTAAAGTGTAATGCTGATATGGCACCGGCCGAGGTAAAGCAATTCTGTGTTGTGGAACCGGCAGGACAGGCGCTACTTCGTGCTGCTATGAAGCAACTTCACCTTACTGCCCGCGCTTTCCACCGTGTCCTCAAGGTTTCCCGTACCATTGCTGACCTCGAGGGTAGTGACGTCATCAAAACCTCTCAGCTGGCTGAAGCCTTACAATATCGTCATAAGGAAATAATCTAGGCGTTATAACATAAGCCAGAGCACCCCACCAGCGATGGCAAGAAGGATACCAAGCACTAGAGCAACTCTGCCGCCTATTTGCCAGGCATTCAGCCAGGGACGCTCAGGTTCGCGAGCTAGAAATTCCTTTAAGTCTCGCTGAGTGGATTTGGAATTATAATAGGTTTTCACCTCTTTTCTATTCCAGAGCAAAAAGGTAATCCCTAGTAGAATGAAGAAGATTCCCATTGCCAGGATAGCCTGGCAGGTGGCAAGCGTCATATTTATTTAAATTCCACAGAGGCGCCTGCAGCCTCTAGTTTTTGCTTTATCGCGTCTGCTTCTTCCTTAGATACACTTTCTTTCACCGTCTGTGGTGCAGCTTCAACCAGGTCTTTAGCTTGCTTCAATCCTAAACTAGTCAATTCACGCACTGCCTTAATGACCTCAATTTTCTTATCTCCAATACTGTTCAACACAACAGTGTACTCTGCCTTTTCTTCTACGGGGGCTGCTTCTGCAGGTTGAGCTGTAGCAGCCGCTGTTGGTACGGCGCCTACAGCTACAGGTGCAGCGCTGATTCCTAGCTCATTTTCCAGTGATTTCACTAAATCAGCTAAATCCATTACCGTCATATCTTTAATAGCAGCGATGATCTCTTCCTTGGTTATTCCTTTCGCTTGTTTCTTCTCCTTCGCAGGCTTTGCCTTCTCTTTTTCTTCCTTTGTTGTTTTCTCCGTTGCCATATTTACCTCCTTCTTTATGTGCCAATTTTTTGGATTCTACTTTGTAATATGAACAATAGCCTGTGTAGTGGGGCGTTAAGGGCATTGTTTAGATTTAGCAAGGGTGCTTGCATTTGCCCGATTAACTTAGCGATGAGCACTTCTTGGGATGGCAGGTTAGCTAGGTCCATAATCTCACTGGCATTGAGCACTCGCTCCCCTAACATCCCTCCGCTGAGTTTTAGTGGTAACTCAGCTGATTTGATATGCTGGTTAAGAGCTTTTACCGGCGTTAATACATCGGCGTAGCCAAATGCCAGTGCTATAGGACCCTCAATAAGGCTGGATATCTCTGTCTTTCCAGCCTTTTCTAGAGCAAAGCGAAGTAAAGTATTCTTGACCACATGGTATTCAACTCCGCTATCTGCCAAACTTCTACGCAGGTCATTCATCTGCTTTGCCGTAGCACCCTGGTAATTGGTTATAACTACCATAGCGCTTCGAGACAAATTCTCGGCTAGTTCGTTAACTATCTGTTCCTTTTTTTCTCTTAACATATCTTCCTCTAAAAAATAAAAACCCGTACCAACGACGGGCAAATCTTAAACTTATGCCTCAACAGGAGCTTCCTTACTTCGCTTGGGGTAGCTTTAAACCCAAAAGGTACCCGCAGTCATTGGCAATGTTATATTGTAGCAAAACTATTTAGCTAAAGCCAGTGTTGCACTGAGGTCTAATTTGATACCTGGTCCCATGCTAGTGCAAAGTGACATGGTTTTAATATATTGTCCTTTTACGCCACTGGGTTTTGCTTTCAAAACGGCTTCCACTATTGCCCCCAAGTTTTCAAGCAGCTTATCTCTATCGAAACTAACCTTACCTATGGGCAGGTGAATAATCGCCGTTCTATCAAGACGGAATTCTACCTTGCCCTTTTGGGTTTCGCTTATGGCACGAGCTAAATCCTGTGGTTGCACCACGGTGCCTGCTTTAGGGTTAGGCATTAAGCCCCGCCGTCCTAAAATGCGCCCCAGCTTAGCTACTTTGGGCATCATGTCAGGAGTAGCTATAGATACATCGAAGTCAAGCCAACCATCCTCGATTTTCTTGATAAGTTCATCACCTCCAGCATAATCAGCACCGGCTTCCGTGGCTACCTTCTCCGCCTCGCCTTGAGCAAATACAAGCACTCGCACCGCCTTGCCTAGACCGTTGGGTAGTAAAGCGACTCCTCTTACCTGCTGGTCAGAGGCACGCGGATTAACCCCCATCCTCATATGAAGCTCAACCGTCTCATCAAATTTAGCATAATAGGCTTTTTGGGTTAGCTCAATAGCCTCCTCAGGTGGATATTTCCTTGATTTATCTAGAAGGTTAGCAGCTTGTTGATATTTCTTGCCGTGCTTTGCCATTATTCTACCTCGATGCCCATGCCGTGAGCTGTGCCAGCAACAATCTTCGCCGCCTTCTCGACATCAGTAGTATTGAAATCCTTCATTTTAGTCCGGGCAATTTCATAAACCTGGTCTTTGCTCAGCTTGCCGATTGATTCTTTCCCTGGGTCACCACTTCCTTTCTCCACTCCCAGGGCACGTCGTAACAAATCAGAAACGGGCGGCATTTTGGTAGTGAAGGTGAAAGACCTATCCACATACACGGTTATTTCGGCAGGGATAATAAATCCTTCTTGGGAAGAAGTTCGCTCATTATATTCCTTACAGAAAGCCATAATGTTAACGCCGTGCTGTCCCAGAGCAGGTCCTACTGGCGGTGCTGGTGTGGCCTTACCCGCTGGTATCTGCAACTTGATAATTGTCTTTACTTTCTTTGCCATGCTATAACACTCCAAAAACTGGTAGAACTTCTACGGAATCCGTCATGCTATATTTTTTCCACTCCTAAAAGGTCTAATTCCACCTCTGTTTCTCTGCCGAACAGTGATAGCAATACTGTAATCTTCCCTTTGCTCAGGTTAATTTCGGACACCTTACCAATGAAATCGATAAATGGGCCATCAGTTACACGAACACTCTCCCCTTTCTTAAAAGTTGTTTTAACTTCGGAAGGGGTTTCTTCCATTCGCTGTAAAATACGCTTTGCCTCATCTGGAGCTAATGGCACTGGCTTAGCACCAGTGCTTACAAATCCAACAACACCGGGCGTATTACGTACTATGTCCCAGCTATACTCATTGAGGTTCATACGAACCATTATATAGCCAGGAAAGGCTTTTCTATCGACAGTCCGACGCTTTCCTCCTTTAATCTCAATCTCCTTGGTTGTCGGTATGACTATTTCAGACACCTCACCCCCGATATCCATGTATTTAATACGCTGCTCCAGATTTCTTCTCGCTTGCTCTTCATGGCCTGAAGAGACATACAGCAGATACCATTGCCCGTCTTGCCTCATTTACTAACTCCCTATGACCAAAGCGGTGAATAATTTGGTGAAGCCGTAGTCCAGAATGCCTAGGATAACGCCTATGAGGGCGCACAGAACAAGAACCAGAAGGCTCAGTCTGAAAAGTTCTTGCCTTGTTGGCCAATGTGCTTTTCTTAGTTCTGCTATTGCTTCGGTGAAGAAGCTGAGTCTCGATTTCCTCTTGGCCATGAACTATTTCGTCTCTCGATGAAGTGTATGGGTGTGGCAACGAGGGCAGTATTTTTTCAGTTCCAGCCGCTGTGAGTCATTCGTCTTATTCTTGGAAGAGGTATATGTTATTTGCTGGCATTGCCCACATGCTAGATAGATGATCTTGCGCTGCCCCCCCTTTTTGGCCATGCTTATTATTTGCTGATTTTGGCGAATACACCGGCACCTACTGTGTTACCACCTTCCCTGATGGCAAACCGCAATCCCTCTTCCATAGCCACGGGATAGATGGTACTAATCTTCATGTGAGTTAAGCTATCGCCAGGCATAGCCATCTCTACGCCTTCAGGAAGAGTTATGCTTCCGGTGACATCCATTGTCCTGATAAAAAACTGCGGTTTATAGCCAGTGAAGAACGGGGTATGCCTTCCTCCCTCCTCCTTTTTTAAAATATATACCTCGGCCTCGGCCTCCGAGTGAGGCTTTACTACCCCTGGCGCTGCTAGAACTTGACCTCTCATCACTTCATCTCGCTCTATCCCTCGTAATAAACAGCCAATGGCATCACCAGGTTCAGCTAATCCAACTGACTTGTGGAACATCTCTACACCGGTAACTACTCTTTTCTGTGTTTCCTTGATACCCACTATTTCCACTTCATCGCCGACTTTAACAGTGCCTCGCTCCACCCTTCCGGTGACTACGGTGCCACGTCCTTTGATGCTAAATATGTCCTCTACAGGCATCACGAAAGGTTTGTCTTTTTCCCTTACAGGCATGGGGATGTATTCATCCATGGTATCTATTAACTTCCATATCCCTCCACACCAAGGACACTCTCGTTTGCCACATCCACACTCCAAAGCCTTAAGGGCACTTACTCGAATGACGGGAATTTCGTCTCCAGGGAAGCCATATTTCTTTAATAGATCCCTGACCTCTACTTCAACCAAATCCAGCAATTCAGGATCCTCCATCAGGTCTATCTTGTTGAGGGCAACCATTATGCTGGGGACTTCCACC
>JREQ01000778.1_pt1 | contig 11950 bp, 11 predicted proteins | sample 210151 | NCBI WGS metagenome assembly JREQ01 (sample SAMN03019617, study PRJNA260268) | marine sediment metagenome | biome: Marine; feature: Sediment; material: Clay; isolation source: clay from marine sediments 31 meters below sea floor depth collected from... | place: New Zealand: Canterbury... | reverse complement strand
GCGACTGGGCCTGATTACCCAAGGCAACTACAAAAATTTGGGGGTGAAACACCTCTGAGATGGCTGAAATTGAACAGGGAATCAAAATTGAACAGCCTGGCATTCGATAGGAGGTGATGAATATGGCATTTAAAGCAGCTTTCCTTGCCCATGCTCCTGACGCCGAGCCAGAAAGGCACAGCTGCGTGATTGAAACGTCCAAGTACAAACTTTTTGTCGTGCTGGTGAGGAATCAAGAACAAGCAATTGACGTGTGCCAAAAGCTTGTCAAAGAAGAGGGCGTTCACTCAATCCTCCTCTGCCCAGGATTTACACATCGGGATGTTGCGGGGATAGCAGGAGCGGTTGGAGAGAACGTTGGGGTTGCCGTAGCCAGAGGAGATGGTCCAAGCAGCAGAGTTTCAAGGGAAGTAATGAAAAGGGAAGGATGGTTCTCAAAAAAAGGAAAAAGGTAGAGCCCCTTCTTTCTTATAGCCCCTCCCAAGAGGCCAAGAACGGAAGAGATTTGAAAATCTAAACGTTGGGCTTGGGCACTCTGCGGGTTTCGCACCTTGCCCCTATCAGGATGACTTAAAATCCGTTTCTCGTAAGAGAGTGTGGGTTCGAGTCCCTCCCTCGGCACTAAATTATCCAAGTATCTACAACAGTAAGCCAGCTATGTTTATTTGTGTGCCTTCTATCCAGTTCGAGCATCGGATAACCCTCAGATTTGCTGACTTCATTCGCCTAAATGCTCCGCGTTTACGAGGCTCAAAAACGTAATGCAAAAACCTAAACAAAATAGCGTTTAGTCCAATCGGACATAGCATTTTCCCTGTAGGTACTTTGCGAGCTACTAAATTGCAAACTATGTGCTATACTTCTAGTGGATGCCTTTACTGTCTGCTACGTCGAAGGCTTAACACAATCAACTAGTGGGGTTAGGTATGGCGAGGTTGGTGTATGTCGCAGGTCCCCTATTCTCAGAGGCTGAGAGAGCATTTCTTCAAGTTATGGTGGATACTCTTGCAAAAGCTGCGACTCTTGATCCGGTTGCTGATTTCTTCCTGCCACACCGCGATGGAGGTGAGTTGGGGAAAGGTCCAAAGCGTAAAGATATCTTTGAGCTGGATTTGCAGCAGGTGGATTCAGCGGCTATAGTTGTGGCTCTACTGGATGGTCAAGATGTGGACAGTGGTACATGTATCGAGCTTGGTTATGCCTATGCAAAAGGCAAGAAAATCTTCGGGCTGCTTACTGACTTCAGGGCATACCATACTGCTGATCCTGAACCGCATCGACCGAACCTTATGGTATGGGGTATATGTGAAGAGGGCAACACCCTTTTCGGTAACCTGAATTCTCTTGCGAAGGCCTTCGCTAAACATTTGGAAGACTGCCGACTCAAATAATAGCTTTGAAACCAAAGTAGTGGCCAAGAATTAGGATAAGGAGGTGCCCTCTCATGAAGCGTCGAGAAAGTCAATTTGAAATAGAGACCTATAAGAAAATTAACCTGGTTGCTGACCCGATACATGGCTATATCCAGGTTACTTGGCCAAGTGGTAGGTCGGATGATACAGAATGTACTGAGAGGGACATCATTGACACACCATGGCTGCAAAGGCTACGCCGCATCCACCAGTTGCAAGCAGTATGGTGGGTGTTTCCTGGGGGTGAGCATACCCGATTCCAACATTCGCTCGGTGCCATGCATCTGGGAGGACTATTTGCCTCTCACCTTTATAAATCGCTAAGAAGAAAGCCCGGCGTCCATAAATCCAAACCCTACGTCGAGGAAACCATGCGATTGGCTGGTTTATTGCACGATGTAGGCCATGGCCCGTTTTGCCACTTCTTCGATGAGCAATACCTTCGGGCAAGCCTGCTTAAAGATGAGCAAGGCAATTATGTGAACCATGAAATACTGGGGCAAAAGATTATACGTGAGAAGCTAGCTGACGCCATTGTGAGAATCGGAAGGAGCCCGGGTGGCAAGTTTAAGAGTAGCGATGGGCACATTGAGCCAGACTACTTATGCTATCTAATCAGGAAGGATGAGAAGGCAACTGACAAAATTCCAGCGTGGGTAAGAGTGTTGAAAGGACTCATGACCGGGGTCTACACCATAGATAACCTTGACTATGTTTGGCGGGATGCCTACATGTGCGGAATTGCCCCTAAACCTATCGATATCGAACGTATCAAGCATTACACTTTCACGACCGAGAACGGCCTTGTGCTTTACCAACCCGCCATTAGTGCCCTAGAGGAATTCCTCAGGTTTAGGTTCCGTATGTATTTCAGCGTATATTACCACCGCACGGTCAGAGCTATCGAACTCCAGATGAGAGAAATCTTTGGCAACACCATAAAACTACTCTACGGAGAAGTTAATCCGTACCAGGACTTAGACACTTTCCTGAGCATGGACGATTGGAGTCTTCTCTGTGGTGTCCAAGAATGGCTAAAAGGTGGAAATGAAAAGAAAAAAGCAATTGCCAGCGAATGGAATCAGCTCTTGGATAGGAAGCCAAAATTGAGATGCCTCCACGAATTGCCGAAGGATTATGAAGAATTTGATGATTTTTTGAAATTTCCTACGTCGCAGGAGTGGGAAGGAAGAATCAAGGCACAGCTTGGATGGAAAAAGAAGGCATTAGAGTTCAAAATTGATCGAGCAGAAGAGGATCCACGCCGCCTTGATCCTTTATACGACATTATGTATCCTTCGCAGGTGAAAATCTACGATCCCAAACAGGGTAAGATAGACGTAGGAAAGGCACAGCACCTTGCTAAGCGACTGCCAGAGAAGTCTATAATTTTTCGACTATATGCACCGAGAGACCTGTCTAAGGAAGACGACAAAGCACTCATAAATGCCTTTGAATCTGTCTTCAGACCAAAGGTTAGGCGGAGGCGAGGCCTCTCAACAAGTACTTAGCTTTAATGAGATCCTCTCTATAATGATGCCATAATTTGCTCGAGTGGCATGTCTCCCTTCGAAATGACGGTTTGCCCCAGCGCTGCTTGAGCTGGTAACGGGACGAAAAGTAAGTATTGTAGTTCCGCGGCTTTGCAGGAGCATTCCTCTACTGGGGATCTTCACTTCCTCTTGACCACTGCCTTCACCGCTACCTCAATATCTCCGGCAGTCAGGCCGTACCTTTGCAGCAGCTCATCGGCTTTGCCTGAGAGGGCATAGCTGTCTTTAAGGTTGACAAACTCCATAGGAATTGGTTTTTCTCTAGCTACCACTTGAGCAACACGGCTGCCTAAACCTCCCTGGGCTAGATGTTCTTCAGCAACAACAATAGCCCCTGTCTCTGAGGCTGCTCTGACTATGACTTCTTCATCTAAGGGCTTAAGGGTGGGCATGTTGATTACACGGCAATCTATCCCTTGCCTTGCCAAGATATCTGATGCCTCCAAAGCCCTGGCTACCATAATGCCCATAGCGATAACGGTGGCATCCCCACCTTGTCTCATGGTCACTGCCTTGCCCAAGGTAAAGTGATAGCCCTCAGGATAGACAAGTGGCGTTTTAGGACGGCTTAGTCTGATATAAAAAGGCCCATATGTGGCTGCGGCTACCTTTACTGCCCCGGCAGTCTCGATGGCATCGGCGGGAACAACGACAGTAAAACCGGGAAGGGCACAATACAAGGCCAAGTCCTCAATGGCATGATGTGAGGTGCCATCCTCACCCACGCTGATACCGCTATGAGTGGCTACGATTTTGACATTTAACCTGGGCTGAGAAAGACACATCCTTAGCTGGTCGAAACAGCGGCAAGAGGCAAAGATGGCAAAAGTGCTGGCAAAAACTGTTTTCCCCGAAGCAGCCAAACCAGCCGCTATGGCGACCATATTTTGCTCTTCTAAGCCACAATCAAAAAAACGGTCGGGAAACTCCCGGGCAAAGAAGTGAGTCATGGTTGAAGGCGATAAATCAGCATCCAGGACAACGATATCCTTGTTTTCCTTGCCTAGCTCTACCAGAGTCTTGCCGTAGGTTTCCCGGGTGGAGACTTCTACCATGATTTCACCCTCACCTTAATCCTCTCCCATCAAGGGAGGGGAGATTGCTTCGCTGCGCTCGCAATGACAATAAAATACTCTCATTTTTCCCTAGTTGCCTTGGGTAATCAGGCAACATCGCCCAATAAATTGGGCAACTACATTTTTTAAAAGCTTCGGCTCACCGCAATGACAGCCACTATTCTAGCTCCTTTAGCGCCCTTTCTGCTTCTTCTGGGGTAGGCGCCTTGCCATGGAATTTCGGGTTGTTTTCCATAAAACTGACACCTTTGCCTTTGATAGTGCGGGCAATGATGACAGGGGGCTTGTTTTTAATTTTTTCAGCTTCCTGGAAAGCAGCTAGAATTTGATTGAAGTCGTGACCATCTATATCAATGGTGTGCCAGCCAAAAGCTTGCCATTTCTGGCTCAAAGGCTCAAGGTGCATGATATCTCGAGTCCAGCCAGTGAGCTGAATTCGATTACGATCAACAATAACTGTTAGCTTATCCAACTTAAAATGGGCTGCGGACAAAGCCGCTTCCCAAGTTTGCCCTTCATCACATTCACCATCGCTAAGGAGGACGTAAGTTCTATAGTCATGATGATCAAGCCTAGCAGCTAAAGCAACACCAATACCAAAGGATAAACCCATACCCAAAGAGCCAGCTGACATCTCCACTCCGGGAGTAAGATTCCTATCGGTATGTCCTTGAAGTCGGCTATCCAGCTTTCTTAGGGTTGCTAGCTCAGCTATGGGAAAGTAGCCACTTTCAGCTAAGGCGGCATATAAGATTGGGGCGGCATGTCCTTTGCTCATTATGAATCGGTCGCGGCCTGGCCACTGGGGATTTTGTGGGTTATGGTGCATAGCTCTGAAGTAAAGCGCGGTAATAATATCAGCTGCTGATAGAGAACCACCTGGATGCCCGCTGCCCGCTGTGGCTGTCATAGTAATTACATGACGACGCAGCTTTTTAGCCATTTCCTTAAGCTCCTCTATAGACAAGTTGAATATGTTAGCTTGTGGGGCAGTCTCAGGGGGTAATTTAATATGCTTTGGCATTTGTTGCGTGGGTAAATTGTAACCTAGCACTAGCCTATATGTCTATGGCTATTTACAAATATTGCTAAGTTTTTGTAGGCAATCCCACTCCTAGCTAAGAAATACTGGGCAAATTCAGGTATAATACGGCAAAAGTGATTATAGACTTTCACACTCACATATTCCCTCCCTGGATAAAGGAAAGGCGTGACGAGTATATTAAGTGCGACCCCTGCTTCTCCCTGCTTTACTCTCAGCCAAAAGCCAAACTGGTAACTGCTGAAGAACTGATTGCCAGCATGGATGAAGCCGAGGTTGATTTCTCTGTTGCTCTTAACATAGGCTGGGTGAGCCATGAGCTTTGTGTGGAAACTAACAATTATATCTTAGATTCCATGTCACGCTATCCCGACAGGCTTATCGGCTTCTGCAGCGTTCAACCTAAGGCTGGGGATGCTGCCATAATTGAACTAGAGCGCTGTGCCAAAAGCGGAGCTAAAGGAATTGGAGAAATAAGGTGTGATGTGCAGGGCTTTGACCTTGCAGATAAAACGATTATGAAGCCTCTAGTTGATGTCGCGATGAAACATAATTTAATTTTTCTAACCCATTCCTCTGAGCCTGTGGGACATCAATATATCGGCAAAGGCAGCATTACTCCCGACGTCCTCTACTCCTTTATTTTAAGCTTCCCCGATTTGAAGCTGGTCTGTGCCCATTGGGGTGGCGGCTCGCCCTTCTACGCCTTAATGCCTGAGGTGGCCAGAGTGTTAACTAATGTTTTCTTTGATACCGCCGCCACCGTTTTCCTTTACCAACCTCAGATTTTCCAACAAGTGAGCGACATTATTGGCAGTGACAAAATTCTTTTTGGCAGTGATTATCCTCTTATTTCCCAAAGTCGAATAATGGCTCAAATCCAGTCTCTCAAACTTGCCAAAAGGGACAAAACTAAAATTTTGGGAGGCAATGCACAAAAAATCCTGAACATAGTGAAGAATCTATGAATTAATATCAAAGGAGCAAAGTTGGCACACAATTCTGAACAAATCCGCTCTTTTATCGCTATCGAATTGCCCCAAAATGTTAAAAACGGGCTGGCACAGTTAAGAAATGAGCTGGAAAGAGCCGAACACCCGTTTGTCAAATGGGTGGCCCCTGAGGGTGTTCATTTGACATTAAAGTTTTTGGGCAATATCCCTTTTAAGCAAGTAGCTGAGATAACCAAAGCTATAGAAGCAGCCAGCAAGGGAATTTCTCCTTTCCATCTGGAGATTTCAGGTTTGGGGGGGTTCCCTAATCTAAAGCAGCCTCGTGTACTTTGGGTTGGCATTGGCGGAGAGATAGATAAGTTAGTGAGCTTGCAACAAAACATTGATTTGGCACTTGCTCTTTTAGGCTTTGCTAAAGAGGAACGCCCCTTTGTGCCGCATCTAACCTTAGCTCGCATCAGGCAAGGAGTGTCGCCTAAGGAAAGAAAGAGTTTTGGCGAACTAGTAATGTCTACCAGTTTTGAAATTAGCTATCCTTTTGATGTTAAGGCTGTTAACCTTATGAGAAGTCAGCTAACACCCGCTGGAGCTATTTATACCCGCCTATTTATGACAAAGTTAGAGACCTAGAGACTGAGAAAGGCTAATTGAAAAACAAAATTTTTCAGATCAAGCCTAAATTTCGCTTGCCAACAACTTATTTTTAGTATATGCTTATATACTTTTAGTATATGCCATAATAAATATTTATGATGGGAGGTGGAACCTTGGAAAATAATTCGTTCCCCAAATGTCAGGTCTGCGGTAAGGGAGACCTAGTGCCCCTCTCTGATTTCAGTCAGGGTGGAGAAGTTCGTTACAAGGCATGGGTATGCACTAATCCTGATTGCAGCTACAACATTAAGATCAGGAAGGGCGACGTATATCTAAACGAACCTATTCTCAGTGGAGCGCTTCAAACTCGCTCACGCTGAAAACCTGCGTACCAGTAGTAGGTTTGTCTCAATTAAGTCGGCTGGCTGAGTTAGCGATTGACTCCTTTTTCCCACGTCATTGCGTTGGCTGTGGGAAAGTAGGTAGTTTCCTGTGCTCTAATTGCAGGAGAAAACTACCAAGATTGCTACTCCCACTCTGTCCCAAATGTGGCAGACCTCAAGCTAGTGGCATTCTATGTCCAAGTTGCCGGCAATTACAAAGCAAAATTGATGGCATCCGTTCTCCATTTCGTTTTGATGAAGTGATGCGCAAGGCCGTCCATCAACTAAAGTACCAGAATTTGAAGGCGATTTCCTTTTGCTTAGCTGAGTTATTAGCCGATTACCTGCGCTCAAATCCCTTGCCTGGCGAAGCTCTCATTCCAGTGCCTCTCCACCCGCGACGACTGAGGGAGCGAGGTTATAATCAATCAAGCCTCCTGGCTCAGGAATTGGGTAAGCTCACAAGCTTGCCTGTGATTGAAGATTGCCTTATTCGAGTTAAAGAGGCAAAACCTCAGGTAAAAGCATCTAATATAGAGGAGCGGCGAAGGAACGTAGCCAATGCCTTCGCCTGTCAGAATGGAAAGGCGAGTGATAAACAGATCATCCTCATTGACGATGTGTGCACTTCTGGAGCCACACTGGAGTCCTGCGCTTCAGCTCTCAAAAGTAGCGGTGCTATTTCAGTATGGGGCTTAACTTTAGCCAGAGAAATCTAAAGGGGGGAACATGAATCTGCAAATCATTACCAAAAACGTGGAAGCCTCTAAAGTAATACAAGAGCAAGCCAAGAAAAAGATTGGCAAACTAAGCCGTTATTTGCCCGCTATTGCTGAAGGTAAGGTCGAGATTTCCGAGGAAAAGGCAAAGCTGCCTGAGCAAAGATTTACCGTTCAGGTTACCCTTAATAGTAAAGGCACCTTAATCAGAGCTCAGGAAAAAGCTGCGAATATCCGCACAGCCATAGATAAGGTAATGGATGCGCTAACCAGGCGAATTGAACGATACAAAGGTAAGCTATATGACAAAGGCAGAGGCATTTCCCTGGCCCGCCAAGGAGCAACAGAAGAAATGGAGAAAGTTGAAGCGCCGAAAAGAGTAGTAAAGAGCAAGCACTTTTTGATCAAACCCATGCTTCAAGATGAAGCCATAAATCAAATGGAGCTTCTGGGACATGACTTTTTCCTTTTTATCAATGCTGAAACTGGCAATATTAACCTGTTATACCGCCGCAAAGACAGTGAATATGGCTTAATTGAGCCTGAGCTGGAATAATGAGACAACTAAAGTTGCTTTGAGAGGGGTGAAACTAAACTACCTTATTTTTAACACTTCGCTGGGGTGGATGGGAAGCTTGAGCTCACAAGATGGGTTGAGTAGGCTCGTTTTACCCCAGCCATCACCAGAACAAACATTGCATCTCCTTAACGAATTTGCTTTGAAATGGCACAATCAAACTTTAAGCCAAGCTAAAACCGATTATTTTGCTGACCTGCCCCAAAGAATAAAACATTACTTGGGTGGCAAGCTGGTTAGTTTCCCTGCCAAGCTAGATTTATCTTGGGCCAGCCCTTTCCAAAGAAAAGTATGGGAGGTAACTCAATCCATTCCTTATGGTGAGACTAGGACTTACGCTTGGGTTGCCAGTAAACTAGGTAGGCCTAAAGCTGCTAGGGCTGTGGGACAGGCTTTGGCAAGAAACCCTTTGCCTATAATAATTCCCTGTCATCGCGTAATCTGCAGCAATGGAAGCCTTGGTGGATTTAGCAGTGGCGAATTATGGAAACGGCGCCTGCTGGAAATTGAGACTAAAACTACATGAGCCGTTGCTCAAGCCTTAAATTGCCTTTACCCAATATATTGCTTAATTCACTTGCCAGTTCAGGGCAGTAGTCTACAGTTATTTCCGGCATATCCAGGTTAGCCGTCTCATCCTCAACAATGACAGCGAGAGAGACTCTATCCTGCCCGGGATAGCTTTGCAGGATACTAATAACCTTGCGTAGACACTCGATATCCTTTTCGGCATTGCCCGTCTGATTGAGGTTTATTATAAGATGGCGCCGTTCACCCTCACCCCCTCCTTTTGAGGGAGAGGGTGTATCTTGAGGCTGATAGCGCTGTGCTTGCTGGCAATTTAACTGTACCCTTCCATCTCTTACTTTCACCAATCCATTGACTAAGAGGATATTGCCCTCTTGCCATAGCTCTTTAGTGTTTTCATAAAGCCCTGGCCAGACAATAGTTTCTATACCGCCATTTAAGTCTTCGATTGTGGCAACGATAAAAGGACGTCTATCTCGAGTGTAAGCTTGACGCACTGAGGCCACCATTCCAGCAGTTACCACAGTTTCGTTAGCCATATCAGTGCTGATTTCACCACAGGAAATGAGATTGCTTCGCTCCGCTCGCAATGACTGGGCTAGAGAATCAAGAGGTGACGAGGAGAAATAAACACCTAATAATTCTCTTTCCCAATCCAGTTTTTGCTTAATGGATACGTCTTCACCTTTTTTTATCTCTGGAACGAGAACAAAAACAGGAGATGTCAAATCAAACATGCTAACTTGTACTGACTCTTTCATTCGTTGCTCCGTTTGAGCTAAGGAGACAATCCTGCTAATTGATTTAAGAAGCGCCCCCCGACTACCCAGGGAGTCAAAGGCACCGGCTTTAATCAAGCTTTCTAAGACCTTCTTATTAATATTACGCAAATCGACTCGATGGCAAAAATCCTCTATAGACTTGAAAACACCCCCTTGCCTGCGGGCAGACAAGATACACTCAATAGGTGAAGGGCCGACATTTTTGATAGCAGCTAGCCCAAAACAGATCGCTGGGCTATTCCCATCTTCCTCCCTAATGGCAAAGTTAACCTGGCTCTTATTAATATCTGGGGCAAGCACCTGAATACCCAACCTACGACATTCAGCTACCGCCGAGCGAACCTTCTCCATATCGTCCCAATAAGTGTTGAGGAGAGCAGTCATGTATTCAGTGGGATAGTTTGCTTTGAGATAGGCACCGCGATAGGCAATGAGGGCATAGCTTACGCTATGAGCTTTATTAAAAGCATAGCCAGCAAAGGGTTCGATTAAGGAAAACACCTCCTTAGCCAATTCCGTCGATATACCCTTCTTGTTGGCTCCGGCAATGAAGTTCTTTTCTTCCTTCTTCATCACCTTTGGTATCTTTTTCCCCATGGCTTTACGGAAGATGTCAGCCTGTCCCAAGCTGTAGCCAGCTAGAGCCTGGGCAATAAATATTACCTGCTCCTGATAGACGATAACTCCATAAGTTTCCTCTAGGATTTCTTTTAAAGCCGGGTGAGGATAATGAACAGGAATTACCCCTTGCTTGGCTTTGATGAAAGTAGGAATCTGTTCCATTGGTCCCGGGCGATAAAGCGCTATCATGGCAGCGATATCAGTAAAATTCGTGGGCTTAAGTTCTTCTATGTAGCGGCGCATGCCACTGCCTTCTAGTTGGAAGATACCTTTAGTTTCTCCCGAAGCAAGCAGCTTGAAAGTCTTGCTATCATTGAGAGGGATACTTTGCAAATCTATAGAGATTCCGCGTTTTTTCTTTACGGTCTCCGTGGCTTTAGCCAAAATGGTCAAATTGGATAGCCCCAGGAAATCCATTTTTAAGAGTCCGAGACGAGCGATGTTTTCCATATGGAACTGAGTCATAACGGCGTGCTGTTCACCTTTGCCTACTAGCTGCAAAGGTACATACTCGGTTAAGGGATCGTGTGATATAACAATGCCAGCGGCATGGGTACTAGCATGCCTGACGCGACCTTCCAGTTTCCGAGCCGAATCAATTAAGTTACGTACTGCCTCATCTTGACAGTAGACATCGTTAAGTTCCTTGCCCTCTTCCAGAGCTCTACCTAAGGTTATAGTCGGCTCTGGAGGAATGAGCCGGGCCACTCGATCGACTTGACCATAAGGCATACCTAGAGCTCGTCCAGTATCTCTTAACGCCGCCCTGGCACCTAAAGTGCCAAAAGTGATAATTTGAGCTACATGGTTAGTGCCGTATTTTTGGTTGACATAAGTCAAAACCTCATCACGGCGATCATCCTGGAAATCAAGGTCAATATCTGGAAGTTCGCCACGCTCCACATTGAGAAAGCGTTCAAAAACAAGCTCATAGGCTAAAGGATCGATGTCAGTGATGCCTAAGCTATAAAGAGCCAAACTAGCAGCAGCACTCCCCCGAACACCGAAGTGGATGCCCCGGCTTCGGGCAAAGGAGGTGATATCCCAAACAACGAGGAAGTAATCGGCAAACCTTGTTTTTTGGATCACTTCGAGTTCGTAGCTAAGACGTTTCTTAACCTGAGGAGTCGGCTTTGAGTACCTCTTTTCCAACCCTTGCCAGCAAAGCTCAGCCAAGAAATCATCTGCCGTTCTGCCTTCTGGTAGCGTCACCTTAGGCAGATGAAGCTTGGTAAAATCCAATTCCAGTTGACACATATCAGCAATGCGCTGGGTATTCTCTATGGCTTGGGGCAGGTCACGGAAGAGTTGCTCCATTTCCTCAGGGCTTTTTAGATAAAAGAAATCGCCTGCCATCTTTAGTCTTTTTTCATCGTGTATAGAAGTATTGGTCTGTATGCATAGCAGAAGTTCATGAGTGGGGGCATCTTTTTTATTAATGTAATGGACATCAACAGTGGCCACGAGTGGTATATCAAGTTTGTTAGATAGGGAAACAAGCTCCCGATTAATTTGCTCAAGCTCAGGAATTGGATGCCTTTGAATCTCTAGATAGTAATCATCAAAGGTTTCCTTATACCAAGAAGCCGCTCTGGCAGCTTCGTCAAGCGCCCCTTCCAGAATAAATCGAGCTAATTCTCCATGAGCACAGCCAGAAAGAGCAATAAGTCCATCACGATGAAGCTTTAGAAGCTCCTTATCTACCCTAGG
>JREQ01002921.1_pt2 | contig 11963 bp, 10 predicted proteins | sample 210151 | NCBI WGS metagenome assembly JREQ01 (sample SAMN03019617, study PRJNA260268) | marine sediment metagenome | biome: Marine; feature: Sediment; material: Clay; isolation source: clay from marine sediments 31 meters below sea floor depth collected from... | place: New Zealand: Canterbury... | reverse complement strand
AATAAAAAAATATAAATTTTTTTGACTTTTTTTGAGATATATGCTATGTTATTGAAAATTTAATATTTTATACCTCACTTTTTTCTTAAGTGAGGTAGAGGCGCGAGCAACAATCAGTATTGGTGATGAGGTGAGCTCCGAAGACTCATCAAGAAAGGTGTTCTCGCCGAAGTGTAAAGATAATAGCTCTAATCTTTATGCTGGGTTTATGGTTAAGAGCCATAAGACTGTCATCAGAAATTTATCCCTGGTTTCTGATGGAGCGCTATCTCATCTGATGAGAGAAAAAATGGGGTAAAATTGAATTGCCATATTTTTTATATTCAGGCAATTGATGAGTTAGTGCTTGTCGATTGCCTTTTTTTATAGTAATTATTATACTAACATTTTCTATATATGGGAGGATTAAATGATAGATTTGGCTAATATAATCAATCGAGAAGGTTTTTTAATAAACGAATCTGGAATTTTAGAATTTGACCAATGCAGCATTTTAAACCTAACAAAAAAATACGGTACTCCCTGTTATGTCTTTTCTGAAAATATAATTAGAAAAAAATGCCAAGAATATGTTAATATATTTTCTAAAAGAAATGTTGATTTTGAAATACTGTATGCCGGAAAGGCTTTTTTAGTTAAAGCTATATGCAATATTTTAAAAGAAGAAGGTTTAAGCCTGGATATTTCCTCTGGTGGTGAATTGTATACTGCTCTTTCAGCAGGTTTCCCTCCAGATAAAATTTTCTTCCATGGAAACAACAAATCCCATGAAGAAATAGAATTTGCCATAAAAGAAAAAATCGGGACTATGATGGTAGACAATGAATATGAACTTGAATTAATTGACCAAATTGCAAAAAAATTAAAAAGCAAAATTGAAATAATGCTTCGAGTAACTCCGGGAATAGATACTCATACTCACAAGTATATTCAAACTGGTCAAGTTGATTCAAAATTTGGTATTGATATAAGTAAGGTTCCTGATTTTATAAAAAAAGTTCTATCCAAAGAACATATTAACTATAGTGGTTTACATTGTCATCTCGGCTCACAAATTTTTGATCTATCCCCTTATGTTCTCGCTATTAAAGAGCTGGTAAAGTTGATAAGAAAGATAAAAAACATCGAGGGAATAGATACACCAAATTTAAATTTAGGTGGAGGGTTAGGTGTAAAATACTTAGGATCTGACTTGCCTCCTTCTATAGAAAATTTTGTAAATTTAATTGTCGATAATGTAGAAAATGAGGTAAGAAAAAATAATCTAATAATGCCTAAAATTTTAATAGAACCAGGAAGATCTATTGTAGCTGAGGCAGGCATCACTCTTTATACTATTGGCACTATAAAAGAGATACCAGGAATTAGAAAATACTTAATCGTAGATGGCGGTATGGCTGATAATCCCCGCCCCATACTTTATCAAGCAAAATATGAAGCAGTTTTAGTAAATAAAATAAATAAACAACCAGAAGAAATCGTAACTATAGCCGGTAAATGCTGCGAATCCGGAGATATTCTAATAAAAGATTTGAACTTGCCTTCGGCTTCTACAGGAGATCTTTTGGTAGTGTTTACTACCGGGGCTTACCATTATTCTATGTCCAGTAACTATAACCGACTTCCACGACCAGCAGTAGTTTTAGTAAATCAAGGAAAAGATGATGTAATAGTAAAAAAAGAAACTTATACTGATATAGTAAGAAATGATACTATGCCAGAATGGTTTGATTAAAAAATATAAAGGTGATAAGTAATGAGAATAATAGTAAAATTTGGCGGAACAAGTGTCCAAGGTCCAGAAAGAATTAAAAAAGCCGCTCAATCTATAATTCAACAAGTAAAAAAGGGATACGAAACAGTGGTAGTTGTTTCAGCAATAGGAAATACTACGGATATATTGACCTCCCTACTCAAAGATTCTGTTAAAGATCATGTTGAAGACAAAGATTATGCTGATTTTGTCTCTATGGGAGAACGAATAAGTGCCAGAATTTTATCTACCACCATTAAATCTATAGGATTCTCTTCGAAGTATTTTGATCCTGCTGAGAATGATTTTCCAATTATCACTGACTCAAATTTTAGTCAAGCAAAAATTCTTTCTCCGGAAAGTAAAGAAAAATGTCAAAAAATAATTGAACCCTTACTCAACAAAGGAATTATTCCTATCGTATGCGGCTTTTTAGGTAAAAGTTATGAAGATGGAAGTATAACTACTCTGGGTCGAGGAGGAAGTGACATTACTGCTTTCGCCTTAGGAAACTTTTTAGAGGCAGATGAGGTAATTATTGTCACTGATGCAATAGGAGTTTTAAGTGCTGACCCTCGTATAATAAAAAAACCAGTAACTTTAAAGAAAATAAGTGTTGAAGAGATGGGCATCCTTGCTGAAGGTGGAGCAAAGGTCTTACATCCTCAAGCCTTAAAATACAAGACGGATAAGATGAAAGCAAAAATCATTCATTTTCAGAATGGAAATCTATCTACAGAAGGAACGGAAATAATAGGGGCTTTTAAAAGTAAATTAATTCTTTTTAAAGAAAAACTCACTATGTTAACTGTGCTGGGGACTGAAATCTTTAATACCCATGGATTATTAAAAAAGATAATCTCTCCTATTTCGGATAATCATATTAGTCTGTATGGTGTCTCTATAGGTACAAAACATATTGGGATTTATGTTACAGAAAATTTTACTCAAAAATCCTATGACCTAATCCATCCTATAGTAATTGAAGATGAAAAATTAAAATCAGTTACCTTAAAAAAAGACATCGCCTTAATTATTGCCAGAAGCAGGGATTTTATAGAAACACCTGGTATAATTGAAAGAATTACTCGTCCCCTGGCTGAAAATAATATAAACATCATCGAAATGACTACTATTAAAACAGATATTTTAATCTTTTTGGAATGGAAAGATAGAGAATTCGCCTATAGAATAATAAATAAATCGTTAGAAGAAGCAGGAATTGTGGTAACTAATTAAATCAGCGTAGAGCGTTCAGCGTATAGCGTATAGTTAGGAAGAAAGAAAAAGAAATCAAAATCCAGAAGATAGAAGTAGGGGCGAATTGCGGTACATCCTCATTGTGTAGAGGCACAGCGTGCCGTGTCTTCTCTATTCATCACGGCAACGCCGTGATGCTACTGATAACCGTAAAATGATTTTCTTTATCTAAAAACTTATAAACCAAAAACTAAAAACTATTTAATAATAGACAGGCGGGCCTGCCCTCGTGAAAACGGGGGACACTTGTCTTACTATATACTAAATACTATATACTAAATACTAATTAAAAGGAGGAATAAAAATGTTTAAAGGATCTTTAGTAGCTATGATTACACCATTTACAAAAAATGATGAGGTTGATGAAAAAGGAATAAAAGAACTGGTAGAATTTCATATTCAAAATGGAACTAATGGTATTGTCCCTTGTGGTACTACCGGAGAATCACCTACTCTTTCCCATGAGGAACACAAAAGAGTTGTGGAGATAACCATCAAAGCAGTGGCTGGAAGAGTACCGGTAATTGCCGGGACTGGTTCAAATTGTACTCGAGAAGCATTAGACTTAACATCTCACGCCAAGGAAGCTGGAGCAGATGGAGCTCTAATAATAACCCCTTATTATAATAAACCCACTCAAAATGGGTTGTATCTACACTTTAAAAAGATAGCCGAAGAAGTTGATATTCCTATTGTAGTCTATAATGTCCCTTCCCGAACCGGAATTAATCTTTTACCTGAAACTCTGGCCCAGTTAGCTGAATTAAAAAATATTGTAGCCGTAAAAGAAGCCAGTGGGAATTTGGATCAGATGACTCAGATAGTTGAATTGTGCGGAGACAAAATCACTCTTCTCTCTGGGGATGATAAGTTACTACTTCCACTATTATCTATTGGAGGAAAAGGAGTAATCTCGGTTGTGGCCAATATTATCCCTCAAGAGGTCTCTAATATGATTAGTGAATTCGAAAAAGGGAATTACCAAAAAGCTAAAGAAATTTTCTTATCTAAAGTCTACCCCTTAAGCAGTGCTATGTTTTACGAAACCAACCCTATCCCGGTTAAGACTAGTGCCCGATTAATGGGACTACCCTCTGGTGATTTACGATTACCTTTAGCTCCTATGAGTGAAAACAATTTAGCTAAATTAAAAGCGGATTTAATAAAATTTGGCTTATTGGAGGGATAATATAATGATTAAAGTGGTAGTATGCGGCGGATGTGGAAAGATGGGCTCAAAAGTTGCCCGATTAATTTACCAAAATAAAGTCATGGAGTTAGTAAGGATAATTGAATCCTTTTCCCATCCAAATAAGGGAAAAGATTGGGGAATGTCGGTCGGTTTAGGTAATACAGGAATAATTATTAAAGATAATTTGGAAGAAATAATTCAAAACACCGACCAAGTAGTCGAATTTACTAATCCTAAAGTATCGTTACAACATTTGGAAATAGTATCTAAATATAAAAAAGCTATGATTATGGGAACTACCGGATTCTCCTCAGAAGAAATCGAAAGAATTAATAAATTAGCTCAAGGCATTCCTTTTCTTCTCTCACCAAATATGTCTTTGGGAGTAAATTTACTATTTAAACTTGCTGCTGAAACTGCTGTTGCTTTGAGTGATGATTATGATATAGAAATTGTAGAAGCTCATCATCGGTTCAAAAAAGATGCCCCTAGTGGTACAGCTAAAAAATTAGCTCAAGAGATTGCTCGAGTAAAAGGGATAAACCTTTCAGATACAGCAATATATGGAAGAGAAGGAATGATTGGAGAAAGAAAAAGGGGAGAGATTGGTATCCATTCTATCCGAAGTGGAGATATTACCGGAGAACATACAGTTATGTTTACTACCTTAGGTGAAAGATTAGAACTTACCCATAAAGCCCACAGCCGAGATACTTTTGCTTATGGGACCATTCAAGCCATAAAATTTTTAAAAGATAAATCTGCTGGTTTTTACGAAATGAAGGATGTACTGAATATTTGAAATATAATAGGTAATTGTTATGAAAATAAATTTTATAAAAATGCATGGTATAGGTAATGATTTTATTTTAATAGATTGTTTACATAAATCCTTAGGTGATTCATCTTTCCTCTCTTATCTGGCAAAAAAACTTTGTGATCGCAACTTTGGAATAGGTGCAGACGGATTAATACTTATATTACCTTCTTCCAGGGCAGATTTAAGAATGAGAATTTTTAACTTTGATGGAAGTGAGGCAGAAATGTGTGGAAATGGGATTAGATGTTTTGCCAAATATACCTATAAAAATAAATTAGTTTCTAAAACTAAGTTTACAGTAGAGACCTTAGCAGGCATTATAACTCCTGAATTAATATTTAAAGATAAAGAAATATCAGGAATTAAAGTAGATATGGGTATTCCTAAATTAGAGAGGAGAGAAATTCCCATGGAAGGAGAAGATACTCCCACAGTAGTAGATGAAACATTAAAAATTAATTCTAAACAAATTTTCAAAATTACCTGTGTCTCTATGGGAAATCCTCATTGTATAATCTTTGTCAATGATGTACAATCTATACCAGTAGATGAAATTGGCCCAAAAATTGAAAATCACCCCCTCTTCCCTGAAAAAACTAATGTAGAATTTATTCAAGTTTTAAATAAACAAGAGATAAATTTCAGAGTATGGGAAAGAGGGGTAGGAGAAACCCTAGCTTGTGGTACAGGAACCTGTGCTGCCTTAATAGCTGCCGTCTTAAATAAAAAAACTGATCATCAAGCTTTAATTCATCTATTAGGCGGAGATTTAATGATCGAATGGGCCAATGATAAACACATTTATATGACCGGTCCAGCTGAATTAGTATTTAAGGGAGAAATATATTTATAATTAACCAATCTTCCAATTAATTCGCCAATTCACCAATTATTTTAGTTAGCTGGTTAAGTTAGTTATATAGTTAATTAGTTTGCAAGATTTATAAAATATATGCGAAAATTATAAAATACCCTTTAAAAAATTAAAATATTTCGAGTTCTAATTGTCCTAAATAAAAAATAATTTAATTATGATTAAAAGTAATATCGTAACAAAATAGCGAAAAGGAGAAATTATTTATGAAGATGGCACAGAGAATACAGACTATCCCACCTTATTTATTTGCAGAAATTGATAAGAAGAAAGAAGAAGCAACAAAAAGAGGAGTTGATATTATTAATTTGGGTATAGGTGATCCTGACCAACCTACCCCTAATAACATAATTCAAAAATTAGGAGAAAGTGTTAAAGACCCAAAAACTCATAATTATCCTCCTTATCAAGGGACTACTGAATTCAGGCAAGCAGTATCTTTGTGGTATAAAAATAGATTTGGGGTTGACTTAGACCCGGATAAAGAAGTTATGGCACTTATCGGCTCGAAGGAGGGAATAGCTCATATTTTTCTTGCCTTTATTGACCCAGGAGATTTTAGTCTTATTCCTGATCCCGGTTACCCTGTGTATAAAACTGCCACTTTATTTGCCAATGGTTTCCCTTATGCTATGCCATTATTAGAAAAAAATGATTATCTACCTGATTTGGAAGAGATAGATGAAGAGATTGCCCAGAGAGCTAAATTGATGTTTATCAACTATCCTAATAATCCAACTGCTGCAGTAGCTAATAAAGATTTTTTTGAAAAGGTAGTAAAATTTGCTAAAAAATATGATATCTTAGTCTGCCATGATTTTGCTTACTCAGAGATGACCTTTGATGGTTATAAGACTAGTAGTTTCCTGGAAATAGAAGGGGCTAAAGATGTGGGTATAGAATTTCATTCTTTATCAAAAACTTACAATATGACCGGCTGGAGATTAGGTTTTGCAGTAGGAAACAAAGAAGCCATTTCGGCTCTGTCTATAATAAAGACCAATATCGATTCTGGGGTATTTAAGGCAATACAACAAGCCGGATTAGAAGCTTTAACAGGTTCTCAGGATAATATAGAGAAGATGAATCAGATCTACACCCGAAGACGAAACATAGTTATAAATGGATTAAATCAATTAGGGTGGAGTTTAAAACTCACTAAGGCTACCTTTTATATCTGGATTCCCACTTTAAAAGGGATGAGTTCCATAGATTTTGCTAACCTTTTGTTAGAAAAATCTGGAATAATTGTTACCCCAGGAATCGGTTATGGAGAATTTGGTGAAGGATTTGTAAGAATTGCCCTAACAGTTGAAGAAAAAAGGTTAGAAGAAGCAATTGAAAGATTGGAAAAATCTGGAATTATTCAAAAATAAAAAATATCAATTTTTAGATTTCTTTATTAAAAGCTAATTAATTAGGTAAGGTAAAACTGTATTCCCAGAAGGAAGAATATAAGCCAGAAAATCTTCCCCATGTTTACCTTTAACATATTCTATGGCATAAGATAAATTAATCATGGGAATAAAAAATAATTTACGAACTTTTTCCTTTGGGAGAGAGGAGATTAAAATCACTTCCACTTCTTTTACTACTCTGGCTATGCCATAGGCTTTGTGGCCACCTAAAACAAATTTCTTTTTTATTCGCCTAATTATATCTTCAGGACTTTCTGCCTCTTTTATCCATTGTTCAAAGGTAGTCTCCCCATACCCTTCAGTACATTCAGCTAATAAAATAATTGTTCCTCCTGGTTTTACTGCTTGATAAGCATTATCCAGAGCTTTATGTGCTTGATAAACATTTATATCTTTAGGGTAACCACCAGTACTAACAATTACTACATCTGCTTTTTGTTTAATTGGACATAGGTATATTTTTTTACATTCCTCCACACCTCTTTGCCATGATTCAAAGAGTCCTCCTGCCACGATTTCAACTATTTCGTGATTTTCATTGGTTATCACATTTATATTGAAATCAACCCCAACTTTTTCTGCTGTCTCCTGCATTTCTTCATGAACAGGATTACCCTTTAAATTGCTTGCCCAAGCATTGGGATGAACCATCTTAGCATGATTAGCCTCAATAGTCTTCCTGCCGCAAATACCAGGTAAAATAGATTTTCTTCCTCCAGAAAAGCCAGCGAAATAATGAGGAACAATAACTCCGGTAGTGATTATAAAATCTACCTTGGACACAATTGAGTTAACCCAAAGTTCGTTACCACTTTTCAGTTTACCTAAATAATATAAATTCGGGCTGTCAGAATTATGATTTATAAATTTATAAGTAGAAATTAAATCTTTTCCAAATATATTACTAAGTTCTTCTTTAGAATTACCTCGATGAATCCCAGTAGCTACGATAAATTTGATATCTTCATTGTTTATTCCTGCTTCACCTAATTCATTTAATAATGGTGGCAAGATTATTTTATAAGGAGTAGGTCTGGTTATATCATTTACAATAATTAAAATTTTTTGAGCTTTTTTTTGAAAGATTAATTCTTTTAAAGAAATACTGCCTATGGGATTTTTTAGTAATTCCTTTAGCTTATCTTTAGAATTTAATAAAATTCCTCGCTTTTTTAAATTTAATGCTTTTAATATATTATTTTCTTTCAAAGGTAACTTGACTATATTCTTACCATATCTTAATTCCATCTCTGCTCTTAACCCCCATCTAAAAAGAGGAATAGTTTAATATAATAACAGAACCTTCTAATTACTCATCTTTAAATTCTCGCTACTCCGCTCTCTCTTGCCGCCTTAGCAACTGCTTCTGACTCCACTTCTACTATTCGGGGGTCAAAGGCATCGGGGATAATAATTCCTTTACTTAAGTCCTCTTCACTTATCAGGGAAGCGATAGCATAGGCAGCAGCTAACTTCATTTCTTCATTTATGTCTCTGGCTCTCATTTTAAGAGCTCCTTTAAATATTGCAGGAAAACCCAAACAATTGTTGACTTGATTGGGAAAATCGGAACGACCAGTGGCTACAATTTTTGCCCCCACTTTTTTAGCTTCATCGGGCATAATCTCAGGAATAGGATTGGCCATAGCAAAAATTACAGGATCAGAAGTCATTGATTTTACCATCTCCTGTTTGAGGACTCCAGCTACGGATAGACCAATAAATATATCAGCTCCTTTTATCGCATCAGCAAGAGATCCTTTTAATCTTTCTTTATTGGTAAGATTAGCCATCTCTTCCTTGACTTTACTCATATTTTCTTTTCTTCCTTTGTAAATTATTCCTTTGGAATCACATAATATGGCATTTTTTAATCCTGCCAAAAGCAAAAATTTGGTTACCGCTATAGCAGATGCTCCAGCACCGTTTACTACCACCTTTATCTGATCAATCTCTTTTCCCACTACTTTTAGAGCGTTAATTAGACCAGATAAGACTACAATAGCAGTTCCATGCTGATCATCATGAAATACAGGGATATCTAAGATTTTTTTTAATCTTTTTTCAATTTCAAAACAGCGGGGAGCACTGATATCCTCTAAATTAATCCCTCCAAAGCCAGGGGCTATGAGAGTTACTGCCTCAATAATCTTATCTGGCTCTTTGGTAGCAAGACAAATAGGGAAGGCATCCACATCAGCAAAATATTTGAAGAGAACAGCTTTCCCTTCCATTACCGGTAGAGCTGCCTCTGGGCCGATATCACCTAAACCTAAAACAGCGGTACCATCAGTTACTACTGCTACCATATTCCCCTTGGTGGTATATTTATAGACCTGAGAGATATCCTGATGAATCTTTCTACAGGGTTCAGCTACTCCTGGGGTGTAAACTACGGCTAAATCATGCATGTCCTTTATCTTGGTCTTACTTATTACTTCGATTTTTCCTTTATACTTTTGATGTAATTCTAAAGCTTCTTCATTAAGATTCATTTATTATAATCTCCTTTTCATTTAAAATTTATAATAATGTAAATTCTTTCAAAACATATTCTTTTCGTCCTCGAATTATGTAATCTGTTGCGAGAAGCTTATCTTGAGATTGCTTCGTTTCACTCGCAATGACAAATAAGAAATTCCATATTTTTAAAAAATTTATTACTTTGCATATTTCGGAGGTTCGGTTTCATACAGATTATTACCATAAGCATCTATGACTACGATAGCTGGAAAATCTTCTATATAGTAACGATGAATTGCCTCTGTTCTCAAATCTTCGTAGGCTATCACTTCAGATTTTTTAATACTCCGAGCAATTAAAGCTGCTACCCCACCTACTGCGCCAAAATATACAACTTTATTCTTTTTCATACTCTCGATTACTTCTTGAGAGCGAAGTCCTTTACCGATCATCCCCTTTAGGCCTCTATCTAATAGAGCGGGGGTATAAGGATCCATGCGATAAGAGGTGGTAGGACCGGCTGAACCACAAGGGTATCCTGGTTTGGCAGGAGCTGGACCAACATAATAAATAATTTGCCCTTTTAGTTTGATAGGAAGTTCTTGACCATTTTCAATCAGTTCAATAAGTCTTTTATGGGCAGCATCCCTTCCAGTATAGATATAGCCGGTTATACTTACCGAGTCACCTGCTTTTAGATTAATAATTACTTCGTCATCCAAGGGGGTAGTTACCTTTTTAATATCTGTCATTTTTTTATTCTCCTTCCTATAATATCCCTGCTGCATGTCGGGCAGCATGACAGCAAACATTTACAGCGACTGGAATTCCAGCTATGTGTGTAGGAAGATAGTCAATATTTACGGCTAGACAGGTGGTATTACCACCCAGACCTGCTGGTCCTATTCCGAGATTGTTTATCTTCTTTAATATTTCTCTTTCCATTGCTGCAAATTTCTCGTTCTTATTATGTTCCCCAATCTTTCTGGCAATAGCTTTCTTGGCTATTACCATGGCCCTGTCGGCAGTTCCTCCAATTCCTACCCCGATGATAGTAGGAGGACAAGGATTAGGTCCTGCTTTTCTTACTGTTTCTACTACAACATTTACTATCCCTTCTGCTCCATCTGCAGGAGTTAACATAGCTAAAGCACTCATATTCTCACTACCAAATCCCTTGGGTATTACTAAAAATTTGATCTTATCTCCCGAGACTATATCTGTATAGATAACTGCTGGAGTGTTGGTCCTAGTATTTTTTCTTTCAAAGACTGGATCATCTACTATTGATTTTCTTAAATATCCTTCTTGATAAGCCTTTTCAACACCCTTGTTGATGGCTTCTTTAAAATCGCCATTTACTACCCAGACTTCTTGCCCTAATTCTACAAATACAACAGCCAATCCAGTATCTTGACAGATGGCAATTTTTTCAGAAGAAGCAATCTTATTATTTTCTATAATCATCTTTAAGACCGATTTGCCAGTAGGAGAAATCTCTTGATGAAGGGCTTTTTCGAGTCGATCCATAAGATCTTTACTGATATCATAATTGGACTTGAGAAATAATTCTTTTACCTTATTTTTAATCTGACTTGCTTTGATTTTACGCATTTTCATTCCCACTTTTCTTTTCCTCTTCATGTGCTAAGATATTTTTTAATACATTTTTATTCTTTCAAATTCCCATATTCATAATTTGTCTCATGTTTCAAGAACCGAACCTGTTTGCGACAGATATCGAATAATATTATCAGCTATTTTTTTAGGACTAAAACCAAAGCAATCAGCCAACTGTTGAGCTGGGGCACTCTTGCCAAAAGATTTTATAAATACCGTATAATAAGAATTATTTAATAGCTGATGCCACCCCTGGCCAGTACTAGCCTCAATTACTACTCGAAGAGCATTTTTGGGTCCCAAGACCTCTTCTATATATTTTTCTCCTTGCTTAATAAATTCTTCTCTATTGGATATGGATACTACGCGGTTAGAAATGTTTTTCTGTTTTAGAATATTACTTACTTCAACAGCTATCGAAACCTCGCTACCACTGGCCATTAATACTACCTCGGGTTTCTCACCCTCTTCTTTAGTTATTATATAGCCACCCTTAGGAAACTCTTTTAATCCTTTAGATTTTTTCAGATGAGGCAAATTCTGTCGGGATAAAACCAGGGCGA
>JREQ01001612.1_pt1 | contig 11967 bp, 12 predicted proteins | sample 210151 | NCBI WGS metagenome assembly JREQ01 (sample SAMN03019617, study PRJNA260268) | marine sediment metagenome | biome: Marine; feature: Sediment; material: Clay; isolation source: clay from marine sediments 31 meters below sea floor depth collected from... | place: New Zealand: Canterbury... | reverse complement strand
ATGATTCTTAGGGGCGTAGGTGACGCTGTTGAGGGTGAAAAGCTTGTTGCCGTGGGGAGAAAAATATCTAAGCCCATAATCATACCTGAAACGGCTCGACATAGAGCGCAACAAGTTTACATATACGGGAACCCGGCCAAGTGCTACGTGGACAGACCCGTAAGAATTCTAAGGAAGTAAACGAAACCTTTTTTGCAGTGAACTACCCCAGCTAACGCAAGGGGACTTCCCGCCGACAAGTTAAGAATTGATAGTTTGTTGATTTCAGTAGCACTATTAATGGGCTTGCGTTTGATACAATCACTTTATTCGCCTTAACTAAGGGAGGCTTGCCACTATGCGGCGAATATCAATGTGAGCTTCAACGAGAAATGTTGAATAAAACCGAGACAAAAATGCAAATGTTTAAACGGGATTTGCTGAAGCTGCTGGTTATTTGGCTGCTTCCGAAACTTATGTTGAGAGGGGATTGTTCAGATCCGTGCTAGTATGGAAGTATAGCGTTTTGTTGTGCGTTGCCAGCATGAAGTAGTGCCGCTGTTTTACATCTTTTTAGGTGAGTATGGTTTTTCGGTTATGTTTAGGAGAGGGCTGAACAAGTGCGAAAGTGGTTTAAGTTCTTTAGCGTTTCTTTTAGGTTTTGTATGTCTGTTTTGTTTATTGCATCTATGAATGGGGCTGTTATTGTGTAGGTGATTAGGGCGACTAGTGTGGATGCTAAAAGTATTTCGATTGATGAAGCCCAGTCGATTGTGACTAGACAATATTCAGGTGGGAAGAATGGATAGGATCCCGTTTTGGTTATGTTTGCTTTAGTTGTGGTTTAGAAAACTTTTGATAGTCATTTGTTTTGAAGGCTTTTTTCAGGCTTGGGCTTTAACTTTGCTTGTTATTTGCTCTATTCTTTTCAGACTCTCAACTATGCTATGGGCTTCCTTGAGCACCATATCTTGATCCTCTATGGTTAAGCCTTTGAGCAGTCGGTCTACCTCTTTATGTATCTGTTTAGCTACATCGACGCTGCTCATGATAACCACTCTAAGATGATATTTGGTGTACCTACTTTTATAGTTTTTAGGTTTTTTCTTATGTTGACTCTGTTTATAAGTTTCTCGAAGCCGGGGTTAAAGTCGTCAGTGTTCCAAGAAGCAAGATAATCTGCATTCAACAATGTTGCTCCAGCGTAGTGTAATAAGTCGCCTATGTTTAACCGGGCTTCTTTTAGATATTCCTTAACAAGCATAAGCAGGGTTCTTGACTGCGTATTTAGGAGCTTAATTCTACGGGTATCAAAAACGATAGGGGGTATCGTTTAAGCGGGTTTCTGCGGAAGGCTTGGAGAGTGAAAACAAAAATAAAAGGGGAGGTGTTTGTTCCTCTTTTTGAGGGTTATGCTAGTTTGCTTCGTAGCATGTAGGCTGCGGCTATTGCGGCTAGGAATGCTAGTATTGAGAAGGCTACGGCGATCCATACGGGCGTTAAGTCTATCGTTACTCCTGCCTCTACAATGTCTGACACGTCTGCCTTTACTGTGCCTACGTCGGTTTGGATTGTGGCTACGTTATCGTCTATTGAGGTTACTGTGCCTTGTATGGTGCCAAGGTCGGTTTCGATTGTTGCGACGGTGCCGTTGATGGCGACAACTTTCAAGTGTATGTCGTCTATGCTTACTTTGATTTCGCCTACTTTTGAGTTGATGGTGGCTACTGTTCCGTCTATGCTGACTAGTTCGTCTAGGATCGTGGTGAGAGTGGGTCTCGCATCTACCTTGAAGGTGTCGGTTTCCGTTTCTGTGCCTATTGTTGCTGTCCAATTCCAGGTGCCTGTCTTAGCGTCGCTTGGGAGGGTAAATGTGGTGTGTTCGTATGGAACTACTTGCCAAGAATCCATTGTTTCCCAGTCAGCCTCTAAAATTGGAACTGTTGCTGCTGGGTATTCGGTTGGATCTTTGATGGTAATGTTTATGTCATAATTGAAGGTGCTTTTGATGTAGAAGCTGATGGTGTCGCCTTGTAGGTATTTTAGCGAGCGGGTGTACATTTCGACGGTGATAGTTACGATGCTGAATGGAACATCCACCACGTATATGAGCTTCAGGTCGCCAGGGAAAACGTAGGGGTCGGTGGCGTTGATGAAGTAGTCACCGAGATCATAGTCTGGAACCTCAAACGTTGCTATGAAGGTGCCGTTCTCAAACGTAGTGAAAGATCCCGTCTTATTACTTAGCGACCAACTATCTGTTGAGTTGTATAAGAAGACATCTACGGCGCTGTTCCCTGAGAAGTAGTTGCCAACTATGCTCACTTCGTATTCTACGGACGCGCTACTGGGCGTTATGATCAGATCCGTGGTCTTTGTCACTTCGAAGGATGTTGAGAAGCTTAAGCCTCCAGAGTCCTCGGCTGTTACTGTGTAGGAGGTTACAGGGAGCGTTGGGACTAGGAAGGTTGTGCCTAAGTGGAGGGTAGCGACAGGGATATTTTCTAGCACAAGTATTGTGCCGATGGTTACGTTAGCTGTAGGTGTATCGGTTGTGGTGAATCCATAGCCCGTGACTGTGACATTTGTACCTGTGGGGCCTTTGGTCGGATTTAAGGCTATGAGGGTTATGGCGACGGTGAAATTCTCGGTTGCGTACAGGTCGTTCGCGTCCGTAGCGTTTACAATGTATTCGGCTGTTGGAAGGGAGGGAACGTTGAAGGTTCCTTTGAAGCCTCCTGTGGCGTTGGTGTAGAGCGTTTTAACTGTGAATGCTGCGAATTTCACCGTGACTTCAGTATCCGTGATGCTTGTGAAGTATAGTCCTTCTATGGTTACTTCCCAGGTTGGCTGTCCTGCTGTGGGATTTAGGGTGATGGTTGTATTTTCGGTTACATTAAATGTACTTATAGCCCATATGGTTCCGTCAGAAGCGTTGACATCGTGGACTGTAACAGTTACTGTGGGCACTATGAAATCTCCAGTGAAGGTTCCGTCCGCCTTCGTCTTTATGGGCGCAACCTGTGGGGCTGTGACTCCGCCAACCGTGATTGTGACATTGATGTCCGCTGTCTCAGTGAAGCCTCTTCCGGTTGTCGCGACAACGGTTCCGGTTGGGTCCTCATCCGGCGTCAGCGTTATCGTTGCGGTGACGTTAAAGGTAGCCGTGGCGAAGTTATCTGTTTCGTCTGTTGCGTTGACAAGGTAAGAGCCGTATGGCACGGGTGGTACAGTGAAGGAAGCGCTAAAGGATCCAAGGGTGCTGGTTTTGGGCAGTGGTGAGGGCGTTATGTCGATTTCAACTTTGTAGTTTGCAGTGATGTCTGAACCATCATCTGGTGCGTTGGTGGTGAAGTTGAGAATCCACGCGCCTGTATCGTAATCTATTGTACCTGTTACATTTTCACCCGAAAGAGTTTCGTTCCCCAAGTCGCTGATTGTAACAGTGGTGGTTACTGTGGCGCTTATTTCAAGAGTCCCGTTTTTAATTGGATAATATTCTAAAGTGCCACTGAAGTCGAACTTTGTCCCGCTGGGCGTGTCATCGATGACTTCACCTGTGATTGTCTTTTCAAATGTCAAGGTAACGTTTTTGGTACCGTTGAAACCCGTGCCTGCAACGGCTATCGGGTCGTCTGGAAGACCTGATGTTGGCGCCAACTCTATCTCTGAATCAATAGTGAATGTTTGTGCGGCTGTGCTGCCGGTGGAGACATCTTTGACAACTATGTAGTGTCCGCCTTTGATACCCGGGGGTATTGTTACGTTGCATGAATATACGCCAGTGCCGTCCGCGTATGTTTCGTTCAGCTTGGCTCCGCCCAAGTTCTCCCAGTAAACCTCGACCAAGCCACCAACCGAAGCGTCTGATCCTGAAACCTTTACTGACTTTCCGACTGGACCAGATGATGGGGCTAACGTTGGTGCAGATATTGCGCTTGCCATGTGCATGAATGCAAGTATCATTGAGAAAGTCAACATTGTTATAATGAGTGTTGTCAACAGTTTTTTCTTTTGCATTTTCTTTTCTCCTAAATCTAAACGGTATATGAAATACCACGATATCTTATTTAATGGTAGTGTAAACAGAAACACTTCACAGTTATACAAAAACTAGAGTTTGTAGACAAACTTCAAACTTACTTATGTATAAACTTCATGGAAACTATGCCCTTCACATAATCCCGCTCCTTCACCTCATACCCCAAAGAACCCATAGCCCCCTCCACAAAACTCATCAAAAGCTCCGTATCCTCCACAGAAAGAGCAAAAGAAACACACCTCAACATCACAGTGTCATCCTCCCTCTTCAACTCAAACTCATCCAAATCCCAACGGCTAACCCTCATAAGCCTACCGAAAGCCTCAACCACGTTCTCGCTCCGCAGCCTCGCCTGAAGATACTTGCCATACCATTCCCCCACACCTGTCCACATCTTCCGCAACTGCTCCCCCTCCGCCGAGTAAAGCCTCTGAACACAATAGTTCAAAACCTCCCTAGAAACAACAACGAAACCCGCTGTCCTCTGCACCTCCATAAGCTCGTAGAAATCCACAATCTCCCGTAGGGTTCGCTTCATCCGACTCGCCCTCACGGCTTGCTCTAAAGCTTCAGCAGTAAACTCGTAAAATGGTACCCCCTCCCTATTAGCCACTTCATTCAACTCTCTCACAAGCTCGCCTGGAACCGCAATAAGCTTCCTCTCCTTTGCCAAGCCCTTAGACATCTACTTACCCTCACCTTCAACTTTAAACCTTATCCGAATAACCCCCTTAGAAACATCCTTTTTCGTACACCGATAACCCAAGGCTTCCAACGCTCCCCCAAGAAAGGCACTAAACAGCTCAGTATAAGACAAAGGAAAATCCGCACTTATACAACGAACCTCCCCCTCTCCATTGTTCACTTCAATATCAAACTCAGATGCACCCCACATCAAGTTGCAAACAGCATCCCTAAAACCATTAACAGAATTTTCAGGCTTCTTCGCCACAAAAAATCTCCCATACCACCGACCAGTTTCACGCCACCTCTTCAGCATCGAACGCTTAGCTCCCGGCTTAAACGCCCTATCTAGAACATCAAACCACAACGTCTTAACTGCAAGTACGAAACCAGCCTCCCTCACAGCTCCCACCACACCCCGCTCATCCACAACCCGCCTAAGAGTTAAACCCATGTCATGAGCCCTCACAGCCTGCTCCAAAACCTCATTCACTAAACTAAAGAGCGTCTGACCCCTCTCCTCAGCGATCCTCACCATCTCCTCCGCCAACCTCTCCTCAGCAGCCAACATCTTCCTCTTAACCATCCCTACCACCAAAAACCTCTCTAAATACCTCGCATACCACCACAAACTTCAATATAAATATAAACTCTCTTATAATTTACGCAAAAACACCCAATCAGCACTACTTCTTCGGAAGCGCTAAGGCGGAAATCCCGAAACGCTTACGAATTTCCCTAGCTAATGTCCCGGCATGACCAACACGGAAATTATCCGTAATCACAAGCTTAGGCTTCGAACGCCTAACATACTCCATCAAATCGTCAAAGTCTGAATGGTCGCTTAAAGCCACAACGTACTCCTTATCGGCGATTTCACGGCAGGGAGAATCAAACTCCCAACCACTCACATAAACGCGGAAGCCGCCTGAGCCGACTTTTCTTCTTGAACGCATATGGTAAAAGGCTATACAGGGCGCATCTCTTTCCAACAATCCCTTCGCTTCCTTTTCCACAGACAACATCAAACGTCCCAAACGCATACCATGCCTCTCACAAACCTTAGAGACATGAAAAACCCTCTCAGGCACAACGAAAGGAGCCTTCACACCAGCCCCATGCAAAATCTGCATAACTTCTTGAAGTTTACCATGATAACCAAAAACATAAACTGTACCATGCTTCAACCCCTCCTCCACCAAGGAAACAAGCAATTTTCTCACATCCTTCTCAAAAGAACGCTTACAAGAGGGACTTCCATAAGTAGCCTCCATAACAAGCACATCAGCATCCAAAACAGGAGTCCCATCAATCCTAAAATCTCCAGTAAAAACAATTCTCGCTCCCTCAGCATCCTCAACAAGCACCTGAGCCGCACCCAAAATATGGTCAGCCCGGAAAAACGTTATCCGCTCCTCCCCATACTGAATAGTCTTACCATAATCAAGCGCCTCCACAAAACCACCCATAAGAAAAAGCGGACCCCTCAGAACATCAATCAAATCCTTCGTGGCTTTAGTCACCAGAACTTTTTCACATGCTCTCAGGCTATGTCGCAACCCCGTCATGTGATCGGCATGAGCATGAGTAACAACCCTTAACGGCACAGACGCATCAAAAGCATCACAAGCCACATACTTGCCGAGGATGACCGCGCCCTTGGAAGTTACAGTTACCTTGACGCCCAAATTCACACTCTTCTTCATAAATTCTACATTGTTTTTGGAGCAAGCCAATCAATAAGCTCCCTAGGGCTTTCACACTTTATGTAAACCCTCATTGGTCCTAAAGGCGATTCCGCCGCAGCTTTAGAAAAGGAAATGTGACTGGCATACGCAACCTGCTTATTCAAAAAGAAACTAATGGTTTTTCCGCTTAATCCTTCAAAAAGGGCTCCTCTGGCAGCGTTACGGATGCGTTCTCTCCGCAATAAATTGTAAAGTTTAGTAAGCGCCTCTAATCCCTCGGTTTCAGCAACTAGAAGGCTTCCCTTACGCAAAGGTTTTATCTGCATGGGTATGCTGCCGAAAATGTTTTCGACAGCCCTCTTCACTTTATCTTCGGATTCTGTTGGGTTAATCTCAACTTCCACATGAACGCTTACTTCATCCATTTCTCCTCAACCTTTCTCAAGATTTTCCTGATCTTTTCTTTTACAACCTCCAACTCTTCCTCATTCACTATTAGGTATTCAGCCAATGCTATAGCTTCTCCTAATCCTACGCTTAACTCTCTCATATCCCTTTCATGGAAGACTTCCCAATTCTTTGGGTCGTCGCTTCTTCGGCGATGGTAGAGCCGTTTAAACCTTGTTTCTGGAGATGAGTGGACGACCATGAAACTGAATTTGGGAAAGTGTTTCTTAAACTCTTCAACTTCGCTTAGGCTTCTTATTCCATCCACAATAACCTTAGGCTCTTTTGCTTTCTCTATTTTTGAGATACATCTCTTAGCTACGACGGCTTCCCCTTCGCTTCGCCTTAACTCAAGCATTATCTTTCCAAGATTTTCCGGATTAGGCTCCAAGCATCTCCTTTCAGCCTCCTCTCTCACAACATCACCCATAACAACGACGCCGTAGCCGCCTTCTTCTGAAACTTGAACAACTACTGATTTTCCAGCACCAGACATCCCAGCCAAACCCACAACAACCTTATCAGCAGTCATTTCGCATCCTTTCGCTAATGTAAGTTCTAATAGCAGATATCCTTTTACATTAAAAGCATTTATGAGGGAAAGAAATGAAAGATATGCGAAGGAATAACAAATGCCAGAAACGATAAGAAGCTTCATAGCATTTGACATAGACAGCGACTCAATTCTGAAAAGAATAACAAACGTGCAAAACCTATTGAATAAAACAGGGGCGGATTTAAAACTTGTCAAACCCAAAAATGTTCACATAACCATGCGATTCCTTGGAAACATCACACCAAACATGGTTGAAAAAATCTTTGAAGAGATGAAAAAAGTTCAGTTCACCCCCTTTGATGTTAAGATCTGCGGAATTGGTGCTTTTCCACATCTACGCTATCCAAGAGTTTTGTGGGTTGGAATAACCGAGGGCGCCGACCAATTACGAAACATCTTCAATCAGCTAGAACCTCGTTTACGCAGTTTAGGGTTTGCACCAGACCCGAAGGGCTTCAGTCCTCACTTAACCATTGCACGTGTGAAATCCGGAAGAAATAAGGCTGATCTTGTCAAATCCGTCACAGAAAACACAAACTATGAATTTGGAATTGTTCGGGCTGACTGTTTAAGACTTAAGAGAAGCGACCTAACACCAAAAGGACCAATCTACTCAACCCTCAAAGAGTTTTGCCCACAAAAATAACAGGAAAAAGGGCTAGTTTATGCAAGAAAAAATAGGAAAAGTTTACACAGCTGTTTTAGAAAGAGTTACACCGAAAAAAAGAGAACGAGCTAAAATAGAGGCTTTGACTAAAAAACTGGAAAAGAAGGTTGTTTCTGCGTCCAAAGAGTTAGGCGTCAAAGCTGAAGTACGTGTGGAAGGCTCGGTTGCGAAGGACACTTGGCTCAGTGGAGAACCGGACATCGACATTTTTATGCGTGTGTCAACAACCATACCCCGCAAATCCCTTGGAGATATATGCCTAAAAATCGCCAGAAAAGCCACAGAAAGTTCAAAGCAAATCGAAAGGTTTGCTGAACATCCATACCTCGAAGCAATAGTTGACAACGTTAGAATAAACATCGTGCCATGCTATAAAATCAAGCGTGGAGAATGGTTAAGCGCCACGGACCGCACACCATTCCACACAGACTACGTGAAAAAACGCTTGAATGAGCAGATGCGGGGCGAAGTGCGCCTACTAAAGAAGTTCATGAAGGGAATAGATGTTTACGGTGCAGAAATCAAGGTTGGCGGATTCAGCGGCTACCTATGCGAACTCCTAATTCTGCATTTTAGATCCTTCATAAACACGCTGGAAGCCTTCGCACAACACAAACAGAAAGCAGCCATTGACATTGAAAACCATTACGAGAGAAGAGAAAACGAACTGCAACTTCTATTCAAAGAACCCTTAGTAATCGTCGACCCCGTTGACAAGGGAAGAAACGTAGCCTCAGCAGTACAGCCACAAAAACTTTACACATTCATGGCTGCCGCACGAACCTTCCTAAAAAATCCCGACATAAATTTCTTTTATCCGCCAGAAACAACCGCCATAACAGTGAAAGAGCTAAAACAAAAATTACAGAAACGCGGCTCCGCAATTATCTTCCTAACTTTTGGAAAGGTTGACGCTGTTCCAGACATTTTATGGGGCCAACTCTACAAGTCCCAACGCTCATTACACAAACTCATTCAGCTAAACGATTTCAACATTCTAAGAGACATTTCATGGAGCGATGAAAAAACCCTAAACATGTTCATTTTTGAACTTGAACAACGTTTTCTTCCACCAGTTAAGAAACATTTGGGACCGCCCCTTGAAAAGGAACACGAATGCGAAAGATTCCTAATGAAACATCTAAACAGTTTAGGCACTGTTTCCGGACCCTATATTGAGGATGGAAGATGGGTTGTGGAACCTCGAAGGAAATACACGGATGTGGTTGCACTGCTCAGCGAAAAGTTAAAGGATGGCGGAAGAAACGCAGGTGTAGCAAAACAAATTTCACAAGTGCTTCGCAAAGGATTCAAAATATTTGTCAACAACGAAATCATAGAAGTTTATGAGAAGAACAGCGAGTTTGCAGAGTTTCTAATAGAGTTTCTATCCGGCAAGCCCAAATGGTTAGAAGCCGCTTAAACTTAGCGCTATCAGCACTATGCCAAGCAGCCAACAATAAAAAGCGAAAAAGTGAAACTTTTTCTTAGCGAGGATTTTCCAAAGCAGTTTTAGTGCAAAATAACCCACAATCATCGCAGCAGTTACTCCTGCAAGAATTTTAGTCCAGTCTAACCCTGCGGATGCTAACGTGCCATAGTCTCGGTAAAATGTATAGCCCATGGCGCCAATTATGGCTGGTATTGAAAGTAGGAAAGAGAATTTGAAGGCTTTTTCTCGCTTAATTCCAAGCAAAAGCGCAACTGCAATTGTTGCTCCGCTTCTTGAAATGCCAGGAATTATAGCTATACCTTCCACTATGCCAATTATTATAGCTGTTAAATAGCTTATATCATCCGTTTTTTCTTTTCCAGCCTTTGCAGAATAAAGAACCATTCCACAGAGAATAAACGCCATCGCAATAGGCAACACGCTTTGAAAGACTTGTTCTACAGACTCTACGAAGACTACACCAATTGTTATTGCAGGTATTGTGCCAACAACTATCAAAGGTATAAGTTTTCCATATTCTGTTTTGAAATCCAAGTGAACCAAAGCCGAAAGTATATTCTTGATGTCTCTTCTAAAGAACAGCAAAATCACAATCAATGTTCCAATGTGTAAAATAAACTCAAAAAATAAGGAATCTTCTGGACTGAAAAAATGCAAGAAATGCTCAGCTAATTTTAGGTGTCCAGTGCTTGATATTGGCAACCATTCCGTTAAGCCTTGGATTATGCCTAAAATTATTGTTTTTATTAGCTGCTCCAAACATTCTCGCCGCCTCTTCTATTTTCGGTTAAGTTTAAAAGATTAATTCATGTAAACTGTTAATCTTCACGTGGTGTCCCCGTATGAGTGAATATCCGCCTGGAAGTGTTGAAGACCGCGAAATACTGGCTAAAATGCCCCTTGAAAAACTGCTTGACTTATTCTTTCTTCAAATTCGAAACTTATGGAGGGTTGACGGCTTATACTTTTTAGGCGTAGAACGGAAATTCGGCACCGAAGCTGCAACAGAAATTGATGCTGGAGTCTGGGAGGTTATGGCAAAAATTGAAGCCAAAAGCTTACGAAGAATGTTTCAAGTTGGCGAAAACGCAGACATCCCAACAATCATGAATCTTTTACGCAAGTCAAGCTGGGCCTTAGACCAACCCTTGAAAACCGTTGAAGTAAGTGATAAACGGGCTATTCTAAGTATTGACAGGTGCAGAACGCAAGAGGTACGTTTGAAAAAGGGTTTAAGCGAGTTCCCATGCAAAAAAGTTCGATTTGGCTACCTGAAAAACTTCGCAAAGACCTTAAATCCAAACGTGGAAGTAAACTGCCTAGTCTGTCCACCAGACAAACATCCATCGAGCCTATGGTGTAAATGGGAGTTTGTTTTACCCTAAGTCAGCTTTTTCTGCTTTTCCGCTGAAACAAAATTCGACACCCTTACGCCTACAAGCCGTATTTTTCTATCTGGCTTGAGGTAATCCTGCACTAGTTCTCTTGCCGTATTCTTCAAATCTTGTAAACGGTCTGTTATGAAAGGTAGGGTTTTGCTGTGAGTGTGTGTCTCAAAATTTTCATACCGCACTTTAACGGTAACTGTTTTAAAATAGAGATCTTGCTCCAAAACGTCTTTATGCACTTCTTCAGAAAGCCTATCCAACATGTTTAAGACAAAATCAAAGTCACCAGTGTCTTCCTCAAATGTTACGTCGCGGCTGATGGATTTGACCTCGCTTCTTTCTTTAACTTCGCTTTTGTCTATTCCATGAGCCATTAAGTAAAGCTGAGTGCCCATAACACCGAATGTTTCCGCTAGCACTGTAGGGTCGCAATTGGCTAGGTCCCCTATAATTTTTATTCCCATTTTTTTCAGTTTCTGCTCAGTCTTCCGCCCAACCCACAAAAGCTTACGCACAGGCAGCGGAGCAAGAAAATTTTCGACATCTTCCTCTTTCACCACTGTTAAGCCGTCTGGCTTTTGGAAGTCGCTGGCTATTTTTGCGACAAGCTTGTTTGGACCTATACCTATTGAGCACGTAAGCTTTTCCTTCTCGTAAACTTCGTTTTTTATTTTGCGTGCTAGCGCTTCGGCTTCAACATAATCTTTCACTTTTGAAGTTACATCCAGAAAAGCTTCATCTATCCCCCACTGCTCAAATTTGTCTGCATATTTCCGCAGTATACCCATTATTTCGTTGGAAACTTTCTCATAAAGCTCATAGTTAACTGGCAAGTAGATGGCTTCTGAACAGAGCTTCCAAGCCCTTGAGATCGGCATGCCAGACCTGACACCAAACTTTCTCGCCTTATAATTGCAAGTGCTGACAACCCCTCTTCCCTTTCCTTCCTTTGGGTGTGCTCCCACAATCACAGGTTTGCCCTTGAATTCGGGGTGTTCTCTTTCCTCAACTGCCGTGAAGAAATGGTCCATGTCCACGTGAATTATCATCCTCTTTTTCTCGC
>JREQ01004466.1_pt1 | contig 11972 bp, 7 predicted proteins | sample 210151 | NCBI WGS metagenome assembly JREQ01 (sample SAMN03019617, study PRJNA260268) | marine sediment metagenome | biome: Marine; feature: Sediment; material: Clay; isolation source: clay from marine sediments 31 meters below sea floor depth collected from... | place: New Zealand: Canterbury Basin... | reverse complement strand
AGATCCTCTGTGCCATCTGCATTGCTCCGGTAACCCTAGCTAATGCCGGGGTTCTCTCAGGAAAGAAAGCCACTGTATGGGAATCGGAGCAGGCAAAGCTGGAAGCTAAAGGGGCCACCTATACCGGAAAGCCTGTGGAGATTGCCGGTAAAATCATCACCGCAAGTGGGCCCCAGGCGGCTGAGGAATTTGGCAGAGCCATAGTTAGAGCCCTCGCCAGCAGTGGTCAATGAAGACAGTGCTCTGAGTGAAGGGCCCTCTTCCTGCAGCGAGAAGACCGGAAAGATCCGTGCAAATAGCATCCGCACTAATAGAGGGGAAGTCCTGAGATTTTTCTTGACAAACCGATGGGAGCAATTATAATTTATTCGACTTGGTAGTCCTGGATTTCATCAATCCTTAAGACACAAGAGAGGAAGAGATTTTACCAGGCGATAATCGCTTAAAGGAAGTCGGTCTTAAAGAAGAAAAAGCTATTCTAGTTGCCGTGCGAAGGCATAATTTAAAATTTCAACCTGCTGAGAGCTGGACGGTTGATGATTCCATCCAAGAGCTTACCTCTCTGACAGAGACTGCTGGTGCCCAGGTCCTAACCCGAATTATCCAAACACGTCCCCTGCCGGATAGCACTTACTATGTAGGAAAGGGGAAAGCGGCTGAACTGGCTAATTTAGTAAAGGAGGCTGGGGCAGATCTGGTTATCTTTGATGATGATCTCAGACCATCTCAACAGCGAAATCTGGAAGATAAAATAGGGGTTAAGATCATCGATAGGACCCAACTCATCCTGGATATCTTCGCCCAGAGAGCTCACTCGGCATCGGGTAAGATACAGGTGGAGCTGGCCCAGCTAAGCTATGTTTTGCCGCGTCTCATAGGAAAAGGGATTATCCTCTCCCGTCTGGGAGGAGGGATAGGTACCAGAGGACCCGGGGAAACAAAACTGGAGGTTGATCGCCGAAGAATCAAGGAAAGAATTACTAAATTAAAGGGGAAAATAGGAAAGCTTGATCGACAAAGGGAGGTTCTACGCAAGGAAAGAAGGAGGAAATCTTGCCCTGTAGCCGCCATCGTAGGCTACACCAATGCAGGTAAATCAACCCTCCTCAATACCCTCACTGAAGCCAAGGTGATGGTGGATGATAAGTTATTTTCCACTCTGGATCCAACTACCCGAAAGATAACCCTACCCAACCACGAGACTATCCTTCTCACCGACACAGTAGGATTCATCAATAAACTACCTCATGGTCTAATTGCCTCTTTCTACGCCACTTTAAAGGAGGTAAAGGAGGCGGATATTCTCATCAACGTTTTAGACGCCTCTCATCCCAAACTTGGAGAAGTAAACAAAGCCACTCACTCTGTCTTGAAGGAACTTAAAGTAACTGATAAGCCCATCATTAATGTCCTCAATAAAATAGATCTGGTAGAGAATGGATACCTTATCTCCCGCCTACAGAGAAGCCTGGACTCGAGTGTCACTATCTCAGCTCTTAAGGGAGAAGGACTGGATAAGCTTATCCAGAAAATTGTCGAGCTTCTCGATGAAGAGAGAATCACTACTGAATTTGTCTTTCCCTATGAGAGGAGTGATCTCATTTCTCTCATTTTTTCCCAAGGCGAGATCCTTGATAAGGAATACCTTGAAGATAAAACCGTCCTTAGAGCAAGGATAAGTAGATCTTTGGCTGGGAGGCTGGCGAAATACGAGAGGAAATAAACAATGAAGGTAGCCGTTGGCGCGGACCATGCGGGATACCAGCTTAAGGAGGAAATAAAGAATCTCCTGAAGAAAAAAGGAATTGATTATTGCGACTTTGGTACTCATAGTTCCCAAAACGTAAAAGATGATTATCCTGATTATGCTATAAAAGTAGCCGAGGCAGTGGCTGGAGGCAGTTGCCAAAGAGGAATTCTCATTTGCGGAGCCGGCGTAGGAATGGGAATGGCAGCCAACAAAGTCCCTGGGGTAAGAGCGGCACCCTGCTATGATACCCTCACTGCACACCTGTCCCGTCAGCATAATGATTCTAATGTTTTAGCCCTGGGGGCTCGAATAACGGACAAGGAGCTAGCCAAAAAAATTGTAGAAGAATGGTTGAAAACAGAATTTGAAGGAGGAAGGCATAAAAGAAGGATGGAAAAAATTACCCAAATAGAGAAAAAGTATTGGAGGCTGGTATAAGTGGGACAAACATGGATAGTGGCAGCTCTCCTGATCATATGTGTGGGGCTGTCGGCTTTCTTCTCGGGATCTGAAATCGCCCTATCTTCTATAGACAAACTCACCCTGAAAAGGCTCATCAAAGAGGATAAAAAAAGAGGACGCCGCATTGAATATCTTCTTATGCATCCATCCCGCTGGCTCATCACCATTCTTATTGGAAACAACCTGGTTAACGTAGCGGCGGCTAGTTTGGCCACCCTTATGGTAATGGGAATAGTTCAGGGAGCCCCCGGCAGGGCCGTGGCCATTGTTACCGGAGTAATGACCTTTATTCTCCTGGTCTTTGGGGAGATAACCCCGAAGAGATACTGTCAACAGCATGCCGAGATAATCGTTCCAAAGATAGCTGGCCCCGTTCTTCTCCTTTGCCGGGTCTTTAGCCCCCTGATAGGGGGGCTAAACCTGCTCACTCAGGGGATTCTCAAGGTTGCTCAAAATAAGGAGGTAAAAAGGAGCTGGCTTATTACGGAAAGGGAAATTCATGCCCTCATTGATATTGGACAGGAAGAGGGAGCTCTGGAAGAGCGAGAGGAGAAATTGGTACACGGTGCTCTAGAATTTGATGAAACTCAGGCCAGGGAAATTATGGTTCCCCGCACCAAGATGGTCTGCGTCGAACAGGAGACCAAGGTTTCAGCACTAATAGACCTTATCAAAAGGGTTGGTTATTCCAGGATACCGGTCTATGAGGGAAAAATTGATAGTATGGTGGGAGTAGCCTACGCTAAGGACACCCTCAGCCTTATTCCCAGGGTAAATGAGAGTCTAAGAGTGAAACAGATCATGCGCCCCGTCCTTTTTGTTCCCTATACCACTCGCCTCAGTGAGGTATTCAGAAAAATGCAGAGGGAGAGAACGCATCTAGTCATTATTGTGGATGAGTACGGAGGAGTGGACGGGATGCTGACCATTGAGGATCTGGTGGAGGAAATTGTAGGGGAAATCCAGGATGAGTATGATCTAGAAAAAGATGAGAAGATCAAAATTCTCAAGGATGGCTCTGCTCTGGTAGAAGGGGATACTGACATCGATGAGATCAACGAAAAACTGGATACAGAGTTTCCGGAAAAAACAGCCGCCTTTGAGTCTATAGGGGGATTCATAGTCAATAAGCTCGGAAGAATCCCTCAAAATGGAGAGACCATTGAGTTCGGTAATTCAAGACTCTCGGTGGTAGAAGCAGATGAGAGACGGATAAAGAAGATAAAGATATGGAAGAGGAGGAAGGAAAAGGAAGAAAAAGCATGATGAGAACTCTGAGGACTTACTTCATCACCGGTCTGATTACTCTTTTGCCTCTCCTCATCACCGTCATTATTCTGGTCTATGTCTTCCAGAGATTGGATGCCTTTCTAACCCGCCTGGTTCCTCTATTTGTTCCCAGCCTGATACCCCCCTTCTTAATGGAGAGGGCTGGGGGATTGATTGCGGTGGGAGTTAAAATAGCAAGTCTTCTCATCATCATAGGGGCTGTTACCCTCTTCGGTTTTTTTACCAGCCAGGTGGTGGGAAGAAGAATTCTCGACTTTACCGAGAGAAGATTATTTTTCCATATTCCCCTTATCTCCACTATTTACCGGACCATTAAAGAAATCAACGATGTTCTATTCAGTGGGAGAAAGTATATCTTCAAAAGAGTAGTAATGGTTGAGTACCCCCGCCCGGGGATCTACTCTATTGGCTTTGTCACCGCTGAGACTCCTATGGCGGGCGGAGGGGAAGATGCTTCGGAGAAAATGCTCAGCGTTTTTATCCCTACCACTCCCAATCCTACCTCCGGGTACCTGGCCTTAATCCCGGAGAAAAATACCACATCCTTACCTATCCGAATAGAAAGCGCCTTTAAGCTGGTTATCTCAGGTGGTGCTCTGGCTCCCCAATATAAAGACGAGCTCAGGGAAGGCCACAGGAGTCTCGAAGATCATGGAAAATCCCGGGGCTCCACCCTAGAATCTCCCCATGATTGAAATCAGAGTTGCAAGCTTCGGGGCAAAAGAAAGAACAAGTAAGCTCTTCAAAGAGCTTATTCGGACCCGGAAAACCAACAACTTTTGTACTATTCTCTATATCACCCCCACCTCGAAAAAGCTAAGATTTTCCATAAGAGAATTTGAAAGACTCGCCCTACAAAGGTTTCCCGCCGTTATCCCACCGGATTTTTTTACTCTAAATACACTTGCATCCTCATACCATTTTACCGGGAGACTTGCTACCGATATCACAAAGCATATCATCATAGAAAAGCTCATGGCAAAGAATCCTGGTACTTTTGGAGTTCCTTCCACCGGTCTTGTTAATCAGGTGTCAAAATTTATAAAAGAGATAAAAACCTATAGCCCTTACAGAAGTCCTGCCCAGCTTAAACTCGATACTAAGGTTGTCCGAAATTCCTCTGTGCAGGAGAAAGCCCTCAAGCTCATTAATCTATACTCCGCGTATTCCAGATTGCTCAAGAAAGCCGGGCTCGTAGATCCGGAGGATATTATGAAGAGGGCTTTCCTCACCCTGAGCCAATCAAAAGACCCCTGCAAGAAAATACTTATTTTAGATGGCTTCTATGATATCACTTCTGTCGAAGAGATGCTAATAAGAGAGCTTATCAAAAAGGCGGACAAGACCATCGCCTTAGTCTGGGATGGCGAGGAAGAAATCTACGCTATCCCCAGAATTTTTAAGGAAAAACTAGAAACTATGCAAGATTACGAAATTATCAAAGAACCCTTCAAAGAAGAGAGTCCCCAGATAGAGAGCTCTGCCTATAAAACAAGGGAGGAAGAACTGGAAAGTATTGCAAGAAAGATAAAGGATCTAAAAACCATCCATCCGGAAATTCCTCTTAATAAGATCTTCGTTACTTTTCCTGCAATGGAAAATTGTAGTCTCTATGTTCCCAGGATATTTGAAAAATACGGTATCCAGTTTAGCCTCTCCCCTGGCTACTCACTTCAGTCGGCTCCTCCCATAACTGCGATCATTAGCCTGCTTGAGACAACCTACAGGGAATACCCCAGGGACAAGTTCCTGGGCACTCTCCGCTCGCCATATTTTAGACTTTTGAGCGAAAAGGACTTTGCTCATCTCTCTCGTATCTCTCTCAAAGCAGGTGTTGTGGGAGGAGTAAGAAGTTGGAAAGATGGATTCAAGATCTATATGCACTGGCTAGGGAATAAGAGGAGCCATGAAGACAGCTCTCGACTATCAAGGAAAGATATCCAGTCAATAAAACTTAAGACCCAGAAAATCTTCAAGAAACTCGGCCATTTTAGAACAAGACATTCTCTGGTTGAATTTGTAAGCCTACTTAAGGAACTCCTCGATTGGATCGGATTAAAAGAGAAAATCAAGGAAGAGAAAGGTGAATTAAGAGATAGGGATGATAAAGCACTCAAGAGTTTCTTATGTGTCCTTGATGAGATCGTGACCGCCGAGAAAGTGTGGCCCGGGGAAAAGGGGAAAATTTCCCTTGAAAAATTTATAAAGATTCTCAAGATGAGCGCAGCAAATACTGAATATATCCGTAAGGGGAAGGAATTTGAAGGGGTCCAGATACTCGGGTACCTTGAGACAAGAGGTCTCGATCCGGATGTACTCTTCTTTGGAGGACTTACTGATGAGGATCTACCCGGAACACATTACCAGGACATGTTCTTGCCTGATAGTTTAAGACAAAGGTGGTCTCTACCCACACCTGAGGACATTGTACAGCGTAAGAAACTTCATTATCACAGATTGATAAAATCGGCAAAGAGAAAAGTATTCCTGAGTTATCCACTTACGGTGGATGAAGCCCTGGTGGCTCCCACACCGTTTATGGACGATAAATTTAAAGTGAGGAAACCGGAAAGATTTCCCAAAAACATAATTTACAGTGAGGAAGATCAGGAGAGGCTCAAAAAATCAACCCCTCGCTTAAGAAAGTCGATTAGTTTTCCCGACTCCTCATCCACTGAGAGGACTCTATCAATTTATGTTACCGACCTGGAGAAATTCGTAAGATGCCCATTTCAATATTATGTGGAAAAGACGCTGGGGATAGAACCTGTTGAAGAGCCAACCGAATATATGAGTGGAGTGGATTACGGGCGTATTGTACACGATATTATGAAAGTACTGTATGAGAGAATAAAAAGCCATCCCGCTCACTTTAAGAAGTCCTTCGAATATGCGCTGGAAAGTGTCTTAAAGAACCTTCGCATCGGCGAATTCTGGCAAGAAGTGATAAGGAATCGACTTAATTTGATGAGAGATGACCTCCTCCATTGTGATGAGGAGCTGAAAAGAGACGGATTTCGCCCAACATATATGGAATTATCACAAAGGATATCCTTTAAGAGTAACGGACAAAAAATCATATTGAAGGGGAGGCTGGATCGGGTGGATGTCTCGAAGCGAGGGTTTATGGTGATTGATTACAAGACAGGCAAGGCTCCTACAAAAGCTGATCTTGAAAAGGGTTTGCATCTTCAGATCCCCATCTATGCCTGGATGCTGAAAAAACATTTAAGGATACCTCCCTCAGGTGGTCTTATATACACCCTTAATATGGAAAAGGGCTTCAGGACAGTTACTTTATTTACTGAAGGTGATGCAGACGAAGTTATATCCACAAGCATAAGTTTTGTGAAGCAATATAGCTCAATGTTAAAAGAAGGTAGTTTTCCAAAGAACCAAAAGCCTAATAACTGTAGAAACTGTCACTGCAAATTTGTATGTGAAAACTTTGAGGGATAGGGATGGAAAGAGAAGAGGCACTTAATCCTGGAAAATCGGTATTTGTATCTGCACCGGCTGGTTCGGGTAAAACACAACTTTTGGCTGAACGATACGTCACTCTCCTGGAGCAAAACCTGAAAAATAAGAGACTGCAGGAATATTCAGAAAAATTTGCAGGCAGATCACTCATTACAGAAAATATTCTCTCCATTACCTTCACCCGAAAGGCAGCGTTCGAGATGCGAGAAAGAGTGTTTGAATTACTCCTGGGATCCAAATCAGAAGAACTTAGAAAAATTGGCAGGGATCTTTTGGAGCATCCGGAAAGAATACGTATTTCCACCATTCATTCCTTCTGTCATAGTCTTCTCAGACGCTTCTCACTCGAGGCCGGGGTTGATCCAGAGTTTAACATTATAGGAGGGTGGGCAGCAGAATCGCTTTCCCTGGAGGCAATAGATGCGGCAATCAGGAATATTATAGAGCGGGACATTGGTGTGAGGAAAAAGCTACAAGCTTCCCTTGCCAGGCTAAGGGTAAGAAAGCTCATTGAAAACATATCAGCCATTACAAAGAAACTACCAATCACAGATCCTGCTTTCGCCAGGTGGCAAGGGGAGAGGAACCAAATATACTTTGAGATTTTCAAACTTGCCGTTGATATATTAAAAAAGAACAAAAAAGAAGAGGGTTGCCTTGAATATCACGATCTAGAGGTGGAAACACTTAAACTTCTAAGGGAAAACCCGGAATGGCTCAACATTCTTTATGCTTTCAACTCCCAGATACAGCACATTCTAGTGGATGAGTTTCAGGATACAAATTTTTATCAGTGGCGAATTATCTATGCCCTTATTGAGGATTGGGTATCGGGCAGCGGAATAGCAAATGAGATGTTCGCTCAACCTACACTTTTTCTGGTTGGAGATGAAGAGCAGTCAATATACCTCTTTCGGGGAGCGGATATGCAGCTCTTCAGAGAGGCGAGTCGGATGATGGAGGAAAATTTTGGAAGGGAAAGCCGATATGTTTATTATAGACCAGACGAAAATTACAGAAGTCTAGATGCTGTCATAAATTTTGCAAATTCCCTTTTCCAAAAAGTTATGAGTGGATCCGGAGAAGATAATTTAAAAACAAGCTATATTCGATTCAAAAAAGGGCGTAAAGACAAACAAAAAGGAGAAGTAGGCATCTTGCTTTCGAGATCCTGCAAGAAAATCGGTGTCCAACAAATGAGAGAATTGGATGCCGAGATCATGGGAGGAAAAATTCAATCTATAGTGGGTAAACTCTTAATATTCGACAAAGAGAAAGGGGAAACCCTTCCCTGCCAATGGGAGAATATAGCAGTACTTCTAAGAGACAGGAATTCTCTCCCGCAAATTGAGGCAGTATTCAAACGTCGAAATATTCCCTATGTGGTTATAGGTAGCAAGGGACTTTTTGAAACTCCGGAAGTGAGATTACTTTATGCAATCTTAAAGTTCCTCCGAGACCCCACTGATGATCTCTCATTTTTGAGCCTACTTTTTTCCCCTTGCTCGTATCTTTCAAGTAAAGAGGTAAATCTAATTGCCAGAGCACCAGGCTTTACTCTTCTCAGGCGGTTCGAAGCTACAAAACTTTCTGGAAAAGAAGAAGAAAAGAGAAGTGGCCTGCTTTTCCTGATTAATAACTGGGAGATGCTTGCCTTTCGCTCTTCCACCGTAGAGGTTTTAGAAAAAGTGCTCCTGGATCTTAAAATTTGGAATATTTACTCCTCGGATGAGGAGGCGGCAAACATAAAGAAATTTCTCTGGATGGTTCAGGTACTTGAGTCAGAAGGATTGACTTTATGGAATATTGCCGGAGAGATTGCTCAGTTTTCCCGAAGAGGTGATGAGGAAAAAGGCCAGATAGAAGTGGAGGGAACAAACGCAGTCAATATACTCACTATTCACGGAGCAAAGGGATTGGAATTCCCCATTGTCTTTATTTCAAGAATTCATGAGGCATTGCCGGATAAAAGAACCGGGATATTCGTTGATGAAGCCGGAGAATACGTTTCAGTTACGTTGAGCGAGGGCAAAAAGGAGGAGAGTGAGCGGATCAAATGGATGAGGCAAAAATACAATCTTATAGCCAGGGAAGAACAAAAGAGACTCTTTTATGTGGCGGTTACTCGCGCCAGAGATTACCTTTACCTTACAGGGATCTGGCCAGTAGAGGATAAGGTTAAAAAATTTTCATGGCTGGGATATTTGAAAGATGCCTTCGAGATTGAATTTTCCTCTGAAGGACCGACTAGCAAAACTTTCCTTCCAGAAGGAGTTTATCTGGAGGATGGAAGGAATTATATGAAGCTCCCCATCATAAGCCCCGCCAAGGAAGAAGAGGTTCCGACTTTAGACAGGTCAAAACCCCTGGAGGAGCCCCTTGAGTTTGTAAGGGTGTCCCCAACAGAGGCTGTAGAAATTCCTCCTGAACTTGTGGGTGAGGGGGGATTAGAGTTAGGAGAAATTATGCACGAAGTGCTGGAGATGATTTCAAAAAATAGATTAGCCCCGGATGAAGTAGAGGGATTCCTAAAGACCAGAAGTTTCAATTCCTGGGTGCGAAATGAGGCAAGAAGGCACTTAAGGGTTATGAGAGAGACTGGACTCCTTGAAAAGTATGTGATTCTCGATAATAGAGAATCTTACAGTGAACTTCCCTTTGCCATGAAGGATAACGGGAAAGTTATCTCTGGCAGAATTGATAGAGTCATCCTTGAGGAGGATACTGCCCTTATCATAGACTACAAGACACACTCTCAGGATAAGGAGGAAATTAAGAAAATATATAAACCCCAGATTGAATATTATAAAAAAGCTGTGGATGCAATTTTTAAGCCTAAAAGCATTCGTGCCTATATTCTTCTCACTGGCTCCGGTGAGTTAATAAAGATGTAACCACACTCGGTATCTTACTCCGCACCAATCTCACCAGCCTTATGAAGAGCCCACCGGGTAAAGAAGGGACCAATGATCTCGTAGAGAATGGTGGTAGTGAGAATAGTAGTGAAAATCATCCCTCCCAGAGGGGGAAATTCCGCCTTGGCGATCAAAGCAGCACCCAGAGCCACACCTGCCTGAGGAAGAAGAGCAAAACCCAGATACTTCTTTGTAGAGCTGGCGGCTCTGGAGATCCATCCTCCCAGGGAGGCTCCGCCCACTTTGCCCAGAATCCGGAAGATAAAATAAGTCAGGCTAAGCAAACCCAGCTTTCCCAGAACATGGATCTCTAAACTTGCCCCGGCCAGGACAAAGAAGGCGAGATAAAGAGGAGAGTCAACCGTCCTCAGAGTATCGAAGAACCTGAAGCTCGTCTTGTTGATATTAACCAGCACCATTCCCAGAAACATACTGGCTAGAAGAACGGAAAGATGAAAATAAATAGCCAGTCCCGTATTTAAGAGAATAAAGCCCAGAGTATAAATTAGAAGATCTCCCGGGGATCTCAAGTGGCGAGAAAAGTAGGTGAAAATCAAAGCCATCAAAGTTCCCAGACCCAGAGCCCCGCCAATCTCCAGAAGAGATCGGGCAAAAGCTGCCGATAGATGAAAACCTTCTCCTCCCGAATGAGTTAAACCTTTGGCCAGAGCTAAAGAGATGGCGAAAATAATAAGACACCAGGCATCATCAATGGCCACAACCCCTAGAAGGGTATCAGTGAAATTTCCTTTGGCCCCAGACTCTCTTACCACCATGACTGTAGCCGCTGGAGCCGTGGCTGAGGCGATGGCGCCGAAAAGAAGACAAACGGGAAGGGACTGCCTCAATAGATACAGGCAAGAGAAAGTTACCAGGAGCCAGGCGCCGATGGCTGCCAGCAGAGATATCCAGAGAACTGGTTTGCCAAGGCGGGAAAAGTTCTCTCTGGAAAAACTCTGTCCCAGACCAAAAGCAACGAAGCTGAGTACTATATTGGAAATGGATCCAGAAGCACCGAGAATAGGTCTGGCTACCAGACCCAATACTTCTGGACCTATGAGAATCCCCAAAAGAAGATAGGCTGTTACTGCGGGAAACTTAACTCGTCGCAAGATGCGTGCTGCAAGAAGTCCCAACAAGAGAATAGCTGCAAAAGAAAGAATTGTTTCCACAGAAGTTTCCCTGTTTTCTTATTTAAGAGGAACCTTAGCTTCTCCTGCCTTAAAAATAGCGTATTTTGTAAGAGGTGGGGCAATGAGCTCATTGATAATCACCGAAGCCAGCACGGCACTTATGATTAAATTCCCTATTGTAGAAAAAGCAGGATCTCGCTGCACCAGCAGGATGAGACCTACAGTGACTCCTGCCTTGGGGAAAAGACCAAGACCCAAATACTTCCTCACCGACTCGGGAGCGTGAGAAAGAGAAGAACCTATTCGTGCTCCCAGGAATTTACCTGAGAATCTACCCAGGATGATCAAGAGAGATAAAGCACCAGCCGCAGCCAAAATTCTAAGATCGAAGTGGGCCCCGGCTAGAGTAAAAAACATAGCCAAGATAACGTCTTCTATATCATCAATAACTCCGAATAGCTGCTGGCTCTGCTCCATCCTGTTGACGATGACGAATCCCATTGTCATATTAGCCAAAAGGGGCGAGATACCAAGAGTCCTACTCAGCCCGACACAGAGCATAATCATACCAAAAACTAAAGCTAAAAGGGTCTTCCTTGTTTTGGCCAGGGGGCTCATATGAATTATGGCAAAGCCGACGCCCACCCCCAGGGCAAGGGAACCAGCGATCTCCCACAAAGGAGGGAGAAGCATCCTGTAAGGAGAAATGCTTCCTCCTCCTATAAGCATCCGGGAAAAAGATATGGCCACAGAGGTACCCAAAATGGCTACGGCATCATCCAGAGCCACCACCCCCAAAAGGGTGGTGGTAAAAGGACCGCTGGCTCTATATTCATGGACTATGGCCAAAGTTGCCGCCGGTGCCGTTGCGCATGACACCGCACCGATAATAATGGCCATAGGCAGGTAAGTCTGGGAGTAGCTGGCATGAGGAGGATTCAG
>JREQ01003873.1_pt1 | contig 12008 bp, 11 predicted proteins | sample 210151 | NCBI WGS metagenome assembly JREQ01 (sample SAMN03019617, study PRJNA260268) | marine sediment metagenome | biome: Marine; feature: Sediment; material: Clay; isolation source: clay from marine sediments 31 meters below sea floor depth collected from... | place: New Zealand: Canterbury... | reverse complement strand
GTAAGCGTTAATGGCCTCTAGCTTTTTACTATAACTCTCTGTAACATCGACTACAAAAGAGGGAACAAATGGCTGGTGTAGCATGTAATAGACAACCGCTCCCACTTCGTAAGCCTTATGGTCTGTTTTTACTTTGACGAGTTTAGCAAGAAAGGCTGCCTTCTTAGCAAGTTCTCTACCCACAGCATGGTCAGGATGCTGCTCATCTCCGCACGGAGCTACAAGAACTGAGGGCTTGTATTGTCTGATCACATCAGCTAGTTTTTTCGCTTCATCAAAGCCAGAACTTAATTTGCAGTCTCCTAAATCGATGTTTTCACGAATTCGCACTCCTAGTATCTCAGCTGCCTTGGCTGCTTCTCGCATCCTTATCTCTGCTGTTCCTTCGGAACCCAGCTCGCCCTTAGTGAGGTCTATTATCCCAATATGGTATCTTTTCTCATGCATCTTAGCTATGAGGCCTCCACAGCAAAGCTCAACGTCATCTGGATGAGGGCTCAAAGCAATTATATCTAGCATTTAATCACCCTATGCTCGCCGTAGTTGGCGTTAAGGAAATTTTCATAAACAATCTTCAAGAATCCCTTCCCAAATTTTATGAGGTACTCTGTGACATTTATATTCCTTTCTTGAAGATCTCCATAAGGAAAAATGTTGTTGTAGGCTTTGATGACCTGCTTTCTGGTAATCAAGTCTTGTTGTTTCAGTCTTGATGTGATTTTGTCTTCTAAGACTTCTATTGTTTTGAGGATTCTACCTCTTGCAAGTGAACAAGGTCCAATGAGAGTTTCATCGATGGATTCAGCTGTACGGGTCACTTCAGCCATGCCTCTTAAAGTCTCATCCTTAAAAGAGGTGAAGACATCATCAATTCTCTGCTTGGCCAGTCTTTTCAATAGCTTCTCTGGTTTGCTCAATTCATGAATTTGTGTTTTGTGTTTCTCTAAGACTTTGGATACTTTTTTCTCGACTATTGTAGCCCCAAATCTCGGGAATATGACAGGCATCTCAAGGGAGAAGAAATCGTATATTCCCTTTAATTGTGCATAGTAAGCTATCTCGTTTGGTCCAGCTACATACGCAAATGTGGGAAAAAGAAAATCTTGGGTTATGGGTCTGGTTACGGCGTTGGCGCTAAACCTAGACGGATTTTCGTCTAACAGGCCAAGGAGTTCTCTCTGAGAGAAGGTTTTGTTGGTAACTTGAAATTTTCCATCGTATGTTACTCGTAGTCGTTTCCCTTCATCGTCGAGGATGAAGAAATTGCATATGTTGGTTTTTTTGTGGATTTTGGGCGAATAGCCAAGCTTATCTAGTTTTGAACCTGTTTCAGTCAGGATTCGTGTGCATTCAGTTGGCTTTCTGATTAACCTGTCAAATATGGGAACCATCAATTCCCTTAAACATCTGGGCTCTATCAAAATGAGTCCCAAGTCTCCTAATAGACAAATCATAACCCTAGAGAAAAAATCGCCTATAGTTGATGACTTCTCAATAATTCCGTCAATTTCCTTTAGCAAATGTGTTTTGAATTCTGAGTTCGGAGAGACACCGTCTATTGTTGTTAATATTTTCTTTGCTTCGGATTTGTCGAGGCGTGTGTGTGAGAAAGCTACGCCTCTCGAGTCACAATGGTAGTGGATCTTGAATGGCTCATTTTGTTTGAATACAGTGATGTGATTGACTTCGGAAATATCGTGGTCCTCAGATGCGTTCCAGAATATGGGAACAAATGAGTGTTTCTGGTCGGATAGTCTTTTACATATTGAAATGGCAGAGATTGCTTTGTAGATCGTGTAGAGCGGACCTGAGAATATGCCGGGTTGCTGACCGGTTATTACCGCGTAGGTTTCAGGTTGTGAAAGAGACTGTATGTTTTGAACTACTTGTTTGGGAGCGTTTATTTTCTGGTTATAGTCGAGTAACTTGTCCACAATTTTTTGCCTGTTTATGTCGAATTTTCGGATGCTTGGCTCTTTAAAATGGTTAGGGAAAACTTGTTTGATGTGATCGGCACGGTTAAGGTAGTCAATGGTTATTTTTTCTGAAGTTACGAATTCAATAGGCATTACATCGGGATTCACTGCGGGTCACGTTCTACTCGTTCAAGTAGCCATTAAGATTATTTTAACCTATACCTATAGCGTATGTTTTGTAATGTTTGCTTGAGAATTGTTTTCTTTAGAAGAAGTGGATATCTGCATGTTGAGAGTGCTTGTGTTAAACTGGACTCGCGAACTATCGTGCACGTTTTCTCTCGGAAATGTTTTTATCTTCAGAGACCCAGAATATAAAGAACTTAGCTGTCGAGATGATTTGGATGTCTGGAAAAGTGAGTTTAATGAAAAAGGTCGCCGAAATAGCCTTCGAGAGATTTGAAGAGGCGATGAAAAACATCTCAAAGGAGGAGGTAGATTGGCAACCCATGGAAGAGGCTAACTCCATAAGATGGATTCTTACACATCTCTCGCAACAGTGGAACGTGGGAATACCTAGAATTCTGAAGGGAGATCCCGAGTTCAAGCCTGAAGGCTGGCCTGAAGACTATGTTGGCAGGTCCTGTTCTCTTGAGAAATTGATGGATGGTCTAAAGAAGGGGAAAAACGTTGTCTTAAGAGGTCTTGAAGAGTTGGGTCCGGCGGAGCTTGAAGCTGAAATTCCCCTTTGGGGAGGTACAAGGAAGCGTGAGTATGGTCTTTTGGCTTATTTGTCCGAGATCTATCATCATGAGGGGCAGATCGCATATCTCAGAGGCGCTATCAGGCGGCGGAGGCAGACCGACGAGCACTTTCTAACTTAAAGCTGCGCAACGTCTGGTTTTTTATGTGGCTATTTTCAGTAGTTTCGCAGCGTTTTTGTAGAAGATTTTATCTATGCTTCCTTCTCCGAGCCCGATTGATCGACAGGTTTTGAGTTGCTCCCTTAGATATGGGAGGCTGAAACCTCGGGGGAAGTAGCTTGAGTCACTTCCGAAGATCAGGCGGTCTGGTCCAACGGTCTCGATGGTCTTCCTGAAAAGCCCTTTTAGGTTGATTTCGAGGGGCATCCAACGCATCCATCGGTTTGACCCTGAGGTGTCTATGTACACGTTGGGGCATGACCAGCACAATTGAAGAAGCTCTCTGAGGTAGCCGGCGCCGAAGTGGGGTATGACGAAGGCAAGTCTTGGGAACGTCTTTGCGACTTCCCAAAGTGTAAGGGGGTTCATGTTTCTCAGGTTCAATGCCATGCCGCCGCCTCCGCCGAGGACACCGAAATGAATGATCACTGGAACCCCTAACTTCTCAGCCATCTCCCAGACTGGATAAGCGGACTTGTCGTCGATGGGAATGGTCTGCGAGGAGGCTATGACTTTGTAGCCTTTTAACCCCAGCTTCTTAACCGCTCGCTCGAGTTCCATGGCTGCGTTTTCAGAGAAAATGCCGTGGTGGGCAAACCCTGAAAATCTTTCGGGGTGTGTTCTCACTATCTTGGCTAGGTTGTCATTTCCGCCTCCCGTGACGAAATTTACTCTTTCTACACCTTTCATGTCAAGGTCAGCAACCCATCTATTGGCCTGTTCTTCATCTGAATGTGCCTCGGATTCAGGAGGCTCGAACCCCCAAAACTTTCTCATCTCTTCCCTATCACGCCTCGACTGCTCCATAAGTATCTTGACGTTTTTCTCCCCGTACTTCTCAGCCAGCCTTCGCTGAAATGAGACCACCCAGTTTGCCCATTTTTCAGTTGGGAAATGTGCGTGGAAGTCGAACACCTTCAGTCCATGAAATGTCATAGAATTCATCCTTTTTGTGATACTACCATCCCAGGGTGAATATTTTAACCTTTTTCCAGATCCTTTTAGCACGCGCGCTTGTTGCAGCCTTGACATTTGGTCATTTTAACTTTAACATACGCCACTTCTAGATCCTTACCTTCTAGTTTAGCCATCGAGTATTTTGGCTTCCTAGAAGTCATGGTGCAGCCATGAAACCTCTTTGGCGCGCACGAGTTCGGCACAGAAATCGAAATGCGAGAAGGAAACCAAACCTTCCAAGTTCACGTTATAAAACAAGACGTCCACCCAATATTGATAAGCCCATACTTCAAAAAAGAAACATACCGACTAGCCAAAAAATACCACATAGAACTGGTACCAACATGGCTGCTAGCAAAATACGCAGGCGAAACCCTAGGCAAAAAACTAGACATGAAAAAACTGTTCAACACTTACATGAAAGAAAGCGGAGGCAACATACAAGCATTCCTAACATAAACATTCAGAAAGAAATAAGCGCGCGCCTAGCGCTAATAACAGGCTGTGAAACATATAAAAACCGATTTTGGCATTTACGCATCTTGTTTAATCCTTTTTAATTACCTCTGACAATTATATTTTGTGTTGAGTTGACTATGATAAAATCAAGCCCACAAGCCTTTCAAATTCTAAAATTTCTTTATCTCTTTGAACTTAATTACATCGCTGACAACTTAAGTCAAAACAGGAAGAAATGGAGATACGACAAGCGTAAAAAAAGCAGTGTAAAAAGGGCTATCACTCAAAATGTAAAGGAAAAGGAGTTGATCCGACTACTTGACGAAAGCTGGGGAAAGGAAATGCCCTCTGGTGACACTTTTCCCAAAGCTCTTCAGTCCAAAAAGAAGGTTTTCGGACCCCTTGGACCTCTGAAGTCTATTGAGCAAAGAAGTCGTTATGATGCAGAAGTCGTTATTGATATATTAACCAAATACGTCAAAGGTGAAAATTTTCTTGAAAAACTAGTTGAAAAAGCCCAAGACAAAATCCCTAAAGAAATTCTGAAATCCGCTACGAACAAAAAAGGTGTTTTCTATGACTCAGCTTTGCTACAGCTGATCTTAGCTTATTTCAGTGATAAAAAAATTTGCGACCCTGTAAACGAACTTCTAGGCCGAGAAGAGGTCAAGATGAATATAACTGGTCTTTATGAGAATGTCGAATATGACTGGATCGTTACCCGCTACGGCTTAGCCCTCAAACCTGAAGAAGAGCCTATAAATAATCTGGCAAACCTCCTAAGACGGCATTATAAAGAGGAAGATCTTGTCCCTGAGTTAAGAACGTATTCAGGAGACTTTACATCAAGGCTTCTTGGATACTGTATAATGGAAAGCCCTGAAAGTATTCTGCGAAAAATGTTTGGTCTTCCGGCTTTGAGAAAAATTGGAAAGAAGTTGGGGTTTGTAACCAGCAAAAATGACAATATTAGTGAAGTCATTTCATTAATACTACTTGGACTTGGGTTTGATGTGCCTCCGACTCTTACAGGAGTCTCGATTTATCGCCGCAACATCCAAAAACACAAAAGGGGTTTGTGGGAGTCTCGAGATGTCGGTAGGAGATCGGGGATAATGTCACAAATATTCGTGGAAATGGAAAAACTTCTGCGAGATCTTGCCCACTTCTATATTTCGTTCCTTTGGGATGAGCAGCTGAAAGACCTGGAATCCGACCTGGAAGAAGAGATGCCGGAATTAACGTCTCGTCAGGTTAAGTTGAAGGCGTTGGATCGGTTCATACAGAAAAGATTCCGAATCAAGAAACCTTTTGGAAGACTAGGTTTTGGGGATTTTATTAGCCTAATAAAGACCATAGACAATAAGGTCCAAGACACAAGATCCTCCAAGACGAAAATGACCAGATCATTCGACAGATCTCATATTCTTGAAAAAAAGGAAATAAGAGTGCTGGACAAAATCTCTCCTTATCGCGCTAGTTTCACTCATACCAAAGACTACCCTGGAGATGAGAAATGCGACGAGATTGTGAAACAGGTAGAAAATCTTATCGAGGAGATTAGTTTGAAAAAAATCTACCCACTTATTATAAGAATAAGTAGAAGCGTAGGAGACGAGTATGGCAAAAGGTACGCAGAATGTATTGACGAATACAACAACCGTTTGTTACTATACTCCGAGAAATATCTTGACACCTCTAAACCCTATTTCGTATATTCAAAGACACCCAATATCGCCGTTGACCCAATTATTGTAGAGAAGATCTTCTGATGCATGCAATCTCGGACGCCAGCGCGCGCTAGAAGTTAGCTAACCAGATTTTGACCTTTTGTTTTAAATCAGGAGTATCTTTGTACGCCCTCATTTCATAACCAGCCGTTAATAGCATTGATGAAAGTGAATGGGGTGGCCCATCTCTATCTGTGTAGAACAAGATAACCTTCACGCCATAGTCGTTTGCTCTTTCAATTTCCATCAATTGGCCTGCAGCAGCGGACACTTCAAATATTCCTAACCGACAGCAATGGAATAACATCAAGTCATGATGGTGTATGAGTTTCGCGGGAACTATAAATTCATATGGAAGAATTGGTTCGAAACCTGAATTTATCACAGCTTCTTTAATATCTCTTAAAGTGGATATATGGTCGTAATCTCCTCCAATAAACACTCTTTTGTCCCAAGTTGCAGGCAAGGGGTCAATCGGCTTTTTTTGAACAAATTTCGGCTTGGCCTTACATAAAGCAATAACACTTGGAGGTCGAACTCTCTTCAAAACAGCGTCCAAAATCTTCGCGGGATTCCTTGCTTGCGCCCATGCTCCCTCTCTTTTCAAGTTCATAACATAGTCCTTTATGTTTCTCAGAAAATTAACGTCGATCTGAAAGGCGTTTCTTAGCATTAGACTGGCAGGAGCTAGATCTGCTTCACTCTCCAATTTAAAACCGGCATTTAGAGTATCCTCAATATACGCTAACAGAAAAAACTTTACAGCTTCATCTGTTCTCTCTCGATATGTAAGACAAATACCGACCATGTGCAAAGGAGCGCCTTTGTGAATTGGCCTATCTACTTTCTCTTGTTGCCATTCCATTATAAGATCTAATCCGCGACGATAAAGCTCTTCTGCTTTTTCATATCTACCAACTCTAAGGTTGACATAAGCCTCTTTCTCGTATCCTAACAAGTCTGTGAGGATTTCTCTAGGAATAGAGCGATCAGGAGCAGAAATTTCCAAATCTCACCACCCTTATTTAGGTACTATCTGATTCTTTTATAAGTTTAATCGATGCTTAACGAAACGCGTGCTTGATTCAACGTCTTAGCCATGTTGAAAAACCCTTAGGACACATCAAAATAATTAGGAAGTTTCGGCAGAAGCTAGGTGACATACGCCCTGAAGACGTAAAAAAGGAAGGATTCAACAGCCTAGAAGAGTTCCGTAGGGCATGGGAAGAGATCAACGGAAAAGGAAGCTGGAACCCAGAGCAAATCGTAACAGTTTACGAGTTTAAAACCATTACAGAAGTTTCAAAAAAGAAGTGAAGCTTGACGGTTAGGATAGAGTTCGAGCGCGCTAACTTTTATGATATATCATTTTCTAAAAAAGCTAAGAAAGAACAGAAAGAGAATGAATAATGAAGCTATTAAAAGATAAGCTGGAACGAAAATTACAGTGCCATCCACTCTTTTGTCGGGTTCGATGAATAGCATATTGATTAAGCCAGAAATGATTGAAAGAGAAAAGGTAAAACACGCTGACAAAAATTCTCCCGTGCTGAGTACTCGCCTCAGTTTAGAAGGTCGGTTGAGCAAGAAGATAACTAAAGCGAAAAATATCGCTAAAATAGTCGAGCTTGATTCCACGATAGTGCCTAGGACTTGAAGTGCAGATGAAGGTGAAAAGTTAAGCATGCCCCTCCAATACAAATGGATTATGGATGCCACAACGGTGTTTATGACAAGAGCTGATACGAAAAAAGGCAAAGGCATCTGTAGAAAAGCTATCACTCTATAGAAAATTCTGAGCTCCTTTTCAACTTTTTTTCTATCCTTCCTCGTCATACTATTCCTCAAGATGCATAGACAGCCTATGGTTTTCTCCTAATGCGTGCTAAAAAACCTTAGGCTAATTCGATACTGTTAAGTCTTTTGACCTATAGAGCGCCTTTATGAATAAGGTAGAAGTTCAAAATCGCTATTGCTTGAAGAACTACAATAGCTAGCCAACACCGTTTATGTCTTACTTTTAGTGGAGCTAGTATGAGAACGTTTCTTTGTCCATATGTCAACGTGACGTTTGATACTTTTATCGTCTTGACTACTGGTCCATGAATCAACGAGATCATAGATCACTGACCCTGTAGTTTTCTTGGCCTTAGTTGACAAACAGATACCCCCATTACTATTTACTGCTTCCTTTCTTAATTATTTTTCGTTTCGTTTCACGTTTTTTGTCTTCTTTCTCTTCGGCTTTTTTAGCCTTCTCGGGAAAACAATATCGTACAAAGTGCAGCGGTGACGGTTTCATGTAATATTTCCTAAGCCAGTCTTTGATTGTATCCCAACACTTAGTATATGTGTCATCATCTCTAAAATGCTTAACTTTTATGCCAATCTCCTTTGCCCTGTCAAAAGGTATCACTTCTTCGTGTGCTTCGATGTTGTAAAGTAATCCATTAATGACTTCCCCTATCTGTTCATCCGTGTAATCAGCCTTTTGCATTAACTCGGTTGCATATCCCTCGACCATCTTCAAGGTATGTGTTGCTTCATCATATTTTTCAGCTGTAATTGATTGAACTAGGTATTGATAAGGATAAGAAACCTCGTCTATGGTCTTCATTCCAATGATAGCCCGCAAAGTGTTGAATGCTCTGACAATGGTTAAAGGGTAAACGGTTTCACCGTCAATTTCATAATAGGGGTCTATTCCTGTTAAGCGGCTTATGTCACCCATGACCAATTCATTACAGCCTAAGGCAAGAGCGCTAGCCCCGCTTGCCGCTATGTGAGGTATAAATCCTATGATCTCATTGAACGTATTGCGTAGGATGCGAGCCACCATGTACGAAGAAGACACGGTTCCTCCTGGACTATGGATGAGCAAATACAGAGATGGTCGATCTTTCTTTTTTGGATACTCTTCTGTGACTTTTTCTACGAACTCTTCTAGCAAAAACTCGTCTGGATAGCTGAACCGTGCACGAGCGTAGCGTCTTGGACCTATTCTTAACGGTGGAAAGGGAGCTATGATGCAAAGACAAATAGCATCACACTCGTTGGACATAGTTTTCACTTTTTCGTCATCTTCTGATTCTAGTGTAAAGCGCACTCTCTTTGAAGACATAGTAATCAAACGATCGTTTATTCTCTAATCTTAAAAGTCTTTTCATCTAAATATGGCACATATGCCGTATGGGGATTTTGGCACATTAATAACAATCGTTGTGCTAATTAACGACACACAGATAAGGTTATGTTCGGCAACAAACGTTTTGGTTGTGCTATGTGCTTTTCTGTATCTTCGGTGGGATAGTAGAAAATAGTTTGAGTAATTGCATGTCATTCTTTGAGTCAACAAACTTAACAGTATCGGCTAATTCTTCCCTTCTCTTTCCCAAAACAGGTAAACTTTCGATTGAAGAAGCACGCCCACAATCTTGATTAATTTAGCCATTTTCGTTAAGTCTGCGTTTTTCACGCCTTCAACATAATCGGCTTTTCTCCCATAAGGCTGATGAGGAGTAAACCCTTTTCTAAGTCTTGGATGACTGTTTTTTACGAAAGCTTCTTTCACTATGGCTAACTGTTTGCTGCTTAAATTTCCAAGCTTATCCATAACATGTTTTCTGCTTCCTAAAAGCTGAAGGTTAAAGCCTAGACCGGACAAGACTTCGGAGATCCTTAAAACTTGTTTGGCTGGAAGTTGTTCAACAATTTTCCGCATTCCCGCTTTCTCTCCAAACGGGTTGTACTTCGCCATAACCGCAACCATCTCCACATAAGGCGTCCCAACCAAAGGCAAAGTTTCACGAACAAGCTTAGCGCCCAAACCAATACTGCGATACTTCGGATGCACAACAACACGACTGATGATGCTAACTTTCCTATTCAACTCTTTCACCGTCATTTTAGGCAAAACTTTGCGCCGACCAAAACAGGCTATGGGAGGATAAGAATAAACGATCACGCCACACAACTCATGTCCACGCCACAAACAGAAAATCTCCCGAGTGGCTGCAACCCTATGACTTCGATAATGAAAACCAGCAAGCCGATGCCAATCATCAAGCACGCCTCTTTCAATCCGCATCTCGTTAACTAAGCTGCATTGAATACCCTCTCCCTGGGAGCGGGAAAAATACTCAACTTCAATCTCTTTTCCAAACCTTTTATGAATATGCACGTTCGGCGCAAGATCATCAGACAAATCCCTATGCGTAGTTGCAGCAACCACAGCCTTACCTCCTTTTCTAGCAAGCTTCTGCACATTAAAAGCCACAATCTTAGCCGTGTCCCTATCCAAAGTCGCCACAAACTCATCCATAATCCACCACTGCTTACCGCTTTCAATTAACTTCGCAAGCCTATACCGATATTTCTGGCCATCACTAAGCTGCTGATATGTACGTAGGAAAAGAAAAGCATCATTAAGGCCTACTTTACAGAGTACATCTAAACCTTCCGCAACAGTTTCTCCGACAGTCTCAATCAACGGCCGGTTCAAATCCGGCTGGATATCCGCCATGTCAACAGCTTCTTCGCCTAGATCCTTCTTTATCTCTTTCAGCAAAACACTTTTGCCTGACCCAGAATCCCCGGTGATATACACGACGTCTCGAGGCCCTATCTTCAACTCAACATTATCGTAAATCACAAACTTCTGTTCCTCATCAATCCCAAGCCCGAAAGCGTCAGCCACAGCAGTAGTCCTAGGCGTAACCTCAGCTGCAGTCTCATAAGCAATGTTAATCGTGAACTTGCCTTCACGCCTATTGTAAGTGCGGCGGTACTTGGTTATACGGAAAAACTCACGCCTTCTGAAGGCTGCCACTTCCCATTTATCGTGCTACTTTGTTCCGTGAGTTTAAATCTCTACTGCAGAAAAGACACTGTTAAACCGTGCAGAGAGAGGTAAGTTAAAATGAAATTTCCCCGGATAGAGTACGCTTAACATTTCCGCACGATAAAGATTATATAGTTCTATCCTTAATAAAAAACCAACTTGGGTTTAAACAATAAATCCAATCCAGGTGTCAACACAATGGTTAGTGAAGCAAGAGGGCGTCTGTTCAGAAGGAAAGACGGCAAATACTTGATCTACCTGCCGAAGGACTTAGCCGAAGACAGTATGTTCCCTTGGCAGGGCGTTGATTCCGCCTTGGTAAAAGTAAGTTTCAAACCTAGCGGACCTAAGAAGTTGCTCATAGAAAAGTGGCGACCGATTGGAGTTATCGATCTTGAAAGGGGTCTACTTTCACAGATGCTAACTGAGTTAGGTCTAACGGATAGGGAAGCCAGTGATTTGACCCGAAATCTTAGACAAGAAATCGAAAAGCAATTATTTGCTAAATGGAAGTTGCACGTGAACCCTGAGACTAGTAGAATGTTTTTGAAATCGGCTTTTGTCTTGACCCAAGGTATTGTATCAACATTAGCAAAAGCTGAAAAGAACAAGGAGGTTATCTACTTTACCTAATCTGTCAGCCTTGATTGAAGTTGCAAAAATATTACTGAATAAGGCAAAAAAGACAGAAAAAGTTCCTCCGGTTGATCCTACCGAGATTGCAAAGTGTGTGGCGGATCTGCAACTAAAGCTTATGGAAATCAAAAAAGAGCACGTGCAAGTTTCTTCAGGCAAAGGAACACTAGACGAAAGAATTTTTTCTGAAAATCTAAGAAAGATGAAAAGCAGCATGAAATTTACAGCAAAGAAAAAGAAAACCATATTAATATTTCCGATCGGCAAAGAAGAGTATACTTATGAATTTTCATGGTAGGTAGCTAACTGGCGTCCTTTCTCATCTTGGAACTACCCAAACCTCTGGTTCAGGCTTCATTTCAACCGTAGCATACAGTGCCAACGCTGTAGCCCAAAAAACATCATCGTGTGTTCCTTTCGGATGACTGAAGGATGAGGTATTGGGAAAACGTAGGTTTCGTGCGCGCTCTAGAGTTCAACTATTCCAAATTTTTTGCAAGCAGTAAGCAAGAATTAAATATGACGTATGTCATTATGTAAATGATTA
>JREQ01001517.1_pt1 | contig 12049 bp, 16 predicted proteins | sample 210151 | NCBI WGS metagenome assembly JREQ01 (sample SAMN03019617, study PRJNA260268) | marine sediment metagenome | biome: Marine; feature: Sediment; material: Clay; isolation source: clay from marine sediments 31 meters below sea floor depth collected from... | place: New Zealand: Canterbury... | reverse complement strand
TTTAAAGGAATATCAGATAAGATCTTTGATAAAATGCTGGAAATATTGTGATTGATTAGTGAATTTAAATCTGTAAATATGGTGTATATTTGAAATAGATTGAAAATCTATATATTATAAACAAGGGCCGAAAATATATCTTATGTAAACTTGATTATAATTTTACTTATTCCCTAACTTATTTCTATTATTAATGAAAAATTTGTGTGTTTTTTTATTATTAACAGGAAAAATATTAAAAAATCATACAAAAATTTACTTAAAATTACTTTTTCACTTTTTTCTAGGAATTTTTATATCTTTTTTATCCTTTTGTTTTTTCTTTATTTCCCAATGTTTTAATGGTCTTCTTCTTTTCAAACTTTTTCTTATATCTCTCTTTGGCATTTCTATATCTCTTCTTTCCTATAATCAGACATTCAAATATCTTTATAAACCTTTTTATCAGGTATTTTTTAATATTATAGCTTTTTATCAGGTGTATTTATACAATAATGATATTCTATCAGGTATTATTAATAGATAAAATATTGTAAGTTTTTAATCAGGTTATTTTTATAAATATCTACCTTCTAAATAAAATTCAAGTAATTTTTCTGTTTCTTTTAATACTTTTGGATCATTACGGTATTTAATTTGGAACTCTATTAAATCAATTGGAAATTTAAACCTTTTTAATTTATATTTTTACAGGTAGTTTCAAATTCGTTATCTAATTTTTAAGCCTTTTACTTTATTCATTTTAAGTTAGAGTTTGGCTATCTATTTTGTTAGTAATGCTACTATTACTCCACCTATAATTGCTGATATAATTGCTGTAATAAAAATCATAAAATTCTCAATGCTCTTTATTCTCCGCCTTTCAAAAAAGCTTATAAGTTGAAACGTTTGCTTAGCAGGGTAAGTAAATTTTTCCTTTATTTCATTGTTAATATAAGATTGAAAGTATGTTTCTATTTTTTTATCGGAATAAAAGTATCTGTAATCATTTTGTATAGTACTATTAAAAAATATTTCATCGCTTTCAAATTCAGCAATAGAAATAAAAGCTTCATTTATGTGTTTCGGAAGTATAAACACTTTTTTTAGAAAGCCTTTAACCCACGTCATTCGCTGAATAGAAACTAAATCTTCAGCTAACTTTTGAATTTTTTGCCAATTATGCATTTTTACAACTCCGAGTTGTACAATCTCGTAGAAGAAACCCAACTCATCTTGAATTTTTTCTATAATTACCTCCTTTGCTTCTTCTACTTTAGTAAAGATGCTCGGATTAAAGTAAAATACTATCTCGTTATAGCCTTCCTGTGGGTAAATCTTGACTTGAAATTTCCAATCTACATTATTATCATCTTTAGTTTCTCCTGGTTGAATGTAACAATCGGCATGAAAAGGACTAGGACCTAAATATTCAAACTGTATATAATCAGATTTGGAACTTTTAAACTCCTGTTCAAGAAATTCACGGACAAGTTCTACTGCTGTAGACGGGTCGCTTTCTTGTGAAGGATTAACAGGTTCAATAAAAGTTACAGGAAAATGATAAGCATAATGAAGTGAAATCTTGAACCTCTCAGTAAATGTTTCTAAAAATAGAGCTTTTCTTTCCAAAAGCTTTGCTTGAATCCGAAATGGTATATACACCTCAAATCCAATGACCATATACCATGGCTTAGGAAAAGGGCCTCCGCCCTCTCTAATATTTGGCAATTCTTGCGGAGCCAAATCAAATGACCAATTTTTGAATTCATCTAAACAATGTATATCTATTTTATCAATATTTGAAATGGATTGTAGAGCTGTACGAAGTTCTTTAATGTATTCAGAGCCCTTAAACTTGAAAGGTGGTGTCTTTTTTATTCCAAAGTGAAAACAGCCAATACCAAATGATAATCTATTCTCCATTAGATTTTCCTCCAAATAATCTCTTCTAACGAGTTTTTATATGAAATGTTCTCGTCAAAATATACTTTTATATTATATATTAAATATTTATCGTCCAAATATATCTTCTGCTAAATCGTTTTTACTTTATAAATTACTCTTTTATTCTTTCAGTAATAGCCTCCAAAACTTTCATAGGAAATTCTTGTGGTTCAATCAATTTTCATTTTCTACTCCATGAATAAAAAGAAATATAACTAACAACAAAAGACAGAATAGCTAGAACTAATCCTAATTCAGAACCTTTACCTAAGAACCAATAAAGCTCATATAAACCTATTATTATTGATATAACAAGACAAATTAAGATACCATTAGTGAACTGCTCACTCAATGTGATCTAAACACTTTTTACAGTATGCTTTTTCTTGGTCGTATCTATGCATCATTTCTTGTGCCTTTATAAAAATGTCTCCCACTGTTATATCCTTCTCTGTTTTTAAATTTTTTATTTCTCTTTCTAAATCTTGTATAATCTGTTCTTGTTCATTATTCTGTTCTTCTATTAATTTCTGGTCATAGGAACAACCTATAACTAAAATTATAGACAGAAGTATCAAAATTACGATTGTCTTTTTCATTTTTCTTACCTCTCAAAATTTCAGTATTTCTTATATAAAAGAATTATCATAAAAGATACTGCTACTAAAACTGCGTCTGTTATTATTAAAATTGTTATTACACCCTTTGAAAGTTCCCATCTTTCTAAAGACATTAATAATCTTTCACTAAATGTGTATCTGAGATATTTTGTTTCACCCTCTATAGCTGCTTTCCAATCTATTACATCAGGTGGTGGGTACCACCCATACTTCTTATACTCCTCACGCCATTTATATTCTTCTGATAGCTGGGCAATTGAATTAATCCAGTAAAATGTATTTAAAATCAACAGAGCTATAAGCATTAAAATTATTATTTTTTTGGTCATTATTAATCCTTTTTCCCATATTTTAGTTATCTCTTAAAAAGTCTTTTAATCCAGTTTGTTTTCTGATATGTAATTTGCTCTTCTAAAAGTTTTAACCTGTTTTTTAATTCTTCTATCTGATTTTTAAAAATATCTACTTGAGCCTTTAGATATCCATTCTCTTGAATTAAAAGATAGTATGGTGGTAGAGCTAAACTTTTGATTGGGGGTTCCTCATTTTCCTTTCCGATTTTCCTTTCCTATTCTTTTTTTATTTTATTTAACACTAAATTCAATTACCCAATTATCAAAAGCAATTAATTCAATTATAAAAGTGCTCTTATTAAGTATAACATTTCCCTCATAGGGTTCGGTGGTATTTACAAGCAAATCTCTTCCCCCGTTATATCCTAATACAGCAAAACGGCTGCTCTTAGCATTACCGATTATTTTAGCAAGATCGAGTATATCACCCATTAATAAAAAAACTTCCAACAAAAAATCGTATTTACTACTTAAATTATTGATTATATAGCTTTAAAACTATCTTAAATCACTTCTAAGACAATTTATCCTTAATTTTACAAAGGAGGGAAAAAGGGACACGTTTAAATTGCACCATTTATATCCTATCAGGGATAAAAAGGTACAAGTGCCCAAGAGGGCTCGAAACCTTGGACTAATTTTTGAGGCTCACCAGAGCCATCATAATTAATAATCAATATCCAGCTATCCTGTCTCCCACTTACAATAGCAATTTTTTTTCCATCTGGTGACCAGGTCATATCGTCTATCCAATCATTTGTTTGATAAAGCAATTTAAAATACTCACCTTCAGAATAATAAATATCAATTGTTGCTAAAACATCTTCTTTCCAATAAGCGAAGCTTGGGAAATCTTCCACACTTGCTATTCCGTATTCTTTAAGTAAGAAAGCTATTTTTTTGCCATCAGGCGACCACTTGGGACATACTAAAGTAGAAGGAATAGAATAATCAAAATCCTCTATCCCCAACACTCTTTCAATTGGACCAAAAACTTGGTGTTTATTTTTTCCATCTTTATCGGTTATCATAACCCAGGATTGAAGCCGGTATTTTTCATATAGTTCTTGCACCCAAAAATTGTATAGTCTTCCTATTCCTTCTGCTTTCTCTTTAATATAAACAATCTTTTCATCACTTTTTCTAATATCATAGAATGAACATCCAATAAAGGGATATGATGAAAACCCAATATAGGGAAAATCTAACTCTTGTACCTGAAGGGTAGAGAGGTCTAAAAAGAGAACTGGCCATGCATCGGCACAAGATGCGTAAATAGTTAATTGAAAGAAAATTCCTTTATTATCACTAGACCAATTAAGAAGAACTGGCATCACATTTTCTATACCTTCAATTACATAAAACTCATAAAATCTCTTTTCTGTTAACACCACCTTATCAGATAACCCATCAGAGGTAGCAATTCTTATTTTAAACTCATACATTTCTTCATCAAAGTCCCAAAGTTGCTGTACATATGCAATTTTTTTGCCATCTGGTGACCAGGCAGGACTACGAGCATTTTCTCTGAAAAGTTTTTTACCTGTTCCATCTTCATTAATAAGCCAGATTGAGGGCTGACCTTCCTTGTCATATACCGTATAAGCAATCTTGCTAACATAGGAAATGAAAACATTATCTGACTTATAACTTTTGCCGGTCTTTGGAATCGCATCTTTTTCTTTAGCTAAAACATCTTTATCTGAAAAGGAAATTGGGATTGATTGGGTATACCAGCCTCTCTTCTTACCATTAGCATCTATCCAGATATTTTGAGGAGTTCTTTGAACCTGGAAATGCAAATGAGCCCCACAACAATAACCTGAAGAATTCGCTTTACCAATTATTTGACCTTGCTTAACATCTTCGCCTTCTTTAACTGTGATCGAATCTTTTTGAAGATGGAGATAAAGAGCAGAAGTCCCATCTTCATGGTCAATGAGTACAAAATTGACATCGTTTCCATATTTGGGATCACATTTCCCTTTTCCGAACTTATCTTGGATAGCTAAAACCTTTCCCTGTCTACTAACGACAACTATTTTTCCGTCAAACTGGCTATTAAAGTCGAAGGCATATTTAGCCAATCCATAATGACTCCCCCCTTCTTCTCGTTTCGTATTATTACCTTGACTTATCTTGTATTCATTTCCAGCTGGATATGGGAGTTTATAAGAGCTCTCTTGATAATAAGCAATGTTTTGAGAAGAAACATTAGAAAATGGTGTGAGAGTTAAAAAAACTATAAGAATTACTGACAACCTTAGTATTTTTTTCACTACTCTTCACCTCCATATCTTATCATCAGAAACTCTTTAGCATCTTGGAGAAGCAAAGTTTCCGGAATTAAAGGAACCCATTGGAAGAACCTCTTATCCCCCGGATCAACTACTATCCACTTACCCTCAACCTTTCTGGCGATCAGAGGTAGTCCCTCAGTTCCTATGAATTCATTCGTTTTTTGATATCTAGGTGCTACTGTTAATATCCCCCATTCATTTTCTACTTCTAATTCTTCAATACTTAAAAATCGATTAGAGGGAATTGCAGTAAAAACTTCTCTTGCGTGTGAATAAACTGCCTTTTTAACTTCTTCTTCAACTTTAGGATCAATTTGACCCGCAGAGACATTCCAAACAATTCCAGATGGAGGAGTGGCTTCCTCAGGAGTTGTAATTTCTGGAACCTTCCCTTCTCTTGGCCAAACGAAAAAAACAGCCAGACCAACAAATAACAAGGTAAAAAAAATTATTGGAATCAAGATTTTTGGTTGGATTTTTTTCATCATTTTTATATTTATACCTCTTTTTTAACTCTCTGACAACTCAATCTTTATTGCCTATCTAGCTTTTAAACTTTAATTTATTTATAGCTTTTCCTAATTGTTAATCAAACGCGTAAATTTAGTAATTATTAAAAATTATGTCAATATTTTTTTTTTCAAAGTAAAGGAAAAATCCTATCTAATACTAGACTTTTTAATAGCTCTTTTTTATTTCAGACGATAAATTTGGTAGGAAATTGGTTTTTTGTTTCCTGATCTTTAACAACAACCAAAAGATAATTCTTAGCTCCCTCAATTGGGATTGAAATATCCCGCTCTTTAAAAACTTTACCACTTTTATCTGTCTAGCTCTCACCCACTCTAGCTTCAGATGGAATTTCAATTTCAAACTCTCTTTTATAAAAAGCAAGTATGACCCCTAACTCAGAGAGTTCGGAAGAGAATCTCTCAATTATTTGCCTAATTGGTTTCAATCCCTTTTTATTAAGGTCAATTATATCTACATGTTTTCTAAATTATAGTAATTTAAAAGAAATAAAAAAGGTTTCAATACCTTTTTATTAAGGTCAACTATTTCTACTCTTAGAATTCATTTAAGATCTAATTTTTAGTATGCTTTTGCATTTGTTAAATCGCTTTTACACTATAACTTAATTATTTATTCTTTCAGTAATAGCCTCTAAAACTTTCATAGTTAATTTCTGTTGTTCAATCAATTGATTTACTAATTTTTTTAAGTCTTCATCTTTCTTTTCTTCTTTATCTTCTCTTAGTTTTTTATGTAAATCCTTAGGCTCAATATGAGTGTAAATCTGTGTAGAAGATAGGTATTTATGACCTAAAAGATATTGAAGTTCTGGAGTATTGATATCCTCTCTTTATATAATAATCCTACTCTTTTTCCTACCTATTATTCTAAATCTCTACATATAACCTTTTTATAAATTCCTATATTTTATCTACTACCTGCCTTAACTAACAATTCTACATATTCACCATCTATAGATGGAACAGTGTTTTCAGCTCCCATTACTGTTTCATAACTAAATGTACCAGCTCCATATCCCCATATTTCAATAATATCGTCTTCGATAATACTCGGACTATCATCTGGTAAAATTAAAAATGTAATATCATCCCAAATGTCATAACTACCTCTTGTAATTTGAACAAGAACCCAACCACTACCTTTTTGCATTATTTCACCTTTAACATGTATTCTTACATTCTCATATTTTTCAGGATATCTCAATAATTCATCATAAGCAACATTAATACAAGATGCTTTAAAATATTCAGGAGATTCTGAAACTTTTAGAGAAATCGTATAAGGAGAAATACTTTCTATCTCACCATCTGAAACCGTTAATACAATTTTTTGTTCACCAGGTTCATTAGTTTTATATTCAATTTCCATTTGCTCCTTAAATGTGCCATCTGGTAATTCCCAACTATAAGTTAATTCATCACCATCTGGATCATAAGAGTCTTCAGCAGTTAAAAATATTACTTCTCCAACTTCACAATAAATATTTTTTTCATTAGCTTTAGCTACTGGCGGTTGATTTTCAATATAAATTATTTTCTTAGCTGTATCACTTAACTCTCCATCATAAACAGTTAAACTAATTTCATATTCTCCAAATTCTTCAAAAGATAGAGTTATTGTGAGCTCTGTTGATACTGATCCATCTGGTAGTATCCACTCGTAAGTTAGTTCATCATTATCGGGGTCGGAAGATTTTTTACCACTTATGGAAATTTCCTGATTAATTCCTGTACTTAATTCATAAGGTGATATCACAGCTTTTGGTGGTTTATTTTTTTCCATAATTATAACTTCTTCTTCTATTGTTGGCTCTGTTTCTTCTGTAGTTACTACTTCTTCAGCAAGTTTAGAAGGACAACCAGCAAATGTAAATGACAAATATACAATGATCAAAAAAGCTACAACTTTCGGAGATATTTTTTTGAGAAAAATCATTTAAAACCCCTTTTTTATAATATATGCTTTTGTTAAATTGCTTTTACACTATAAATTACTTATTTATTCTTTCGGTAACAGCCTCCAGAACTTTCATAAATTTATCTTCTATAGTTATACCTTGCACATATTTAGATCAATTTTTATAATAATTTTTCCATATTTTTAATAATTATTTAATTATTTTACTTCCACCACTAGTGTTCCTGCCATCCTATCCCCTTGCCTAAATCCCTTCTTATCATTAAAAACTGATACTGCTTCAATAATAATAAAAATAATCCATAAAATAGATATAATTAGAAATAATATCATCAAACCATATACAGGAATTCCTAATGAATAATCAAGTCTCCATAAAAAATAAGCAAGAGAATATGAAAAAAACCCAACTGCAAATATCCAATTCCTTTTTGTAGATGTCTTTTTATCACAATTAGTGCCAGCTTCTATAATAATTGTTTTTAATCTAACAATCATCTTTCCAATACTTCTATTTCCAGTAAATTTCAATCCATCACGAAAAAGTATATATAAACTAGCCAGTAATGGGCAAAAAACATAATTTATAATTAAATAAATTATAGCTGTGAACTCACTAATAAAAAGTAAATCAATTAAAACTAGCCCAACCAATAACTGTAATAAAAAACTTATTAAAAATGTAAGAATAAAATCTATCAAAAAAGCAATAAATCTTCTAAATAAGCTTGCCCTTTCATACTCAAGGGATATTTTTTCGTTCATTCTCCTCCCTCCCGTTTTTATCTTCTTTTACCTCTTTTTTTCCTAAAATATATTCAAATTCCCAATCCTTAAAATATTTTTCTTTTTTTACCTCCAAATCCTTAAAGATTAAATAAAAAAAGATAGTAAAATTAGAAAATAAGATTGAAAAAAAAATTATTTTAAAATTTTTACGCTCTATATTAAAGACGAGAAATATTAAAAAAAGAATTATACTTATGATAAGCGTAAATAAAAATGAAATTTTAAAAGCCTCTGGTAAAGTATAAATTAATCTTTTAAGCAAACTACCTTCTTTTTTCTTTTTCACTTTTCCCCCCATAAATAAAAGCAAATATAACTAACAATAAAAGACAACACAGCTAGAACTAATCCTAATTCAGAACCTTTAAATAAAAACCAATAGAGCTCATATAAACCGATTATTATTGATATAACAAAACAGATTAAAATGCCGTTTTTCATTTTTTTGCCTTTTTAAATGTTTCTATTAATTTTTTGTCATTCTTTTCTCTTCATTCATTTTTTTTGTAATCCCCAGATAATATATCTTCGATTTCATCCATAAGTTCATATATTCTTCTTGTGTTTTTTGGGTTATATTCATCAAGTTCATCAATTCTTTTTTGTAATTGTCTTATTTTAAACTTTTCCCATGAAGTTAATTCGTCCCAACTGCGTATTCTTTTTAATTTATCTATGTGTTTTAATAATTCTTGCTCTGATTGTATTGCCTGTCTACGCTCCCTATCATTCACTCCTCTACTATTTGAACATCCTGCGCATAAGCAAAAGAATAAAATAAAAATTAATGAAATAATAAAGGTCTTTCTCAAGTTTTCACACAACTTTCCGTTTTTAAGTTTAAATCACTTTTTATTCAAGTCAGTTATACAATAATAAAAAACTACAGATTTTAGAGATTTTTTTAAAAAAATTCATTTAAAATCTCATTTTTTGTATGCTTTTACTTTTGTTAAATCACTTTTACAATCATCCAACTATTCACGCCCTATTCCCTTAGTACTTCTCTTACTCCCTCTTAGCATAAAAGTTTTTACATATCCTTATTTTATGAATTAATGAATTCATTTTTTAAGAAATAAGTGTGATCAGGACTAACATCGTATTTGTCTTCAAATTCCTTATAAAACTCTTCTTCAGTTACAGAGTGTCGATAGTAAATATATGCTTTACCGTCTACACCATCCCACACAAAATCTGGTACTGGGTAACCCCGTCCACATCTTTTACAATTGTTCTGCCCAAGATAAGCAAAACCATAATTAGGGTGAATGTATGGAGTATAATGCCCACAATATTTGCACCTTATTTTAAATAAAGGAGCATTACTTCTAAATAACCATCTAATAAAGCGGGATTTAGCTTGCCATTGAAAAAGTCTTTTTTCATATGCCAGATCATCTGCATCTTTCCTTATTGCAATAACACGGATACATATTTCTAAGTGTGGATGAATTTCTTTTTCAACTTGTGGGCAAATAGATATAGCTTCTTTAAACCATTTTTGTGATTTATCATATTTACCATAATTATAGGCATTAGCACCTGGAATAATAGTACGATTAGCATCAGCCTCAGTCATTAACTTAGATATACAAATGAAAATCCTCCTGGGTAAGGTCTCAATATCTTCAAATTTTGAACGAGTTCCAATATTACCATTAGGGTGTTCAAATTTATGAGTAATCTTAATTTTCATAATTTTATCTTTCATAATGTGGGCTTGTAAATAATTAGATTAATTTTTGTAATATTTTTTTTATTAAATGATTATTTAATTATTTTTCTTTTATCACTTGTGTTCCTGCCATTTTATCCCCTAATCTTAGCCCTTTCTTATCAATAAAAACAAACATTACTTCAACAATAGCATAAATAAACACAAACCACTCCATAAGAAGCATAAAAAAAGATTCAGTATATTTAAATTCGGGGATATTTATGAAAAGATAGAGATCAAATGATATTAAAAAATATCCAATTGCAAAAATACAATTTCTTTTTGCAGATGTTATTAGATCACAATTAGCACCAGTTTCCCTTATTATTGGTTTTAATTTAGTAACTATTTTCCCAATGCTTCTATTTCCTAAAAAGTCAAATCCGTCACGTAAAAGTATATAACTACTAACTATTAGTGGCCAGCCAATATCACCTAATAAACGTCCAAATAATAATGGTGATAAAAAAATTATTAAGAATGTTAGTATAATATCAATTAAAAAAGCAACAAATCTGTCAAATAAATTTGCTTTTTCATAATCAAGCGCTTTTTTTTCTTTGACTTTCTCTTCATCTTTCTTCTCAATAACTTCTTCAGAAATTTTTTCTTCTTCCTTAAATTCTTCCCTTTTTAATTCTGTAAGCTCTTCCTGTATTTCCTCTTTTTTTGTCTCCTCGTGATTTACCATATTCTCCTCTTTCTTATATTGCTCTTTTTATATAAAAGAATTATCATAAAAGATATTGCTATTAATACTGTATCCGTTACTACTAAGAATTCTGTTAGCTTTTTTAGATTATGAACCGTCATTTTATTTTAATGTTTCAGTTGCTAAATGGGAAATTATTAGTGCAAGTCGATGCTGTGTAGATATAGATAATCGACCACTATAGTAAGTCTCTCCACATCCTTTTGCTGCTTGAGCTAGACAATAGATGAAATTTTCATCATTAATACGACGTCTAGCTAAATATCTTAATAACAACATAACTGAGTTAGGTGCATAATATCCGACTCCACGTGCAAGTAGCCCAAATCCCTTCGCACTAAATTTAAAATTTTTTAAACTATTTTCAGTATACCTAAAACTAGCTATAAATCTTTTTCTACCAGGACTACCTTTGTAATCTACAAGTTTTGGACTATCTGAGCTATTCTGTACATATTCAACAAATTTAACTAAAGTATTGCTAACCATAGATAATACAGTAGCAAGTGAATCAGAGACCCAATTAAATCCCAAGTTTACCATCAGTCTTAGAGTTACTAAACAGAATAATAATATTTCTCCAAATTTTTCATCCTTACCAGTAGTATTACTTTCAAGATAAATAGAGGCTTCGTCTTGCTGATGAAAGTGAATCTCTAAAATCATTTCAATATTCATAGTTTTCCTTTATTTTTCCTCAATAAATAAAAGCAAATATAACTTACAATAAAAGACAACACAGCTAGAACTAATCCCAATTCAGAACCTTTATATAAGAACCAATAAAGCTCATATAAACCTATTATTATTGAAATAACAAGACAAATTAAAATGCCGTTTTTCATTTTTCGCTCCCTTTATTTTGCCTACTTTTTGTTTTATTTATTATCCATATTGAACCGTTTACTATGCTCCATATAACTAAGCATACAATTGCTAATATAAATGTAGGTAAGATTGGATCTAATAAAGTAAGTATTCCAAATCCCTCAAAAGCTAGAATTTTTATCAATAAATAAAACATATAAAAAGATCCTAAAAATCTCCAAATTTTTTCTTTTATTATTTCCTTCTCTTTCTTTCTCAAAAACGGAATTAAGTTAGCGAAAATGTTGTAAAGTATAAAAGCTAAAATAAGTATAATTCCTGCTATATCTTTCCAACTTTGAATCATTTTT
>JREQ01002308.1_pt1 | contig 12093 bp, 16 predicted proteins | sample 210151 | NCBI WGS metagenome assembly JREQ01 (sample SAMN03019617, study PRJNA260268) | marine sediment metagenome | biome: Marine; feature: Sediment; material: Clay; isolation source: clay from marine sediments 31 meters below sea floor depth collected from... | place: New Zealand: Canterbury... | reverse complement strand
CCTTCGCAACGTTTCAGGGAGTAATCTTCGGATTAATAGTTGATCTTTCAGGCTTCCAGATAGCTTTTCTTATGACTGGAGCCGTTTGTCTTTTGAGTGCTTTTGCAGTAGTGGGGATTGAAAATGTTTGAAGAGCAAATTGAAGTTACACTCTTCAGGGACATGTCTTGAGTTAAAGCAGGCGCATCTGGATTTTGTGTGTAGTATTCTTCTAAAGTTAAAGGTTCAACACTGGGGGAATACTTCTTCGCAAGGTCAAACATAGAAATTTTCTCTTCTCCACAAACATGAACTATTCCAGTAACGTTTTCATTGACAAGTTTCAATACAGCTTCAGCAACTTGATCTGTGTAAAGGTAGGTTCCCCACCTATTCACAAAAGCTTTCTTGTAGGGCCAAGGACATCTCTCAACAAAGTTTGTTCTCACAATCAACCATTTCTCTAAGCCACTATTATGCACCAAAATTTCTCCAACCAATTTTGTTAGACCGTAAAAGTTTTTGGGGTATGGAATGTCTAGTTCAGTGTAGTTTCCTTTGTCTCCTCTGAAAACGCAGGCTGTGGAGATATATGTAAAGTGCACGGCATTTATCATTTCGCAGATCTCTAAAATGTTTCTAGTTCCCTCGATGTTGGTATTCCAACATTTTTGTCTATCTTTCTCAGCACCAGCTACATTCGTATAAGCTGCACAGTGTATTACCGAATCAGGCATAAAACTTTGCACTACATCGAAAACAGCATCTCGATCAACCAAATCCATCTCCCTATGGGTGGGAGCGTAAATCGTTGGATTTAGTTTTTTAAGCTGTTTTCCAAGCCTCCCCGAGCCGCCAGTAATCAACAGGCGCAGAGCCATCCACTCCTATCTAACAGCTTTTTTATGCCTTCGGAATCAAGTCTCTCAGCGTTTTCACTTGTGAACTCTTCCCTTACTTTTCCAGAGTTGTAGGTGCCGTAGGGATGAATAATGTAGTAGCCGTTTTTCTTTTCGGTTCGTCTAAATTCTTCCTCAGAAACTAAAACTTCATGAATCTTTTCTCCAGGTCTTATACCAACAGTTTTCAACGGATAATCGTCGCCACCCATTACCTTCGCTAAGTCAACAATCTTGCATGATGGAAGTATGGGAGTGTAGATTTCTCCTCCTTTCATGTGTTCTGTAGCGTAGAACACCAAACTTATCGCCTGTTGCAGAGTTATTAGAAAACGGGTCATGTCTGGGTGAGTTATGGGAAGAGGTTTCCTTTTTTGGATAAGTTGCTTAAAAAAGGGAACGACGGATCCTCGGCTACCTACAACGTTTCCATAGCGCATAGAACTAAATTTAGAGTAATCACCTTGACTTTGAACCCATAGTTTCTCTGCAAACATTTTACAAGCTCCGTAAATGTTCACTGGCTGAACTGCTTTGTCCGTGCCTATGAAAATTGATTTTTCCACCTTGTTTTCTATTGCTGCTTTCTTCACGTTTGAAGTTCCTAAAATGTTTGTTTTAAGCGATTCCATAGGAAACTTTTCGCAGACAGGGATAATTTTCAAAGCGGCTACGTGGTATATGATGTCTACATCTTCAGTGGCTTCACAGATCCGTTCATAGTCTCTTACGTTTCCAATTAGAAACTTTAGTTTCTCGTCTTGGATTTCTCTGTGCATATCAAGCTGTTTTTCTTCGTCACGACTAAAAATTCTTATTTCTGCTACATCGTGTTTAAGAAGTTCTCTAACAGTTATATGCCCAAAGCTGCCCGTCCCACCTGTTACCAGAATGGTTTGGTTTTCTAACATTTACATTTCTTCCTATATTTTTATAGCGTAATATATCCAAGATGGTCGAGACTGTTCAAGTTTGTATCTATACTTCGAAAGAAAAGATTTAACGTTTTTGGCAAGTTCTTTAGTGTGAATTTCTAGTGCTATGAATGGTTCGTAATGTTGCAGAATATGTTTTGCCCCTTTTAAAACTTCCAATTCGGACAATTCAACATCTATCTTGAAAAAGTCCACCTTCCTTTTTACTACGGAGTCCAAGCGGGTTGTTTGGACGGGAAAAAATATTTTTCCATCGTTATATTTGTCTAATGGAAAAAGACTATGTCCTCCTAAGTTAGTCTCAGCGTAGTATAACGTTTTAAACCCTTCTGAACTCCAAAGGGCCATATTAAAAATTTCAACATTTTCCAACCCTTTTGTGTTCAACGATAAATATGAAAAGTTTTCAGGTTCTGGTTCAAAAGCATAAACTTTACCTTTTTCTCCAGCCTGTAAACTTGCCTTTACGGTAAATACTCCAATATGGGCGCCAGCGTCAACGACTACATCTCCTTCGCGCACAGGTTTCACTTGTTCATAATCTTTGTCAAAGAAAATTTCTTTAATAATAAAACCGTCTTTATTTTCTCTCCATTTTAACATTCGGCGCACTATGGGATTTGTTCGTGCAAGTTCATCAAATTGATCCAACTTTCCACCAAGCTCCCATACCATAAGGTTCCAATATTTCTTCTTTCTTACCACTTAAACTTTTGAAAAAACCTTTACAAACCTTTGTGTCATGAATGCCGATTAAGCCCCCTTTTCTTAGATAAGGAACATAAGCTTCAAAGTCTTTTCTAACTGATTCATTGTCGTGTGAAGCATCCAGAAAAATGAAGTCCGCGTATTTACCATTTAAAGCGACTTTAACTTGAGCCACTGTTTCTGGATTATGAGAGACACCATTGATAAGAACAATCTTTCTAGTGCTTTCTTGCCATTTCCAACCAACTACAGTTTTTGGGTCTGTTTTGGAACCATTGACATCGGTAAACCAGTCAACGCCTATCAACAACCCGTTGTGTGGCAACAAGTATTCCCAGAACTGTAAGCTACCGCCCTTATACACGCCAACTTCAATAATAACTTCAGGATGTAAGCTTTCAACCTTATTCACCAACCAGAAGAACTCGTTTTCAACTTGCGCGATTTCATAGCAATCATGAAACACTTCAAGAAAAACTGTTTTGTCCAATTTTAGTCGTCTCACTTTCTCACGGTTTTCTATATGCGACAAAACATTGTGTTAGGTCGGAGTCAATGAAGATGTCGGCTATTTCAAGCTTAGCTAATTCAGCCATAGCTATAAAAGCATCTCTGTAAAAACGCCAACAGTCAATCGGACACGCATGATACCCAAACCTTGGACCGTGAGTGTGAAGATACAACATACCGTTTGGCTTTAGCACGGCACCCATATTTTTCACCGTGGCAACAGGATCCTTAACATGTTCTAAAACAGCTTGACAAATAATCCAATCGTAGAGACGTTTAGTTTTCAAGGGCGTAGTTATGTCCCAAATGATGTCCGCAGTTTCTAGACCAACCGTGAAAACTTCTTCTATTTCTGGATACGTTGCTTTCAGTATGTTTTTGCATTTTATTGCTTGGGGTTTTAGTTCTTCACCTATTACTAACCCAACTCCCTTCAAGCCGAAGTGGTCCCACCACTTCTTAAGCAAGCCATGAAAGGCTCCAGAGCGGGTAGCACCTCTACCCCATTCGCCACCCACCCAATATCCTATTTTTCCGTGGTCACACGGAATCTTCAATTTTTCAGTAATCCGTTGAACACACATTTTTGAATAGCTCCAAACAGAAAATTTTAATACGAGAGGTACTATTAACCTTTTTCCATGACAAAAATAGTTGCTCAAGCCCAAGTTTGGAACTGCGCCCAATTCATAACTGCTTCAATTATGCCAATTCACAAGTACGTTGACGAAATATGGCTTTTCGACGGTGCCTACAAACACATGAAAAAATTCACGAAAGTTCCTTGGAGCACAGATGGAACAGAAGAAATTGTGAAAGCGCTTAAGCTGGACTGTAAACTGATCTGGATTCCATGCACAGAGTTTTTTGAAACTGAATTGGCTAAACGCAAATTTATGATTAAACATTTAAACGATGGAGAATGGATGTATGAGTTGCATGATGATGAAATCGCATCGATGGATATAAAAACGGCTTTCCAAAGGATACGTAACGAAAAGAAAGCACAAGTTGGACGTATACCTATGCTTGAGTTTCCACGCGCACAAGAACTTTTCAGCCCTGTACCAAAAGGAAAAATGTATGTTGACATCAACCCCTACGAATATATATTGGATAGAGAGCTTCACGCACTTAGACAAGAGGGTGGACAAGCATTTTTGACACCACGATTTTGGAAAAATGAAGGAATGTATTTTACACATGGAATAAGCGACATCTATGATGGACAAGGAAGACATTTTGACAAGTGGCCCCATATTAAACTCGATGAAATGTTTCTGTGGCATCTTAAATGGTTAAGAGAACCGACTAGACACAAAATGCAATTAGACTATGAAAAAATCCCAACATCTTTTGCGTAATTTCATTCTCCCCTCGCGATTCTTTCATCCCTTAGTTCTTTCAACGAAAAGACAGGCTGACGCGACTTCCAGTAGTGGAAGTGGGGAGATTTTTCCCAGATAATCGGGTCTCCTTCAAGAGTTCCATTTGCAAACAGACTTAAACTATGCTGTTTAATTTCTTCGATGGTTGCGTCGCTTAAAACATCGCTGTTAGCTTTCCAAAGTTGATGATTCCACTTGTACAGCATTATGCTGTAGGGGTCTTTGAAGGCGGCTTTATAGTGTTTGATGTCTTGGCTTTTCCATGATTTTACTGGTGTGTCCCCTCTAAGTTTATGTTCTTCACCGAACAGTCTTTTAGGTATAGAATAGTGACAGTTTTCAATCACGTAGAGATGTTGATCTAAAACGTATTTGGTGTAACCTATTAGTGAAAGCCGCATTCCAATCTCTACGTCTTCAAGTCCTTTTTGACCATCAAAAAGTTCATCAAACCCGTTGATTTTTAGAAGGGCGCGCATAGGGGCAGCACCGTATTCTCGGAACCAGTTTGTCCAAGTGTACGTCATTTTTCCTGTGGGGCTTTTATCCAGTTTTTCCCATCTGTGATCTTTAACAAGTTTACCTTTTTTATCGGTCAGAGGTTTGCCACCTTTATTGTATCGGAAAACGGCTTGGGGCATAAGTTCCTTCTTATACCAGTACCAGTAAAGTTCCATCGCTTGCGACGAAAATTCGCAACAGTCAGCGGCGAACACCACTAACTCTCCATCTGCGTAAATGAGTCCTTTGTTGCGTTGTTGCACGTTGTTGTATATTCCACGTTTAAGCCATCGACTTTCTTCACGGGTAAAAGGTATATGTTTCACCTTGAATGGGTAATCCACGTTTTTGAAGCGGTCTGGACGTTCATGATGTAAAGCATCTACGATGACTAACTCGAAATCCATCATGGTTTGTTTCTTGAGGCTTTCGATTGTTGGTGTGAACAGTTCCCAATCTTCTACACCGATCATGGCGCCATAGCTTTCTCTGCAGGTGGTCAGCGCAATACTTATTTTAACCATTTAAATTCTCTCCAAAACAATAATTGTATTGAGAACCCAATTTTTCACTATCGCAGGGTCTACAAGGGAGAAAAACCAGTTAACGATATCCCGTCTAGGCATCCAGTTTTCATGTTCAAGCCTTTCATACCAGAATGGTTCAGGTTGCACAGTTACATGCCCAGCCACGGCATTTGCCTCTCGTTCTATGGGAATAGGTTCACCTTTTTTTAGAATGTAGCCTTTTTCATGTAAACCCGACCCTGAACCGCCGCCGACGGTTGCTATCTGAAGGAAAACCCATTTTTTAGCGACACGGTACATCTCATCAATAACAAAATCCACATTTTCCTCATAGATGTGTTCGAAGAAGTCGAGAGCTACTACAACATCGAATGAATTTTCAGAATATGGCCAAGGTTTGGTTGCGTCATGAAGTTTCAACCATTCTCTCTTACAACGTGAGTAAGGATGTTGAATAGCCCATTTAGAAAAGTCAAATCCTACTGCTTCTATGTCCACATCTCTAGCGTAAGCAATAAAAGTACCGCGACCTGCCCCAACATCTAACATATTTTTGGGGTGAAAAATGGTTTTCCAAGCTTCAGCAATCTCTTTAGCTCCGAGAAATTCACCCTTTGGATTTCTGTAGCCCCAATGTTCAATTGAACCGTTAGGTCTTTTAAACGCTTTACCTTTCAGGTCTGCAAAATAGAGTCGGTCATAATAACCTGAAGTAAACTCCTTCGAACTACCAGTCATTTCCCAGTTTTCACCAAAAGCCTTATTATCCTACCGATTATTTAATAGTTGCTGTGGTTCCACTTTGAGTGGTAAAAGTATTAAAATAAGCCAACAAGTCTATGAAAAACTGGTGAAGATAAAGGAAAGAAATGGCCACACGACAATGGATAGCGTTTTAAGGTATTTGCTAACCAAAGAGGGGGAAAACTTTTGACTCTTAGGCTAATGGTTCTTTCGGATAGAATGCTCGGCGGAACATCTGCGTACTCTAAAGTTACGTATGAAACATGTACTCGCCTAGCTAAGCTTGGGCATCAGGTTGCTCACATTCCGATGGGCATGGCTAACCGTATGGGTAAGCAGGTTTACGAGAACGTTTTGGTTTACCCAAGTGGAACGACTCCTTGGGGAGAAGATGTTGCTCCCCAGCATTACTTAGATTTTAAGGCGGACATGCTAATAACAATAAAAGAGCCATGGGTATTCAAGCATTTGCATAAAGAAGGTATCAACTTTGTGCCTATGGCCATAATTGACCATTCACCCGTAAGCCCTAGCATAACCGCTAGGCTGGACACCGCCTTCAAAGTTATAGCCATAAGCCGTTTTGGACAAGGCCAGTTGAGAGGTTCAAACATTAAGTCTTACTATATTCCACATGGTGTTCGAACAGAGATTTACAAGCCTTTGACGGAGCATAAGGCTGACTGTCGCAAATTGTGGTTTTTAGACCCTGACGAGTTTGTAGTTGGTATAGTTGCTATGAATCGTGCGCGTAAAATGATACCGCGAATGTTAAGAGGCTACAAACAGTTCTGTGATTGGAACCCAGATGTCAAAACTCACTTGATGCTTTGGACAGACATTCGAGGTGTAACAAGCCTAGAGGAGGCATTGCCTCCTGGAGTCGCGGATGTAGGTGTCAACTTGCTTCCTGAAATAATGAATTTGGGTTTGGGAGAAGCCGTGCGCTGGACGAAAATGGAGGAAGTTAAAAAGATGGGGGGATTACCCGAGTGGATTGGAAACGATTATAAGGCTGGTTGGGACATGGTAAAATTGTACAACACGCTGGATTGCCTACTTTTGTGTTCAGGAGGAGAAGGTGCAGGTCTTCCTTTCTTAGAAGCTGGTGCGTGTGGAGTGATAGGAATAACAACTGATTATGCGGGAGGACCAGAATATGTGGGTTCAGGGTTAACGGTTAGAGCTGACGATTATGTTGTGCTGAACACTCCTGGAACGAGATATGCTTTGGCTAGTATCGATAAAATGGCTGAAGCATTAACTAAAGTATTGAATGCGGATAGAAGTAAACTTGGCAGAAAAGCACGGAGATTTGCAGAGCGTTTTTCTTGGGATAGAATCGTAGAAGCATACTGGAAACCATTTCTCCAAGAGTGCAAAGAAGAATTGTATCCAAAACTTAGTAAGGAGGGGGGGTTAAGTTCATGGGCTTAAAAATAGCTCTCGCAACGCCTTGGATGGTAAAATGTGGCATCTACACGTACAGCAAAGCGTTAGCTGAGGCGATAGCGAAGTTGGGGCATGAAGTTTACATCGTGAGGCTGATACGCTTTGGACGTAAAACTTCGGATTACTTTCGTGTTTTAGCTCAGAGTTTTCCTGAGGACACGGATGTTTTTGTTATTAGCCACGAGTATGGCTTGTATCAGAACCATGAGCCCACGTTTTACCGTGAGCTTAAAAGTATTTATCCGAAGAAAAAAATTGTTACAATTCTTCATGCTATAGGTAAATGGGATACAGATAACATGATTGCCTATGCCAGCGATAAAGTGGTTGTGCATAATGAGTTCTGCTTCAGAAGGTTCGGTCATCCAGATAAAACAGTTTTAATTAGACATGGTTGTTTGCCTGTGCAGTGTCCTCCTAAAAATGAGTGTAGAGCTGCTTGGGACATCCACCCGACTGCTCCCGTTGTTGGATACGGAGGCTTCATCAGCCCGTACAAAGGTTTGGAGGTTTTGATTCAGGCTATGAATAAAGTGAAGGCGGCATTAGTTATCGGAGGCGGCTGGCATGTTGAAGGTGAAACAATGTATATGGAGAGGTTGAGGGAACAGAGTTTAAAGTTGTTGCCTGGAAGATGCCGATGGTTAGGTTATGTTCCAGATGAAAAGTTAGCTACGTTTTACGGTAGTCTAGACTGTTTTGTATATCCCAGTCGCTACACAACTGAGAGTGGAGCATTACTTACGGCTCTTTCCCATGGAAAAGCGGTGATTGCTTCAGACTTGGCACCGATGCGGGAGAAAGCCAAGTTAGGGGCTTTGATGACTTTTAAAAGTGTCAAGGATTTGAGGCGTAAGATTAAACGGTTGCTCAAAGATGAAGAGTTAAGACGTAAACTTGAAGACGGAGCCAAACGATACGCTCAAGAAACATCATGGTCTAAAATCGCAGAGCAACATGTGCGTTTGTATAAAGATGTGATTGAGAAGGGTAAGGGAGGGTAATGTAGTGCGTTGGCGTCTGGTGTTGGGGCTCTTCTTCTTGTTCTGTCTTTGGGGATTATTCTGGGAGTGGTTTTTCGGTTTGTTCTGGAGCATGATTGGAGAGTGTCCTTGGTTATACGTTGACTCACCCTTACGCTACACAAGTTTGAAGGTAACGGTTCTTTGGGGGCTAGGTGGATTAAATGTGATTGCGTTATACCGATTTGTTCAGAAACGAAGCCTTAGAAGATTGGTTTATGTGGGTGCACTGGTGGCGTTGGTACTTCTCTACATAGGGATTTTATCGGTTGTCGGCGTCTAGCAATCACCGAAAGGCAAATATTTTAAACTAGCAAAGACGTTAAGTATTATGGGAGCAGCAATGGAGAAAAAGATTGAGCGTGAACTTCCTCTTAGACAAGACTGGAGATACCGCCCCTACGACATTTCGACATTCACGTTAGCACCAGGACAGGAAAGAGTGATATTTGAATTGCGTAGGCACGGATGGATTGTTGTGGGAGGAGTAGCCTGTAACAACCCTGACTTACGTTGGATAATCGAGTTGGAAACGGGGACAGAGATGTATCGTGAATCTGCAAGTCTCCGAGAGGTATTCACTTATGGTCATATTCTACCTATGGCAGCTGGTTGGTGGGTTAGTCGTTGGGATACCGTAGCGAACTTGTATTTTGTTTCGTTTGCACCAGCTAGTTGGTGGCCATTTTATAGAATGTTCCGATTTTCACTACTGAATCCAACAGATCAACCAATAACCGTTTATAGAGTTGGAGTTTTGTGCATAGAGTTTATAGAGCCAGTTAGGGGGAGTTAAGTTATGACTCAGCGTGTTTTTGGCGGTATTGACTATCCTCTGGTTAAGCGACATTACGACTTGGACGATTACGTGGAGATAGGGTTTTCAGCTGTTGAGAATAATCCGTTAGTAGCACGGCAGGCAGCGATTGTTTTAGCTATTGCGACGGGTTCGGCTGGACCCATACTATCGCCTTACACGATAGGAACGATGTCAATATCAAATGACCCCACGCAAGTAGCGGATCCTCTGTTAGCTGCAACTAGAGGATGGTTCCTATTCACTCCAGCATCTATAGGTATACCGAATCCAAATCCGCCTCCAACTTACCTACCTAGCTTCGAAGTGAAAGATCTTCTTTTCCATTCAGACGAAAATTGCTGGCTAAGATTTGAAGGATCAACCCGAGTGCGCCATTATATTCCAGCCGATACTTACATGAGGTTCCACCGCAGATGCTTCACGTTCTGGGTTGTAAGAGATACGACAAATGGTGTTTTGCGTGCCTGGTTAGAAGGATGAGTTAAAATGGCTTTGACTAGGAATGAGCTAGTTAAGCTATATGACGTAAGGGGGCTTAGCACTAGGCAAATCGCTAAGATAAAGGGGTTAACAAGGGCTGGTCTTGTTTATTATATGAAGAAATTTGGCATTCCTAGAAGACAAGGTAACCAACCTAAACCTTTCTCATATGACGAATTATACAATTTGTATGTAGGGAAGAGGATGAGTACACACCAGATAGCTAAACTGAAAGGTTGTGCTCATGCTACTGTTAGAAGTTGCCTTAGAAGAGTTGGAATAAAACTTAGAAATCGGAATCATAGAGGAAGAAAAGTTAGCGTAACGGATAAAGTGCGAGAAAATCTAAAGAAGGCTTTGGCGAAAAGATGGTCTTTTCTCAAAGAAAATCCTCCATTTACAGAGGATGAATTGCGAGAGTTATATCTGAAAAAGGGTTTAGGTACACGTGAGATAGCTAAAATGAAGAATACAACTCATAGAAGAGTTTTATCTTGGATGGAGCGTTATGGTATAAAAAGACGTTCTTTTGCTGAAGCACAGAAGAAGTACATTGAATCTCACCCTAAACGGTTAGAGCAAATGATTTTAGCTCTTAGAAAAGGATGCAGACATCCAAACAAGTCAGAGGGCAAACTTCTACGCTTGTTGCGTGAAAAATGGTTTCCATTTAGATACGTTGGTAACGGCTCATTTATAATAGGTGGTTTATGTCCTGACTTCATAGCTACAGACGATTCTAAGCGAATTATTGAATTTTTCGGTGATTATTGGCATGAACCACATGAAGAACCAGAACGTAAAAAGGCTTTCGCCCAATTTGGCTACAAAACATTGATTATCTGGGAACATGAACTTAAAGATGAGGTTGCTGTACTAAACAAAATCGAAACTTGGATTGAAGGCTAGTTGCGGTTAAAGATCCTTATCCGCACATGATTTACCAATAACTTTAAAATCTATCTATGACAGAATAGTTCATGGTGGTTTAGAATGAGTGTTAGCAGCTATATGGAAAAGCAAGCAGCAACTAAGGTTGCGCCACAACGTTTAGCTATCGATTGGGGTACAGTCTTTTGGGCCTTCCTTGCAGGGGGCATAGTGACGGTTCTCATGGTTTACGGGGTCATTCCAGCAATGTTTGGCTATGCTGTACGTTACATAGAGAAAAAATAGCAAGGAAGCAAAGTGATGTCTGCCATAAGTTACTCACAAGCGAAGCAATTGGTATTGTCGGATTTGAGAAAAACGATGAGTGAGATGCCTGTAGCCGAGCGTGACCGCCCACGATATGTTATAAACTTCAAACCATACAGCATCTTAAGTTTGATACGTGCAGTAGAAAGGAACGAGCCTGACGCAGTAAGATGGGTTTACCAGAGAGCACAGTATCTTGGTTATACGGTGACGGGTTAGTTGCCTACTGTTCTGTTTTTTAGACCAAATACCGATTTGGCACTCTCATATGCCAAAGAGTGGCTTGCAGTCGGAGTACAAGAAGCAACTAGACGAGGCTACAACGTTATTGACCTCGTAGATCAAGAAGCAACATTTGAAGCTTTAAATGAGATAATGCAAAGCCAGAGAATAGACATAGCTATTCTAGCGGGACATGGTGGGGCCGACGTATTTACTGGCTTTGAACAACGGGTGGTTTTTAGGGCTTGCCAGAACGATGAGATAATGAGCGGGACAATAAGCCACTTTCTTTCATGTCTCGTGGGGCAGCAACTTTTGCCTTCAATTGTGGAAAAAAAGGGAGTATGGACAGTTGGGTACCACACAACTTTTGATTTTATGATTGATCCTCCTGAGGCTGTTGAACCGTTCAGAGACATTACTCTTGCGATAGTCACAAAAATATTAGACGGGGGAACGTTGAAGCCAGTTTGGGATGCGGGGATTGCCAAGGGTGAGGAGTGGAAAGCTAAACTGTGGAACCGTCCTGAAGTCTGGTGTGCCGAAGCAATTGAGTTGATAGATAAGGATATTCACGGCATGATTGGGTTGGGTGATAAGGAAGCGTATGTGATGCCCCCCAGAGTTGCTGTTGCTGGCTTTCCTTTGATACCTTTGGCAGTTGGATTAGGGCTAATCGGATTGGTTTTAATGAAGCCAAAACAATTTT
>JREQ01005109.1_pt1 | contig 12108 bp, 17 predicted proteins | sample 210151 | NCBI WGS metagenome assembly JREQ01 (sample SAMN03019617, study PRJNA260268) | marine sediment metagenome | biome: Marine; feature: Sediment; material: Clay; isolation source: clay from marine sediments 31 meters below sea floor depth collected from... | place: New Zealand: Canterbury... | reverse complement strand
GATTATGATTTTCTTAAGGATATCCGTAGGAATTCCAGATCGCTATATAAAATAAAAACAGTTGAAATTTTGCCCAGAAAAACGTTGCCAGAATACTTACTTCTCAGCCCAAAAAGCCTTTTAGCCAAATTCATTATGAGAAAAAGAAAAATGATTTATCTTAACGATTTGCTCGGAGAGCTGAAGAAACGTTTTACACACGATTCAAAAAAGACGATTCTTGTCATTTTGCCCCATTTTATCCTCGGATTCGGGGATGATCTAGCAGGCTTAACTCTTAAGCCTAACTTGTCAATAGTCTCAACTTATGGCATAAATGAGAAGTACTTGTCTAAAGCTTGCATAGGAATCAGCTTGCACGAAATTGGGCATAATCTTGAATTAAGGCATTGCAGAAGCGAAGGTTGTTTGATGAAAACTCCTTGTAAACCCAAAAATTTCTATAATGGTGTTTATAAGCTTTGTAAAGAGCATGAAAAGACGCTTGCCCCTGTCGCACGCGCTATTTGAAAATTCAAAACGAAATAGAGAAATGATGGCAGAGGTACCAACCTTTTTTGAAGGCTTTCATACTTAGCCGCTGAAGCCTTGATAGCAAGAACACGTGGAAAAATCGACAGAGCTGAAAAACTATCCGTCGCATTCAAAATCTTATCCAAGAAATACAATAGAATTATGCGTCAAAAGAAAATGAAAAACAAGGATAAATAAAAATCTCATCTTTTCTAAGCCTTCGCGAAAATGAAAATTAATATGTTGCCGTGCGATGATTTAATTTAGGAAGTAATCGAAAATGGTTTATCCTCCACATGTTCGGAGGCCTCTTAAACGCCCAGAAGAGCAACGGTGGCCCTCACCCACGCCGCTTCCAGCCTTACCAGCAGAAGACATCGGAAAAATATTAAAACAGATTCTTGAAAGACTTGACGCAATCGAAAAACGCCTGGACAACATAGAAAAACTTCTAACACAAACGCATCCCCATGCTCCTTAACACACCTTTACCAACGAACACAAACAAAAGGAAAGCAAAAGTTTTTAGTCCTACGCCTAAATAGAAAACGGTGTTTGGGCGTGTCTTTCCACATTAAGATGGAGCAAACGGCAAAAAACAAAAAATCAAACATCGTTTTAGCTCTAGACTTCCCCTTCGAGAAACCAGAAAACCGCGAAAACCTCTTCTCCAAAGCACGACACATCTTAGAAACAGTGCACCCCTACATTTGCGCTGTAAAGTTTAACCGTCACCTAGTTCTTCCCCTCGGCACATTCAACGGCGTACAAAAACTTGTGAAAAAAGTTCATGATTTGGGTTTGATGGCAATAATGGACTGCAAGGTAAATGACATAGGCTCAACAAACCAAACAATAGCAGAATATTATTACGCGGCGGGGTTCGACGCCCTAATAGCTAACCCTTTCGTGGGATGGGAAGAAGGTTTAAAACCTGTTTTCGATGTTGCGCGTAGACTGCAACGGGGCGTAATCCTTCTCGTCTATATGAGCCATAGAGGAGCATGGGAAGGCTACGGACAAACAATCTGTAATGCTGAAACAGGTAAAAAACTGCTTCAATATGTTTCCTTTGCGAAAAAAGCCTTAAAATGGAATGTCGACGGTGTTGTTGTGGGTGCAACATACCCAGAAAAAATAAGAGAAGTGCACGAAATACTTGGCGAAAAAATCCCAATTTATTCGCCTGGAATAGGCGTTCAAGGCGGAGCCATCGAATCTGCTTTGAAAGCGGGAGCGCGCTACCTAATCGTAGGGCGGACAATAACGCTTTCAGAAAACCCGGCGGAAACCGCGAAGAAAATCAGAAACTTAGCAAATCAATGTAAATGAAAACTAGGCGTAATTAAAAATAAAGCGTGTTATCTTCCTCTTCTTTCCCAAAGTTCCTTTTTCAGCAGGTCTCTAACCGCAGACCTTATAGCTGCGCTTCTACTCGGATACATGTTCGCCCTTACAAGTTCATCTAAACCTTCAAGATAAGCTTCAGGTAATAGGACCGTTACAAGTTTCATCAATTTCACCTTTAGATATGTTATGTAGATAATATGTAGTAAATATAAGTATTGAGACGCGGTAAATGTGCTGTCCTTAAACGAATTTTCAGATAGTTGAAGGACCATGGAAAACGAAATCATTTCTCTAAAGAAACAGTTTAGGCCTCTAGGTTTGGTAACATAGCAATAACATTTGCTATGTTCTTAACAGCCATCTGATCAAATCCAAGATCTTCCTCCATATTTGTTATTGGAATCTTCTGCACTATCTGAAGTTGTTGTAGAACAGGAACGTCGTTCAGCATCATCCTTGGTCCAGCATCTTTTGGCTTTTTCAGTTCAAGAAGGGCTGGTAAAAGCATGATGAAAATGAAGATTAAAACTCCAAAACACAGCATGATAAGCGTTGTTGGAGTCGGATTCAGCACCATTCTTATCTTTTCAAGATTCTGTCTGGATTCATAATATAACTATTTCCATTCCCTGAATGCATGGTTTTCTCCCAGTGGTTATCGTTTTTTCCAGTGATCTTTGATATAAGCAGGTCTGCGAGGGCTTTTGCGCATATGGGGATATTATAGAGAAAAGTGAAGATTAATAACGGAATTAACCATTGGGCCCTGGTTCTGCCGTCGAGGTATGCGCCGATTCCCACCTCAAAAAATGGGGCGAAATTTCCGATAAAACTGTAAAGAGAAATTGGTATGGAAGCCCAAAGCACGCTGAACCATTGTGAAGATTTAAAGAGAACTAGTGGAACTCCTATAATCCATGAAAACAAAACTAGGATTGGTATAAAATACACGTTTAACAAGAGTAAACCATCAATTTTCTCTCTAAGCCTCAAATTTTTGCTTTTCAAAACTTTTAGTGAGTGTTTGAAGACGCATTGCATATGTCCCTTGGCCCATCTATATCTTTGTTTCCAGTAAGCTCGCCAGCTTTCCACTGCTTCCTCATAGCATTCTGCTTCATTGACGTAGCGAATTTTGTACCCTGCAAGATAGACACGAAAAGTTAGGTCCGTATCTTCCGCTAGGATGGATTCGTCCCATCCATCTAAGGATTCTAATAGTTTGCGCCTAATTGCGACCGCTGTTCCCCCGAGCTGTGGAATTAATCCTAGGCTATCTCGCGCTTGTTGGTCAACACGGTATCCACCTATCCTTTCTAGTGCCACAAGTCTTGTCACCATGTTTTGAGGTTCATTTAGGACTGTGACTCTACCTTGCACTGCTCCCACTTTCGGGTCAACGAACTCCGTTACAAGTTTTTCTATGATATCCGCTTGTGAATAGTAGTCTGCGTCGAAGCAAAGTACTATCTCACCTTTCGCATATTTTAGTCCGGCGTTTAAAGCTGATGCTTTTACTTTGCCCCATTCCTTTGAGGTCCGATGTATAACCTTGATGTAGCTGTAGTTTTTTGCATATTCTTCAACTATTTTTCCAGTGTCATCCGTTGAAGCGTCGTCTATAACTATTATCTGCATTTTATCTTTCGGATAAGTTAGCTCAGTCATTCTCTGAAGTATTCTTCCAACTACCTGTTCTTCATTACGTGCTGGAATTAGAATCGACACTGTGGGTTGGTAAGTCGTGTTTTCAACTGTGACAGCTTTTTTACGCTTTTGAGCGTTTTTAAGGACTGTTAGGGTGAAGATATAATGTCTGATAAGGTATGCTATCATCAAAGCCGTTAAAATTAGGAATAACGTTTCCAACAATTCAGTTATCAAGTCTTAACCCCTGCTCTTGTGTTTTTAGAATTAGCTAAGGCTGTCAAGCTTATGGACCAGAATGAAACAATCCAGACGAGGTTTACTATAGGACTTAGAATTATGTGTAAAGTGTTGAAGATTTCCCCCAGGTAATAAGCAGCAGTATAAGCAAACAAGGAAAAAAGATTATTCCAAACTAAACCAGTAACGTTGCCTATTAATAGCATAGACACTTTTATTGTTAATGTTCCGTTTAACGGGAAAATTAGAGAAACGAAGAGGAGATTAAAAATCATAAGCATAAGTGCTGATGCGTTGCTGATGTAGGGAGAAGACAAAAGCATATAGGAAGCGATTGCTCCCGTGAAAAACCCAAAAATTAAATGTTTAATTCTCCAATCATCTTGTTTCATCTTTGATTCTCCTTTCACCCCAAACGTTAGAAGCCTAATTATAGAACGATAATATAGAAGATAAATCTAGAAGATGTTTTAAAACTTACGTAAGAATCCATTAACCTAAAATTGCTGATTGAGCGGTTATTTTAGGATAAAATACTTGAGCGTTTAAATTTAAAGGAAATCTAATTGTGTATTCCCAGGTGTTTTTAGCGGTTCTCAAGATGAAGAACTATGTTGTCTATTACCATGCATAGAACTTGGAAAACTTCTTCAACATCTAAGTTGTCCGTATCTAATATTAGGTGAAATGGTGTGAAATCTTCTCCCAAGCTGAAACCGTAAAGCTTCTTGTAGATTGCCTTTGTCTTTTCCTCTTTGTTTTTCAACGCTTTTAAAGCATTTCTAATGCTTTTGCCGTCTCTTTTAGCTATTCTTTCCGCCCTTTTTTCTGGGGAAGCCTCCAACCATATTTTGAAGCCTTTTTTAAGAAGCCATGGCATGGTCCAGCTATCTAAGATTATGTTTCCTTGCTGTGCCAGTTCCAAAAGTTTTTGGTCAACAGCTCTGTCAAATTTCGGGTTTTTTTCCCTCTTTTCTAGAAAACGCATTCCTTCCTCGCTTTCCCACCATCCACGTTCAATGGGCTTGTAGCCTTCTTCAATAGCTAGGGCTTTTAATGCGTCTCCACCTGAATGGTGTTTGAATCCGTATTTTTTAGCCAATCTTTTCGCTAGCGTGCTTTTTCCGCTTCCAGCCATTCCGCAAATGCAAATAACTATAGATTCTCTAACCATTGTTTAAGAAGCCTCAGCTTAGTGTTAAAGGGTTCTTGCAGCTTGTTTCAAGGCTTTTTTGAGACAGTTATGGCATAATTGTCCACCGTAGGGCCGCCAGATCCTTCTTTTACTTCGATTTAGTTTGCGTACTCCTGATGTGGAAAGGTGTGAAATTCCAGCTAAAGGTTGACCGCAAAGATAACACCGTGGCAAAGCGCTGATTTCTCGCTTGTAATGAACTCCTTTGCCGCCGCCAGGTAAAGCTTTGTAAACGCGTTTTTTGCTTCTGGTGCGCTTGGAGGGTCTGGGCATTCTAATCACTCCACGCTTACCAGCCCAAACAAGTGAGAAAACATCGTACTAAAAAGGAAAGAGCATAACAAGTACCACCAGTAGAGGGACGACATATTTCCCAACAATGGAAGTGGGAGTGTAGATCCGACTCCCGGAAAATATGCGATCGGAATAAGCCCATAAGATCCGCCCAAGATTTGCCACATAATGAATAGTGGAGCAATAATAATTAGCGTTACTTTTATTGATTTCCACGCCATTTTCGATTGAAGCTGCAAAATATACTGCTGCTTCTTCATGAGCTTTTCTATACGTTTTTTGTCTCCACTACGCTGGGCTTTGCGTAGTGCTGCATTCCACTCCGCAGCCTCTTTTCTCCAAGCTTTCGATTTTTCCGGGTCTGTCAGAAGACGATTCACTAGCGAGGTTAGTAAACCGATGGTAGCGGCTAGGAGAAGTATGAAAATCGTGGAGAAAGGAATTTCCAGCAAGAAATCCGGAATCATTTCTATATTCCCCCTAGGGCTTTTAATACTTCTTTTGCAGCTCCTTCTTGTTTTCCCTCTGCATTAATAACTATTTTTACCGGGGCACCCGTTAAGACGGCACATGCTCCAGCCATAAGTCTCGAAAATAAAAGTTCTTGCTTAACAGCTTCTTCTACTGCTTCATCCCGTTTTCTAGTGACGTCCTTCATTCTTCTCGATGATATTTCGCTCGGCTTGGCTTCGATAAGCACGAACATTTCTGGTTTTAGGAGTTGCAGAACGTGAAACGGTAAGCCTGGAAGATATCCCTCAAATGTTTTTATTGACATGTGTGTGTCGATGATTGTTATGCCGTTTAGCTGCCTTATTTTTTCTGAAACCACTTCAGCTACTTCCTTTTGCAGTTTACGTTGAAAATCTAAATCTGCTTTTCGTATGGCATCCCTTTCCAGATCCCTTTTATATTTCTGAAGCTTTTCAACCATGAATGTTCCATAATTTATCACATTAATCTCTACACCAGCTTTTTCAGCAAGCTTCTCAACAACGTTACAAACCGTGGTTTTTCCAGTCCCTGGAATTCCGGTAACAATTATTATTTTATTCATGAAGTTTAGTCTCCAAATATTCGTCTAAAGGCTGGGTACGTTTCGGCAACTCTTTCTCGCATTAATATCTGATAATACTGATAAATTATGCCTACGGAAAGCAGAATGCCCATTCCTGAACCGAAAACTCCGAAGAAATCTGAAATGCCAGCAATTAACCCCACAATTATTCCTCCAAGCACTGTAACGGCGGGGATATAGCGTTTAAGAATGGATTCAACAGATCTCCCAGACCGTCTATACCCCGGAATCTGCATACCTGCATCTACAAGTTGTCTAGCCACAGTTGACGGTCCTAAACCACCGACTTCAAGCCATGTAAGTGAGAAAACAACACAGAACGCAACTAGAATCCCAAGATAGACAACAGCTTTCAAGGGGTCGTTCATGACATTTGTAAAACTGCGTGGTGAAAGCACATAATAGGCTAGCCCACCTGCAGGCACTATTTGATCTCCCTCTTGTATATACGTTCCTAAAAGGTTAACCCAAAAGTTTTGTCCACCTGTCATGCTCCATAAAAGTTGCGAGAAGAAATACACGTTAGCGAAAAGAGCCGATGCAAAAATCACTGGAAGGTTAGATACGTATAGGAGCTTTATTGGGTATCGACTGCGGAAACCTCGGTAGCCAGCGTAAGACAATGGTAATTCTACTCTTACTCCTTCCATGTAAATTATTATTAGAAAAGCCGCAATTGTAACTATAAAACCGAGCATAGACGGGTTTTGCGGGTTTTCTCTCAGTAAAAGCAGTGTTAGTGGTTCACCGCCTGACAATACTTGGGCTAAGGCAACAAAGAAGCCGTAGCTTCTTCCAAGTTCGCCCACAGCAGGTGCGGGTGAGAAGCATTGCCAGAAAATTCCTTGTGCAACACCAGCCATAATGAAAAGGCTTATTCCACTGCCGAATCCCCAGCCCTTTTGAATGAGCTCATCTGATAGCAGGACAATCATTCCGGCTGCTAGGAGCTGCAGGAAAACGATTATAGCTGTCGTGCCTGGTAAGGCGCCATACATTCCGCCGATTATGTATGCAGATGCTTGGACTCCTGTTAGGACTATGGAAAAGACTTTGCTGGCTGTTGTGAATAGGCTTCTGTCTTCCGGACGTGACATGTCGCAGTCTATCATGGCGGAGCCAACCAAAAGCTGTAGTATCAGCCCTGCTGTGACTATTGGACCTATGCCGAGCTCCATGAGGCTGCCACGGCTTGAGGCAAAAATTATTCGGAGAGCAGCTAGTTCTCCTAAAGGACCTGTTTCAATGCCGTAGAGGGAAATTTCACTCATTATCAAGTAAAGGATGAGTATAAGTGCTGTCCAGAATAGTTTTTCGTTGAATCGGACTCTGCGTTCTGGAACCTTAATTTCCGGAATAATCCTAGCAACGGGTTTGAATAGGCTTAGGAATCTGCCTGCCATGGGTAACCGCTACCTTCCCTGTTCTTGAGCTTCTATTAAGATTTGTCCACCGGCTTCTTTTATTTTTTCAGCTGCAGACTTTGAATAAGACCTTACTTTCACAATTAATGATTTTGTAACTTTGCCCGCACCGAGAAGTTTTGTGTAGCCAAGGTTTTCCAAATCTATGAAGAATTTACCCTTCTTCTTTTCTGTTGAGAGCTTTTCAGCTAGCTCGTCGAGCGTTCCAACATTTATAACATTCACTTTTTGTTTCAGACTTTTGGGTGAGGTGAATCCTTTTTTGCCGAAGTAGTCTGGTTCATATTTTATCACGTATGTCCATTTATGTTTATGGAACCCTGCTTTCCCGTGCCCTCCTCTTTGTCCTCCTCCCCTGTGCTGCCCCACTCTACCAAAGCCATGAGTTCTTGAACCGCGTTTCTTTCTGATTTTTCGGAGTTTATGCGGCATTTTCTAACCAACTACTTTGTCTACAGCCTTCTCTTCAATTGCCTTCCTTAATCGTATTTCAAGTACCCCGTTCTTATATGTTGTGCGTATAGTGTTTGGAATCACCTTTTTTGGAAGATTTAGGCTTTTATAGTATTTTCGACCTGAGGCTTCAGCGGATAAGGTTAACCGTTGATTTTTTACATGAATTTTTAGATTTTCCCTTTTGAAACCCACAAACTGGGCGACGATTATTATCTCAGTTCTTTCTTCAAGAATGTCGATTAGAGGTTTCGGTTCTTTCCATCTTCTTCCCCTATAAACCTTTGGGAGCCTATATTTGCAGGGATATGCTCCTCTCTTAATCCTAGAGTTTTTGATGTGGAATGTTCGACGGTTTTTTCTGTTTTTAACTTTATCAAAGTCTCTGAAAACGTGGAATCGTCTTGAACGTTTTTTACTTCTCCGCCACTTCGCGCTCAATTAGCCTTCTCCTCGGATACCATGGCATTTAGAAAGTAACTATAAAATGTATCGCAAACAAAAACGTCAAAAGCTAAGATTCAGATCATTCGCCGTGTTAGCTCGTTGATTTTTTCTCCACGATAACCTAGCTCGCCTCCCATACCATAACCCTTTTTTATTTTCCCTTTAAAGCCTTTAGTTGGCGGATGCAGCCGGAAAACTGGTTGCACGTTTGGCAATTTCCAATATTCAACATGGCAGTTAAGCATTGCCTCTGCAAGATCTTCTAAGGATTTGTAACCAATTTTCTGTGCATATTCATCTGTTAACTTCTTGTTTCCCGCAAGTCTTCCTCTTTCCCTTATTAGCATGTTTACATTTTCCTTTGAGACTTCGCCCCATGTAACGAAATTTTGCGCTGTTTTCAGCATCCCGAGGAATGATGGACGATTGTCGATCAACACAGCATAATTGTTTCTCGTCAAGCGAAGCATTTGGAGGGTTTCTCTGACTTGTCGTGAGGCTCTGATGGTTCCGCGAATTCTTATGGCTATTATGCATTTGCGTTTCTTTGTTTCTTTAGCCACTATCCCACCCAATCCATTGGAGTTATGAGACTGTAAGTTTTCTTTAACGCGTCGAAAACAGCATATGCAAAGGAGGGAACAGTCTTCGTTGAACCATAACTTCTTGTCCAGCAATCTTTTATGCCTGCAAGTCCAAGAATGACTTTTGCCACTTCGCTTGCTACGAGACCTAACCCTCTTGGTCCAGGGATAATGACGATTCTTACGCCGCCGCATTTCCCTTCAATTTGGAATGTCGCTGAATGAGGCTTTCCGCATCCACATTCCCAGCTTCCACATCCCCTCCTAACAGGAACAATGTTTAGGCGAGCGTCTGCGGCACCCTTTTCTATAGCTGTTCGCACCTGACGTGCTTTTCCAGACCCTAAGCCAATATAGCCGTCTCTGTTTCCAACAGCAACTATTGCCTTAAACCTTGATTTTTCGCCAGCGTCCGTCTGTTTCTGAACCAGATTTATGTTTATGACCTCTTCTTGGATGTCAGGCAGTAACGTGTCCACAATCTGTGGTTCACGTATTCGTAAACCTTCCATAAAAATCTCTTCAATGGATGTGATTCTACCCTCTTGTATCATCTTTCCAAGACGAGTTCTAGGAATCCACTGCTCAAGATCTATTCGTGGTCTCCTAGAATATCTCCTACGACGTCTCAAGTCTTCTTACCTCCACGGAATGCTGTAAGTACACTTGTTTTAACTTTTTCAAAATGTTTCGGAAGTTTTTCCGGGGAGAGCTTCTGTTCCAGATATTTTGAAAATCTAGCTTGGTATTCTTCGGAGTTGGAGGCTAAACTTTGTGCGTACTCTGCGCTATGCTCGCCTTTTATCCTCTTTTCATCCGGCAGCTTCTCTTCGCTGTGGGGCACGTTCAATCCAGCGTCTAAAACACCCTTCAACACTGCGAAAACTCTCGCGCCCTTTGTAGGCGAATGTAACCCTGTGTCTAAGATTGCTTCTTTTACACCTTTTGCTTTGGCTTTTAATCCGCAGAGAAGACCCGTTAGATAGGCTGCTGGAAGACTTCCTCTAGGAGCCTTCCACCCATACTTTTCAGCTAGTTCTCTGCCATGTGCTGAAAGTATGACTTCGTCTCCATGAGGTTTAGCCACAATTATTTGGGCAATCACGTTTTTGAGTGAGCCGCGGACTACCAAGCGTGGTTTTCCAGAAAGCAGCAACGCCTTCCTTGCTCTGTAATCTGTTTTTCCCTCCCTTCTCCTTCGAAATGGAACGCAATAACGTGGTCCCCTTGCCATCAGCGTTTCCTCCAAAGTCCATGCACCTTTAAGTGGCGTTCCATGTCGGCAACAGACTCGAATCTTCCGCTACTCGCCATCCTGTAAAGCTTTCGATAAGTGTTTTCAGTGATTATTCTGTTGATTTTTAGTTCACGCAGCCTCTTTCTTAAGGCTCGAATCTTATTCATCCACGCCTCTTTCTTAGAGATTTTTGCGTGGGACGCCCCGCTTCTGCTGCCTGGTCCACGTCTCCGCCCCTTCTTTTTCTTTTCATGTAGAATTCGTGCTCTCGCGCGGCTTACACCCTTTTCCGGCAGCGATTTAATGACGCCTTCATGAATTAGTTTTCTGATTTCATCTCTAGTTATAGCTGCTTCAACATCATCCATTCTTTCAGAGTCTATCCACACGCGGTTTTGTCCAACTTTAAGTATTTGTGCTGCTAGACGCCGTTGACTTTTAAGACCTGTCATTGTTTTTCTGTCCTCCTTTTCCGTTTCTTCGTCTTCTTTTGTCTGCGTTTCGGTTTTTCTTTTTCTACTATTTCCTTTTCCTCAAGCTTCTCTTCTTCTGCTTCCTCTTTTTCTTCTTTTCTAACTACTTCCTTAGCTTCTTTGAGATTTAGAATAGTTATTTTCCTCTTTCTCGCTTCAACAAGGATTTTAGCTCTTTTTCTTTTACCAACTGTGTGTGCAATCCTTACGGCTTGGGTTTTCGGGTTGATTTCTGCAAGTTCTTCAGCATTGTATGCTAAAACTTCTCTGTAGCCTGATGGGTGTAGTCCCCTTGCAGCTTTTGGTCCTCTGTATCCAGCGGTTACGGTGGGCGGCCAACCCTTGATTTTCCTTCGCATTTTGTTGTCTAATCCTCTTGGTCTACGCCAGCTTTCCTTCAAGCGTTTGTACCGCCAGCTTTCCTGTCTAACGAATTTAGGCTTCTTCCTTTTCATTCGTTCTCTCAGTTTCAACATTTTTTCCACGGAAGCTGTGCTTTGTTCCGTCATTCTTCCATTCCCTCGCTTCGTTCATACACGTATATGCCGTCCAAGAAAACACGGGGGTCTTTCCTTTTCACTTTGGTGCCTTGTTCGATGTTTGCTGCTGTTTGGCTTACATCTTCGAGATTTATACCTTGAACTATTACGTCTTCGCTTTGAACCTTAATTTGGGCGTCACCCACTATTTTGACCTTTCTTGCACTGCGTTCACCTGTGAAGTTTTCAATCAAAACTGTCTTATCCTTAACCTTAACTGAAATTGGGAAGTGGGAGAAAACTATTTTGAGTTTGTATGTGAAGCCTTTCCTAACTCCAGTAATCATGTTTTGGATGTGTGAACAAATTGTGCCTACAAGGGCTGCCTCTTTCTTACGGGGCCATTCAGTCCATATGCGAATGGTTTTTCCTTGAAGCTCAATTGAGACTGGAGAGTGGGAGAAGTCTCGGGTTAACGTTCCCTTTGCATCCTTAATCGTGACCTTTCTTCCTTCAATTGTCACTTCTACGTCGTCTGGAACTTGAACGGTTTTTGAGACTTCTATGGCTCGCATTTGAGGTCACCTTTCTAATAAACGAACGTTCTAATAAACGAACGCTACCAATCTGCCTCCGATGCGTTTTTCCTTTGCCTCTTTGTGGGATAACACTCCCTTGGGGGTTGAGACAACTA
>JREQ01003716.1_pt3 | contig 12114 bp, 12 predicted proteins | sample 210151 | NCBI WGS metagenome assembly JREQ01 (sample SAMN03019617, study PRJNA260268) | marine sediment metagenome | biome: Marine; feature: Sediment; material: Clay; isolation source: clay from marine sediments 31 meters below sea floor depth collected from... | place: New Zealand: Canterbury... | reverse complement strand
ATATAAGGTCTTAAAGTTCGATAATATTTTATTTCTTTTTGGTAATATTTTTTAATTTCCTTCCAATTTTCAAAAGTAAAAAGTTCTCCGCCAAAACTTTTCTTCGATTCCTGGCCATAAAGTCTTAAATATGCATTATGACCAACAAAAAGCGAATCTAAAACACTATCTACAATTACTCCATCAAAATCTAAAGCTAATATTTTCAATTTTTTACTCCTTCTCCTTCAAAACTTCTCTTAATGCTTCTTGGTGAGATTGAAATGCGAGGGGAGGAAGTTGATCAACTGCAAAAAATTCCGCTTCTTCTGCATCATCACCTGCACAAAGATTTCCTCCTACAATCTCTGCTTCATAGATTATAGTAACTAAATAACCATGAATTTCACTTTTATTAGAATAAACTCCTATTAATTTCTTTAATTTTCCTTCTAATCCAGTCTCCTCAATCAATTCCCTTAAGACTGCCTGGGTTGGGCCCTCTTCTATCTCCATAAATCCACTCGGCAAAGCCCACTCACCTTTACGAGGTTCTATTTTCCTTTTGATTAACAATATTTTGCCTTCATCATCTCTGGCTACCACTGCTACCACCGGGGTGGGATTTTCATAATATATCTTCTCACATTTCGTGCAAAATAATCTTTCCCTCCCTTCTAACATCTTTCTGGATAATTCATTGCCACAATAAGGGCAGTACTTTACTGATAAATTACTTTTCACCTATCCTTACTCCTTGCTCCTTTTTATACAATAAGCCCTCTTGGGCAAAACTGGTATAATTATCATCTCCTAAAATTATATGATCCAGTACTCTCACTCCGATTAGATTACAGGCATCTACCAAACGTTCGGTAATATCTAAGTCATGCTTACTTGGACTCGATTCCCCGCTGGGATGATTATGTAAAAATATAACTGAAGCCGCAGATTCTTTAATTATATCTTTTAACACTTCGCGGGGGTGGACAATACTTTCTGTTAAACTTCCTACTGAAATATCAATATCCCTGATAATTCTATTCTTTACATCCAACAATACTACCTTAAATATTTCTTTTTTTAGATCTCTCATTCGGGACTGGTAATAATTTGCTAAGTCAGTGGCATTGTTAATTTTCTTTTTGGGAGAATTGTCCTCACCTAAAATCCTCTTACCCAATTCCAGAGCAGCCTTTATCTGAGTAAATTTAGCCAGGCCTATCCCCTTAACAGAACACATCTCTGAATAACTTAAAGAATCTAACTTTCTTAAACTTCCGTTTTCTGATAATAGTTCTTTAGCAATGTCCACCGAAGTTTTCCCTTGATAACCTTTAACCAATATTATTCCCAATAATTCAGCATCTGTCAAATATTCTACTCCATATTTAACCAACCTCTCTCTCGGCCTTTCATTATCAGGCCAATCTTTCACTGTATAATTCTTCTTTTCGTTCATCCATTTTGCTCCTTAATTGAAAATTTTGTGCCAGGCACTTTTCTTTCGATTTTTATTTTTCTTATAATTCGATTTAAACGATATTGTAATTTTTCTCTCAGAAAAATATTTCCTACCATATTTAAAGCCTCTTCTACCACCATCTCTGCTTTTTTATAATCTTTCAGATGGTGTTCATAGAATTTAGCCAATTCTTCGTAAGGATAATAGACAAACCCCTGGCTTCTGTCTATTATCTCTTTCCATATTCCTTCTGCTTCTTCCCATTTCCCCTGCCTTTTGTAGGCAAAAGAACCTAACTTTAATGTTTCTAAAACCTCTTCCTCTGATAAATTGTGTTTTAATGCCTCAGTATAATACCGAGTGCTCTGGTCATACTTCTTCTCTTCATCAAATATCTTACCTACACTGAAAATATCCATTCCATACTCAGCATTCTCTAAAGGATCTTCTACTAAAAAACACATTTTACTAACTAATGCCACCAGAGAGAGGATATCTTGCAAATTATGTTCAAAGACTTGTTTTAAGGCACGAGCATCTTTGGTCTGTAAATATTTAAAATATATCTCCGGGATAAGGTATCCGGGCACATCATTAAATCTATTAACTTTCAATATCTCCCTTTCTACTGTAGATAAAGAGCAATCCTCTAATCTCCTCTTCCACAAACGGCGAGCAGGATAAAGAAGGTCAAAATGGCCAGGGTTTTCTAAATTCATCTTCATTCCCGACATAATATAACGGCTCTCCATTAAAGGAAGATCAAAAGTCTTACCATTATAAGAAACTACTGCAATAAATTTACCGAGTAAATCATTTACTGCAGACAATAGAGCTCGTTCTTCATTATAATCCCGCATAAAATATTGCTTGACACAAAATTGGTCCTCTTCAAAATATCCTACTCCTATTAGAAAGATGTAAGTTCCTGCTCCTCCGGCCAACCCAGTAGTTTCGGTATCCAAAAAGACAGTTTTATTAATATCTATCTCTTTTAATTTATCATCCTTCGCCAAACTAGAAATAATCTTGGTAGAAGATTGAAAAATTTGAAAAAGTTCAACCTCTCCATATATATAATCCTGAGGAAAATAATTTTCTCTAACAAAACTGGAGCCAAAAGGTGTGGAAATAAATTTTCCTGATACAACGTCTTCTATCTTTACCTCTCTTTTTACAACTGTTATACTTTTCTCTTTTTGTGATTGAGTAATTTTTTCTATTCGCTTTTGTAATTGAGCAATCTTTTCCAATCGCTCCTTTAGATCCATAATTAAACCAAAGCCTCCTTTAAAATTAAAAGGGCACTCTCCTTGCCCTTTATCCCCACTTCGTCAATAGGTCCTACGCAGGAGGGACAACCCTTTTCACATCCACAGCTGAGGATCAATTCTTGAGCTGCCTGCAATAAAGACCTACGTAATTCAAACATCTTCTCACTAAATCCTACTCCTCCAGGATAATTATCATAGATATAAATTGTAGGCTTACCAGTAAAAGGTGAACGCACTTCAGAAACTGCCCTTATATCCTGAGGATCACACATAACATATAAAGGAGCAACATTAATAAGGACATTGGCTAAAGCCAGAAGTCCACTACTTAAATTAAAAGAAATTCCCTCACTTTCTTGGTGCTTCATTAACTCACTAATATCTTTAATCAAAGAAACCCAGTAGGCGGTAGTGTGCATCTCTTCAGGGGGCAAAGATATTTCACCAAAACCAATATTTTCATGGGTATAGAACTTTATCTTTTTATAGCGTGTAGAAAGAGTGGTAATATTCACTTCCCCATAGGCGTGTTCCATATTTGATTCTTCGCCCTTTTCAAATACATCTAAAACCTTAATATTAGTTTCAGTCTGAGCATCAGTGTAATAATTAACTTTAACCTTTTCTGCATAAGCCTTCTTATTTTGGTAATCCAATCTATTAATAGCATACTGCTCACCTTCGTGTAGGTAAATAGCTCCTTCATAGATAAGGGTGGGCACACTGGCTTTATCCACTTCTCCGATAACCTGTTCTTGCTGGTCGGTAGTATCGATAATTACAAAATTATCCACTGAGGCACTGCGCAGACTTATCTCATCAGTGGGATAGACCTCGCTCATCCAATACCATTTCTTCTCTACGTAATGAAGTACGCCTTCCTTCTCTAAATACTCCAAAATATCCTTAAGCTTTTTAGTCCCAAAATCTTCTCCTTCTTCAAAGGGCAATTCAAAAGAAGCACATCGAATATGACTAACTAAAATACTTAAATTATCCGGGTCAATAACTGCACTTTCTGGTGACTCTCCAAAGAAATAATCAGGATGATTTATCACAAACTGGTCTAAGGGATTGCTGGATGCTACTAATATAGCTACCGAGGTATTAGATCTTCGCCCGGCTCTTCCGGCCTGTTGCCAGGTACTGGATATAGTTCCAGGATATCCGGCCATAAAACAGGCATCAAGCTGACCAATATCTATACCCAACTCTAAGGCATTGGTACTTACTACCCCTTTTATCTCTCCCTCCTTCAAACCCTTCTCTATCTCCCGCCGCAGATTGGGTAAATATCCTCCCCTATAACCTCTTACTATATCTTTGGGTCTTCCGCTCTTGGCTAAAAAATCTTTTAAATAACTGGCCAAAACTTCTGTAGTCAGACGACTTCGCGCAAAGATGATGGTCTGAATATCATAATTTAAAAAATAAGCGACAAAACGGGCAACTTCTTTAACCAAACTTTTTCTAATTCCTAATTCTTTGTTAATTACGGGAGGATTATAAAATAAAAAATGTTTCTCTCCTTGTGGAGCGCCATTATTATCGACCAGAACAAAATCCTCTCCTACAATCTTCTGAGAAATTTCTCGAGGGTTAGCAATAGTTGCTGAACAACAGATAAATTGGGGATTTGACCCATAAAATCGACAGATTCTCTTCAATCTTCTAATCACATTAGCCAAGTGACTTCCAAATACTCCCCGATAAATATGGATTTCATCGATCACCACATATTTCAAATTTCGAAAAAGCTCCAGCCATTTGGTATGATGAGGCAATATCCCTAAATGGAGCATATCCGGATTAGTTACCACAATATGCCCTTTTTTACGAATCGCCTGCCGAGCAGATGAAGGGGTATCTCCATCATAAGTATAGGTCTTAATCCCCTCATCCAAGGCAGATACTAATTGATACAATTCAGTTAATTGGTCTTGAGACAAGGCCTTAGTGGGAAACAAATAAATAGCCCGACTATTTTCATCTTTTAAAATAGAATCCAATACCGTCAGATTATAACAAAGAGTCTTACCTGAGGCGGTAGGTGTCACCACTACCACATTCTTTTTATTCCTTATAAATTCTAAGGCAGAAGCTTGGTGAGAATAAAGTTCTGTAATGCCTTTTTCTCTCAAAATGCGTACTAATTTATCCTCTATCCACTCAGGAAATTCCTCATAAACCGCCGGCTTGACCAAGATGTGTTTCCAGGCAGTAATACAAGAACTCACTTTATTATATTTCTTTAATTCATTCAATATTTTTTCTATTGGCATTCATACAACCCTCAGTACGACAGGGGACGGTTCTCTGTCATTTTATCTCTATTGGCTTAGCTACACCAGAGAACCGTCGTGGTGAAACCTGACAGAGAACCACCGTCCCCTGTCATGTCATTAAACCTTTTACCAGATTAATATTTTCCAGATCATCTCTTTGCCCAAATTTAGGGGTCTCTAAAACAAAAGGAAGGTCCTTTAAAAATCGATGATTTACTATAATTTCAAAACCTTTAAGCCCAATATATCCTTTGCCAATATGCATATGTCTGTCTTTTCGTGAACCTAAAGGATATTTAGAATCATTAAGATGTATTACCTTTAATCTCTCTAAACCTAAAAATTTATCAAGCTCTTCTAAAGTCTGTTCAACCCCTTCCTTATATGAAAGGTCAAACCCAGCTGCAAAAGAATGACAGGTGTCAAAACATACTCCCATTCTCTCATTATCTCTCACTCCTTCCACCATCCTCTTCCACTGCTGAAAAGAATAACCTAAATGTGTACCTGAACCAGCGGTATTCTCCAATAATATCATAGTCTTTAAATTTAAATCTGCGCTCCTCTCTAAAATAATATTTAAGGCCCTGATTACTCTTTGTATTCCATATTCTTCTCCTAAACCGGTATGAGCTCCAGGGTGGGTAATCAGATAAGGAGCAGTCAGTAAAAGATCAGCTCTCTTCATCTCTTCTATAAAAGAATTAATTGATTTAAAATATAGTTCATCTGAAGGGGAGGCTAAATTAATTAAATAGGAGGTATGAATAAAAACTGGGTTAATATCAAGGTTAGAATTCTTTAAATTTCTTTTAAATTTATTAATTTCCTCTTTATCTAATATCTTCTCCCGCCAGGTAGCAGCATTTTTAGAAAATATCTGCATAGTATTGCAGCCTAATTCTTCTGCTCTAATGACCGAATTATCTATCCCCCCGGCAATAGAAACGTGACATCCAATCTTCAATCCTTTACTTCCTCTTCTATTTTTAACAATTATAACATATCAATCCAACCTTATTAAATACTTATTTATCTTTCTCTTTTCTCGTTAAAATAAAGTTATTCCCTCACATCCCCTCTCCCATATTATTATCCTTTATTTGACCGAAAACTGAAAACCGATAACTGATAACTTATTTTATCAATTTTTACCAAAAAAGAGGATTTCTTAGAATTATATCGAATTACAAAATTAGATTAGATAAAGATATTGCAAATATAAAAGATTTGACAATATACATGGAAGTGAGGATGAAAAGATGAGTAAATGGTTAAAGTTTGCGTTTTTTACAGCCTTATTAATTGGAGCTGGATACTTTTTCGGAATAATCTGCAAGCAGACCGGCCAAGCCTATGATCTACTACTTTCCCCCTCTGAGGAGCTTCTGAATCTGCTATTATGGTTACTACTATCTATGGGTGGTTTAGCGGTGACCGCTGGTCTGGTGGCTATCTTTCTTCGACCTTTATAGGTCAGTATCATAGCCTTTACCCTCTCTGGATTAGCCATGCTTCTAAGTTGACAGATTGCAGTAGGAAGTGGCATTCTGACCCTGATATATCTTCTCGCTACTTTCCTTTATACTATAAGTATTGCCAAAGAACTAAATGAGCGAATAAGCTTCTCTGTAAGACCCATCGGTGAAGGTCAAGGTATATTACTAATGGCCCTTATCATTATGGTTTGTGGGAGTCTCTTCTTTGGCTGTGCAGCACACATTGAGCGAGAAGGATTTTCAGTACCTCAGTATTACATTAAAATATTTATGGAGCAAATAGAGAAGCAAATTGAAGCCCGAGTACCAGCAAAAGAACGTCAAGAAGCAATAGCTCAATTCAGAAAAGAATTCCAGCGTACAGTAGATGAATTTTTTAAACGGACAATAAAGCCTTATGAACAATTCATTCCTTTGGCTATAGCCGCCATCTTTTTTATGCCCTTGGTGACTATCACCCGGCTGCTGTCCTGGGTACCGACATTGCTTCTAAGCATTATATTCCCTTTATTTAAGCTACTAAGGGTAACAAAGCTAATCAGTGAAACTCGGGAAGTACAGAGGTTGATCATTAGTTAAAATATCTTAGAGCCTATTGAAAAATTTTTAAAAGGGGATAATTCTTCACGCTAGCTTTTTAAATTTCCTTATTCTCCGATAATTTTTATCAATACTCTTTTGCGTCTTCGGCCGTCAAACTCTCCATAAAATATCTGTTCCCAGGGACCGAAGTCCAATCTTCTGTCAGTAATTGCTACTACTACTTCCCTCCCCATTATCTGTCGTTTTAGATGGGCATCCCCATTATCTTCTCCAGTTCTATTATGAAGATATTGAGAGATTGGTTCGTGTGGGGCAATTTTCTCCAACCATCTTTTGTAATCTTCATGTAGTCCTCTTTCATCGTCATTTATAAAAACAGAGGCAGTAATATGCATAGCATTAATTAGACATAAACCCTCTGTTATTCCGCTTTCGTGTAAGGCTTCTTCTACTTTTTTAGTTATATTTATGAAGGTTACTCTTTCTAGAGTATTAAACCATAATTCTTTTTTATAAGATTTCATAGAGATTCCTCCTTCACTTACTGCATAAGATAGAGAGGGCGATGGAGTTTAATTTTACATCACTTTTATCTGCCCGAGAAGGTATTATTACTGGTGACTTTGCCCCAACCAGCACATGGCCTACCTGATAATTAGCATAATATGTAAGTGCTTTACCAAAAATATTTCCGGCAGCAATATCGGGCACAACAAGAATGTCAGCTTTACCTGCCACAGGTGAAGTTATTCCCTTTTTTTGAGCAGCATATTCTGAAATGGCATTATCTAAAGCCAGGGGACCATCGATTATACAGCCGGTAATCTGTTTTCTTTCATTCATCTTGGAAATCATCCCAGCTTTAATAGTCTCTTCCATATCGGGATTTATTGTTTCCACAGCAGCCAGCAGAGCAACCTTAGGAGTCTTTATCCCCAGTTTATGAGCAACTTCAACGGCATTCTTTATAATTGCCACCAAGGTGTTTACATCTGGTTTGAGATTTACTCCGCCATCACTCATCAATACTAGTTTGGGATTCTCCTCTCTTCTATCTTCAAAGATAAAAACATCACTGACAATTTTATCAGTCCTTAAACCCCACTCCTTATTTAACACCGCCTTTAAAAGTGTGGCTGTTTTTATCTTCCCTTTAAGTAGTATCCCTCCTTCTTTTACTTTCTCTATCGCCTTTCGAGCCTTTTCTATATCATCTTTTACCCCAATAATCTCTTTTACAAAATTTCTTTCTCCTAATAAGAAAAAAGATTTTTCAATCTTCGCTTTATCTCCAACCAGAATTCCTTCCCCAAAACCATAATCATGGCTATCTTTTAATGCCTTCAGAGCTTCGATGTCTTCCCCTCCGGCAACAATTATTTTTTTTCTTCCCTCAGTCTTTAAACTGCTAAATAATTCTTTAAAACTTCTTATCATCTTCGACCTCCTAGTATAATATTCATTATATTTTATTACTATGAATATATCTTTACCTTCTCTTCTCCATTTATCACTCTTATGACTGCCTGAGCTAAAGTCTTCATCTCTTCTTGACCTGGATAAACCACGATAGGAGCTATCCATTCAACTCTATTCTTTATTTTATTCACTAAAATTTCGTTAAAAGACATACCTCCAGTAAGAATAATTGCTTCTACTTCTCCTTTTAATACAGTAGCCATTGCTCCTATTTCTTTAGCAATTTGATAACATATTGCTTCAAAGATTAATTCAGCATCTTTATCTCCATTATTTATCATTCTTAGAACTTCTCTTAGATCATTAGTCTCGAGATAAGAGACAAAACCTCCTCGATGGGTAATCAGCCGAATTACTTCCTTTTCACTATATTGACCAGAATAACATAAATGAATCAATCCTTCGTTGGGAAGTGAACCGGCTCGTTCAGGTGAAAATGGTCCACCATCATTGGCATTATTTACATCCACAATTCTCCCCTTCTCAATCGGGGCAATAGAGATCCCCCCACCCAGATGGGCTACAATAAGATTTAATTCTTCAAGCTTTTTAGCCTGTTCTTTCGCATAATGATAAGCATTGGCTCGGATATTTAAAGTGTGAAGTAAGGATTTCCTCTCTATCCCTTTTAACCCGGATATCCGAGCAATATCGGTAAACTCATCAACCGATACCGGGTCAGCGATATAGGCTGTAACCCCAACTTTTTTTGCAATCTCAAAGGCAATAATTCCCCCTAAATTAGAAGCATGTTCAACAGGAGAATGTTTTAGGTCATCTATAAGTTTATCATTTACCTGGTAGGTCCCAGATTCTAAAGGTTTTAATATACCACCTCTTCCTATAACAGCCATTATTAAATCGAGACTTATATGATTTAATTTTAGTGTTTCAAGTACTTTTTCTTTCCTGAAGGCAAATTGTTCCGGAGCAGAATCAAAATGAGATAGTTCCTCTACGGAATGAGAGATAGATTGGCTAAAAATCTCTTCCGCCTTTTGATTGAATAAGGCTATTTTAGTAGAAGTAGAACCAGGATTAATCACCAGAATATTTTTCATATCTATTCTTCCTCCTTAATTAGACAGGCGAGACGCCTGTCCTACTATCTTTATTTTTTAATACTTTCTATGCCCTGTTTTATCCTTTTTATTCCCTCTTTAATCATATTTAAGGAAGTAGCAAAAGAAAGGCGGACATAGCCTTCCCCCTGTTTGCCGAAGGCAGCCCCGGGGACGGTTACTACTTTACATTCTTCTAAGAGATACATAGATAGTTCTTCAGAGGTCATTCCCGTCTCTTTTATATTTACAAAGGCGTAAAAGGTTCCCTCGGGTGCTTGGCAACTCAAGCCTTGAATTTCATTTATACCTTTTGCTAAAACATTTCTTCTTTCGTTATAAGCAGTAAACATTTTGGTAACACAATCCTGAGAACCTTGTATAGCAGCTAAACCAGCTCTCTGAGCAATGGAATTAGCACAAACCGCGGTATTTTGCAATAATTTGGTTATTTCCTTTACTAAATCAGCTTCTGTAGTAAAGTAGGCCAGTCTCCATCCGGTCATAGCATAACTTTTGGAAAAGCCAAAGATAGAAATGGTTCGTTCTTTCATCCCGGGGAAGGAGGCAATGCTGATATGTCTTGCGCCATCATAGATTATATCTTCATAGAGTTCATCACTAATTATAAAAATATCATTTTCCTGGGCTAATTGAGCTATAGCCAAAAGCTCTTTCTCATCAAAAGCAGCACCGGTAGGATTACTGGGAGAATTTAGCAATATTGCTTTGGTCTTGGAAGTGATACATCCTTTAAGTTCTTTTAAATCAGGATGAAAATTATTTTCCCCCCGCAAAGACAAATGTATGGGTATTCCTCCTGCCAAGAAGACCTGAGATTCATAAGCCACAAAACCTGGGTCAGGAATAATCACCTCATCTCCAGGATTTAGAAGAGTATAAAAGGCAAAAAATAAAGCTTCAGTACCTCCAGAAGTTACCACTACCTCATCGGGGGTAATCGGGATTTTATTTTTCTGTTTTAACTTAATAGATATGGCTTCCCTTAATTCTGGAAATCCTAAATTAGGGGTATAACGAGTATAACCTTCATCCAAAGCTTTTTTGGCTGCCTCCCGAACATGAGCTGGGGTAACAAAATCAGGTTCTCCTATCCCAAAACTGACCAGACCTTTTCTGTCCTGGGCTAAATCGAAGAGTTTCCTAATCCCTGAAGGTTTTATCTTCTTTAAATTAGTATTAAATTCCACTACTTTTTCCTCCTTTTTTTACCTCTTCAAATCCTTTTTCAAAAGCTTTTAAATTTGTCTCAATACTTTTGGGAGGTAAATTTTCTTTCATAGATTGAATAATTAATTCTTTATCCACTGGAAAATTAGGAGTTGCAACTGCCGCTCCGAGTAAAACCATATTTTCTGAAATGATATTTCCTGCCTACATTTAAATATTAAATATCATTCATTTTTATATCTGTAGTTAAAATATATTAACCCCAAAAATTATTATATTTTAAAAAAACTTGGAATAATAATTTTCTTAGACACAGAAAGCAGGGAATCTGTTAATAGAGATAGTTTTTCTTTATTCATTCTAACTGTAGGAATGCTAAAACTTAAACCGGCACAAATCTTATCTTGATGATCTTTAAGGGGAACAGCCACACAAGCTACCCCCACCATATATTCTTCATTAACAAAACTATACCCTCTCTGTCTAATTAATTTTAGTTCCTTTTTTAGATAATCTTTATCGGTAATAGTATATGGAGTAAAAGGTTTTAATTCTACCCTTTGTAGATAGTTATCTAACTCTTTTTCACTTAAGTAAGCCAACAAAACTTTTCCTATTGCTGCGCAATATGCAGGTTGATTAGAGCCAATCCTTAAATCTAATTTAAGAGTATTATCACTCCCTACACTATATAGATAAATAATTTCATCTCTATCCAGAATGGCCAAGTTGATTGTTTCGTTAAATTGTTGAGAAAGTTTTTTCATATAAGGGATAATCTGGACTAAACCGACTCTATCTGTAACTGCTGTTCCTAATTTGAAGATTTTAACTGTGAGGTGGTATTTGCGATTCTGGGGATTTTGTTCGATGTAGCCGAGGTTTTTTAAGGTGCCTAACAAGCGATGAACGGTCCCTTTGGGTAGAGCTATTTTTCTACAAAGCTCAGTAATGCCTAACTCTAATCCATTGCCTGCTAAAACTTCCAGGAGGAAAAATGCATTCTCTACTGAATGTATAGGATATTTAAAATTATTATCTATTTTACTCATAATGTTTCACTATATATAACTTTGGTCATTATATTGAAACTATTTATATAATACCACAGAATTTTATAAAATTCTTCTTTTTTAAAAAATATTTTAAGAAATTTTTAAATTAAATTAATTAAAATAATAGTGGTTTTAAAAAAATAATTTACTACACAACTGTTTATATCTGAGATGAGTAAGTGAGAAGAATAAATCTATAGGTAAGATAAGTAAATTACCATCGTATAAGGCGGTGGCTTTTAAAGAAAAATATTATTTTTGCCTGCCCTGCGAAGCCTTGCTT
>JREQ01003284.1_pt1 | contig 12166 bp, 14 predicted proteins | sample 210151 | NCBI WGS metagenome assembly JREQ01 (sample SAMN03019617, study PRJNA260268) | marine sediment metagenome | biome: Marine; feature: Sediment; material: Clay; isolation source: clay from marine sediments 31 meters below sea floor depth collected from... | place: New Zealand: Canterbury... | reverse complement strand
AGACCCCAGCTCGGTCAGGAAACCGAAAACGTACTTCAGGACTGCGACTATGTTCTCTGCTTCAACCACGCTGAGCCACCTTTTTGCGCCTTGTGAAATAATGGTTGATGATCCTCAGGCATTCGTTGATGAACTTCAGGCAGTCAACTATCCACATGATTGAGTAATTGCAGAAGTGAGAAAATTAGGGTTATCCGAATAAATACTGCCGTTAATGCCGTAAACGGGGTTTTCCGCTTAAAGTTTGGCTATTTCTTGCAGGAGCCTTCAAGAATCGCCGCTTGTCAAAAAACAAAGGAAGTAAAGTATTTAGTTTACTATCTTTCATACTCTTTTTGAAGGCTCCAGATGAAAAACCATGAGGATGTTTCGAAAACCCTTGATACTGACAAATTGTCGGGTATCTCCCCAGATTAAAAGAAGCAAAAACGGAATAGACGGAATTCTCTTTAAGGTAAATGGCGAGGTTGTTATCAAATATGATATATCACAAAATTATGAAATTCAAAATGGGCTATTAGAAGTAAAATTAGAAGAGTCGTATGCCCCCAAGAAGTATTCAGACCACCAAGTAGGAATCGATAATGTTGCAGAATCATATATGAGCACAAAAATTCTAGAAAAAGGGGTTGCTTCAGATATTGTAATTGATAGCTGGAATCGATACGATGAGATAATTCCCCTAGGTAGAATTGTTAAATTTCTTATTGCTAGAGATATCTATCTGTTTAAGTTGCCAAAAGTGAAGTATGCTGGTTCCACTCCCAGCTGGGATGTTTGTATTTCATTGGCAATGTATTTGAAACTGTGCGAGAAAATCGAAAATTTTGAAGAGAAATTGCATGCAGCAACTGATATTGGGGATCAAATCAGAGGTAACCTACAAAAATTGGATAGCGAAATACGAAAAGGGAATTATTTTTCGAGGCATCTCGTTCGATTACTGCAGTCTCTCCATTCATTAAACGATGAACTCGAACTGGCATACAACATAGGGAAACATGGGTATAACATCAGGTTCGGAGGAAGGGGAGAGCCGGATTATTTCATTGAGGACATTTCGGTCGAACAAAAATCAAGATTTCCTGAGTTTGAGCATATCTTTAAAGAGAAACTACCTTCAAGTTTTCAATATACTGAAGCTTTAAGGGATTTAATTTTTGAGATTAAGCAGTACAAGAAAGGACTGAGTAGGTCGAACGTTTTTTTCTATAATGTGTCAAGGTTGGTCAAGTCACTCAAATTTTATGCGGGCACCGAACTCCTAAAGATAGGCCCAAATGCCAACTCCTTCAATTTTGCAGATATGTTCATTAATTTCGACATCATGATGAAAACTATATTCATCTTTTTAGAAAAGGGAAAAGTAATTGTACCCTACGTTAAGCTGTATTCAATTGACCCAAAAATAATATGCCCTTTTCCTATCCCGGAAGATGTTTTTGATGTAATTGAGAAAGAAAAGAGCAAACCATACATTAACAGCAGTGAGAGAAGTTCAAATGAAGCTGATTATCCATAAGATCCACATGAAGATTTAGTTTATCCGAAGGCGTTACGCCGTTAATGCCGTTAAATTGGGAAGTTATTCCTTCAAAGCCTTACAGAGCCTCTGAGGATTGTCGCTTGTTAATACATAAGGCCTTTTTTTATTTCCAATCTTTATCTTAACAGCCTTACCAAATCTGGTGTTGTAAGCAATGGTTCCATCAAAGCCAAGCCTGATTCCCATACCAAGGTATTGGCCGAATCTTATGTTGGTCGGTTCGCAGGAAACCACATCCTCCAGCTTAAATCGTTTTTTGAACAGCCCAAAGCCAAATTCCAAACACTCGTTTGTGATGCCTATTTTCAGCTTGTAGAAATTCAAGAGGATAAAGACAAGGAACATCTCTAAGATGGCCAGAAAAGGCGGGACCCATGAAGAAGGTTTGGTGCTCAGTTGGACATAATAAAAAACAAATGGAATGGCGATAATGAATATGATAAATAATGCTATAACTGCCGAGTTAATTTTTTGTTCTTCTTGGTATTTCATTTTTTAAAATCACTTTTTTGAATTTATTATAGATCAAAAGGCTGCCACAGGATAAAAGGTAAATGTAGAACAGAAGGGTAATCGTGCCACCAACGAGATTTGTGATCCACTCTTTGATGAATGGGATGTTCCAGATACCACCCAAGACAAAACTGAGTGTGGGTGAAATTATTATGACCACAACCCAGTAATTTCTTGAAAATTTTTTGTTGTATCTTTCATAGCCAAAGAAGATGAAGCACGAAACCAGATAAAAATAAATTGTTTCTATCGTCCAAGCTATCCAACCAGACCAGATGATGTGCGAAAGACCGATTGATCGGAAAGGCACGAACATCATAGCAAGAGGTAATATCAAGGACATCGACATCGTCCAGAATGGAAAAGGCCTGAGCAGATCGTAAAGGGGCGGTTTTGGGATGCCAAATTCTTCGCCATCGATGAAAGCATAACTCTGGATGCTGGCAGCGATCATTACGAATATGAAAATTCCAAACAACAAAATCTTTCTCCAGTCTGGCTTCAAAAATTCTTTGATTTTCTTTTTCTCCATTTCTTATCTCCTAATTAATATCAAGATGTTGAATGTATAATAGTTGTAGCCTTTTTACCATTTAGAAGATGACGACCAAGAGGCTTATCACGGTCGATCGATTTAATAGGTTCCGTTAAAATGTTTTTAGTGAGTGTGAAAATAAAGGAAAAAACTCTGTTGGTGTTCGATTATGACGTTATTTGATGTTGTTAAGATGAATTTGGCTAGGTATCGCACGAATCCTGTTATGATTGTTCCGCCTCTAGTTGCGATGATTATTCCGATTATTACTTCCTCTCTTTTAGCGCCACCCCCCGCTCTTCCCACTCCTCGAGTATTTGCACCAGAGTTGCTGGGGTTTATTTTCATGGCTTTCGGAGTTTTCATTATGAATCTAGTGATTTCTTTTCTAGCCCTCCTCGGTCAAGCGAGCATGGCTGAAAGGGTCGTAGTGGAGGGGAAAACAAGGCTTGTTGACTGGGGTAAGGGAATCAAGAAATACTTCCTGAGAGTGTTGGGCATAGGACTAATCTATCTTGGAATCATAGCTGTATTTTTCGTACTCATGGTAATGATACTAGTGTTCGCAATGTTACCCCAGCTAATACCACAATTGGGCGAAGTCCCGTCTCCAACACCCCCCATAACACCCCAAATATCTCCTTTAATCTCTGCAACGACCAGTTGGGTAACCCCGTTGGTCACGACCATAGTTTCGGCAGTTTTCTACATGTGGCTTGCACCTGCCATCATCGACGACAAGGGAGTTTTCGCATCCCTGGACATGGGAACCAAAGCTATGAGAAAAGAGGGAAAGCTATTTCTTGGTTTCATCGCCCTCTTCCTTGTGGTGTCAGCGGGTGCCCAGTTGATTAACACGCTCCCCATCTACATGGGAATAATGGTTCCATCAGTATGTTATGTTGGTTTTTGTGTGACACCCACACATATAGTGTCCCAAGTCGTAACAACCCTATTCTCACCGCTGTGGTTCCTAATTGCATTCACCATTTATAGTGAACAAAAATAGCTAGACGGTATGGAAAAACGTTTTCTGAGGAAGCCCTGAGGGTGTCACAGGGTGGTTTAGGCCCAGCGTAAGGCTGGTCCGTATGAGACCCTGCTTAAGAATGGGCCAAATCCTGAGCGGGCGCCCCCCCAGGAAGGAGACGACATAAAAAAAGGGGGGATTGCGGGGGATATCTCCAGCATGTCGAGTGTTCAAATCACTCCCGCGGCACCATCAAAAATCAATAATATAGGCATTTTCCGAGCTTTTTTTCGATATATATCCGATAGAAATCCAGCCTCGTTCGCGCGCGCGATTTCTGGATACAGAAACATAGAAGCAAGGGCATGGATCTGAGAAGGATAACAATCCACTTGATCAAGCCTGTTGGTTGGAGGAAATTCAACGCAGAGGTCGACAGGGTATGGGAAGTTACTCCTGGCCCTCTCTTAAACGCGACTACCTATGTGCTTGAACGTAAGTGGGGTTTAGTACGGAAGAGAGATGTAGATGACTTCTTTAATGTCTTGGCTTGGAGTAAGGAATTCGGAGCAAACACTACGGACGGGAGAAGAACCAAGCAAGGCATGGTAGGTGTCTTTGCGGGCTCATCGTTCAGTCCAAAAGAGAAGGTTAGATTAAGAGACGACACTGAGATAAGCCTTCCTGCTTATGCTACAAGGATGGATATACAGATTTTGAAGGCTGCTGACCTCAACCAGAGGCTTCGAGAGAGAGAAGTTCCTAAAACTGTTTCAGTTTAAAAGATATGCAGAATTGCTAAGGATGAGAAAGAAGTTCGCGAATGCCTAGAAGAGATATGGAAATATCCTAGCAAGAGCGATGATATTATAGCTAGTGTAGCTGAGAAGAATAGAGAAATTTATGAGTTTGAGAAGATGCTTGAGGGAAAAAGTCTTAAATAATGGCCTATGATTCAACTAAATCTCTCAATTTACCACTAACTTTTCTCCATCGCGCGTGCACGAGGTTATTGAAATTGTTTAAAAAAATTATGACAATCCTAATATTTAGAAAGATTTAAGTGTTACTCGTTTGATTTAGCGCGTGAAGGCAGCGGAAAATGTCAACATATGAAAAACGGAAGGCGAGGGAAAGAAGGGGAAAACATTTAGGCGGGCCTGGTGAACCTGACTACGTTCGAGGCGAGACTCAAGGCGAAGTAAAGAATTGGAATCGACCTATGGGGAAAACCGATGTTATGGAGGAGGCTCAAAAAGGCAGAACGGAGATCGTTTCGAGACGAGGATTTACCGAAGAAGCAATAGCATACGCCCAGAGGTATCGTCCGGAATTAAGACTTATTCATGGAAAAAAGACTGTAAAGCCTCGAAGAAGAAAATAGTAAATTTTCTCTTTAATCAGCCCGACATATTCTCTTCTTCCCTTTTTGAGGTCGCTACACTAAGTTTACTGTAGCCTTTTAAATCTCTAACACAATATGCGCGTGCATGTTCGAAGTTTATCAAAACCTATTCATTGGTAATCAATACGAATGTTTTTATCAGAACAGATACGATTGGGCTGTAATCCACGCCTGCAAATCCCCGTGCCATCAAAGAGCCTTAGGTTATAAGGGGAGCCTATCCCCGACTCATCCAAACTACCTAATCTACGAGAAGGGCAATCATTTATTTCTCAATATAATTGATCCCCCGGGGCCTCTCTTTAAAAAACCGCTGTTCATTAGATCCCTAGATTTTATTGACTATCATATCTCGGAAAGAAAGATACTAATACACTGTAATCACGGCTTGTCAAGATCTCCATCTATAGCACTGTTATACTTAGCAAAAAAACTGAAAGTAATAAATGATGATAATTATATAGCAGCGGTTTCAGACTTTAGAAAAATGTATCCATATTATCAGCCAGGGACAGGAATTGCAATTTATCTATCGAAAAACTGGCAAGTTTTTAAATGATTATTAAACCTATTCCCACGCGCGCGCGGTTTCCCTTAAACCCCAAGTCAGCCTCGCTCATTCTCCTTTTTCCTCAATGAAGCCGCTTCCGCTAAGAGCAGATGGCTAGATTCGTGTGCGAGGATAAATCCTTTTAATTACGTGCATGTTTCATATATATTGAAGATACATGAGCGGAAAGAAAAATAAAGAAATTGGACGAAGGAGAATAGGTGATACAATAACGATATTCAAAACTACTGGCAAGCCTATTATAGAACCCACGACACCTCAACCAAAGAGAATTAAAACAAAACAAAAATGAATTCACTAATGATATAATCAATAATCATTAAAACAAAAATAATGGGTTTCAGAAATGAGTGCGATTCCATCATTAGAAGACATTATCACTGCAATTGTATTAATTACTCCTGGGTTTATTACTTTAACAATTATAAAAGACCTTGGTATTCTAGAACGGAAATTAACTGATTTTGAGAATACCATTACTAGCATTTTTCTAAGTTTAAGTACATATGTCTTATATTCATATCTAACTGGGATAGATTTTAGTGAAATACAAAATGTAATTTTTCAACCTTTACATTATATTCTTTTATATTTAATTTCTATAATATTAGGATTTTTTATCGTATTTCTTGGAAAACTTATTTCTCCAAAACAAATTCTATCAGGGGATGTCTGGGTTTATATACAAGATAATTTCAAAGAGAAAATATCTTTTGTCAATATCTATACAAAAAATGGTCTTGAGTATAAAGGAATCCTTCATTTTGCAGGAAGAAAAGAGGTTCCAAGAGATTTAGTTATTATGAATCCCAAACTCATTCTCAGAGATGAATCATGGAATATCTTAGATGAAATAGAAATGGGAAAAGATCTCTATTTTAGAGAGGATGATATCTCAAGGATTATATTCTATGATGAAATCACATAAAAAAGCGCGAACGTGGAATCGTCAGAATTTCTGGTCAACTTTAATAGATCAAATAAAGATATACAAACAAACCTAAATTTGTAAAAAATCTATTAAGTCTCTTTCTTTTCAAAGCTCGCTCATTCTCCTCTTACCTCCGCGAGGCCGCTGTAACTTAGATTAACGTTTGCCATGAGCGAAGCCAGAAACTTAATACTTAATTCTTCGATAATGCTGTTAAGAATTGGGTGTGTTGATGTGAAATATTTCGCGACACTAGGAAGGGAAAACATAGGAAAGACCTTGGAACTCGTTAAGAAGCGGGCTGAGGAGTTGGGAATCAAGAATGTGGTGTTGGCCTCGACGAGAGGCTTCACTGCGGAAAAGGCCTTCGACGCGTTCAAGGAGACAGATATTACCCTTACAATCGTTGGTATAGGGAGAGATTCTTTTCCGAAGGATCTATACGGAAAGCTGGAGGAGGAGGAGCACAACGTCGTTTTTAGCAGGGAGACGGAGTACGATTACCCGGACCTTGTTAAGGCAGCCTATAGAAGATTCTGCGAGGGCGTCAAGGTGGCCCCTGAGATAGCGATGATAGCGGCGCAGAAGGGCCTGGTATCTGCGGACGAGGAGGTCATCTCAATCGGCAAGTGGGACACGGCTCTTGTAATCAAACCCTCAACCAGCGACAGGTTCTCGGAACTTGAGATTAAGGAATTGATATGCAAACCGAGATAAGCTATTGCCCATCCTTTTTCAAACCTTTTTCTGAAAGGCATTTATGAAATATAGTAGAAAGCGAGACCTGATTAAAGTGGCACCAATAGTTTTCCCTTTCACACTTCCTCCTTTAGTCAGCCCGCTCATTCTCCTATTCCCTCTGTGAGGTCACTACGCTAAAGACTCAAATATAAATGAAAATTTATTATCATGTGGATGAGTTCCGAGAACGTTTTATGGAACACCATTCAGAATGCATTTATCAGCACAATTATTAGCACAGCGATTTCATTGTTTGTCTTAAAATTTTTTGTTGAAAGAAGCAGAAAATTAAGGGATCATTCAGTAACTCTGAATAATAAATCCCTTAAAAAATGGTTTGAAAAAATCGATGAAATTTTGAAACTAGATACGCACGGGATCTCAACACAATATTCACATAAAGATCATAAAATTGTTCCTGTAGAGTTGGGAAATCTCATTATTATCGACCATTATCAAGCCTTAGAAGAACATATGAAATCTGGATACCCTAAAGAGTGGAAGCTTTGGAATGAATTACATAATGAAGTAATAAAATATAACCAACAAAGATCGACTGCCCTGGAGGACATACGACAGAGATTTTTTCGAGACGCTCAAGACCTTGAATTCACTGAATTTTATCCCCAATCATATAAAAGCCAACCTGAAAACTTTGTGAATCCCGCTAAAGTCGCAGAGCTGATCCTAAAAGAAGTAGAACAAAGACTTACAGGAGCTGATAAATGGTGGGGCGGAGAACCAACTATTGATTTTTTTATGAAAGGAGACACAAAAATCTACAGATTAACAACTTTTAGCAGCGGAGATTTAATTAATGATATAGACATATCAAAGGTCGAATTTTGCAAGAATTTTATTTTATCCGTGGTTGAAAATCCTGAGATTATTAAAGGAGCGGAAAACTTATCACAGATAGATGATAAAATCAAAAAGAAACGAGATAAATTCGAATATGAACTCAAAAAATTGATATCGTATATAGAACTTGGAAATAATTTAAGGGGTAAATGCGATGGGTGTTCCATTTTATAAGCGGTTGAAAAAAAACGTAAGATGAACCAATCATTTTTCAAGGAAATTAGTACCGATTTATGTTCATGTACTGATAGTGCTTATGCTCATAAGTAAAAGATATTTAAAAGGATATGAATTTGAGGGCTATCTTATTGATCTGTGTGTCATATTGCTTTATCAACTGGATTAGTGGTCTAAATGCTTTCCTAACATCCTCTTTGTTCTTTTTAATCATATTTTGTTGTTCCATTAAATAGTAAGTATTAAGATCTATTCCGTACGTATCTAGATAGTGATATTGTTTAGCCATTACTTTATCAGATAATTGTCGAGCAATATCTACAAGTCCGGTCCATCTTACGGCGTCAACAAGCCTATCAACATCCTGGCATATTTTCCCTCTGAATTCATTTTCTGATGAGAAGGTAAAACGAATCTCCATTTCAGGAGCACAAGCAGGGTAAGGATACTTGATCACAATAACATTATCTCTTTTCATCTCAATGTCCATAATATATGTAAAAAATATGACCTTCTCTGCCTCTTGTACAAGTTCATCAATATTCAACAAGATCGGCCTACATGTTTCAGATCCAACAAAATTCTTTTTGAAATAACCATATTTATGCAAGAATGGATTAAGAGATGTTGATAAGCTATTTGCAGGAACCCCTTCGATTTCTCCCATTAAAGTTGTTTTAACTATTGGCTCCCAGCCATATCGAATAATCATTTTCATAGCTTCAATTCATAATGAAAACAATCTCTTATTATTTTTTGTGATATTAAGTGAAACCAGAGGTTTCCCTTCCACCCTTCCTTTAGTCAGCCCACTCATTCTCCACTTCCCTCGTTGAGGTCGCTGTCGCTAAGCGAGCGCTAATATTTTTAAAGAGGTAAAAGAATAAACACATGCACGCGCGCTTGTTTAGGAGTTACATTTCCATGAATAATAAATCATGGACATGGATAGAAAGATACGGAACATGGTTTCGACCTAAGATACCTAGATTATGCGAAATATGTGGTTATAAAGGATATTTTAGATTAAAAGAAAGTATTGTATTTGTTCCAAATCATCCACCATTTATAGAGATATGTCCTAAATGCGGTAATCAGATTGAATTAAAAAAAGGTGATAATCCAAAAGTTCTTTATACTCCAACAAAGGAGATTGAAAAACTTGCAGAATTTTACAGTTTGACTATTGATGAATTGATTGACGAGGCTTTTAAAAAATTAATTATGGAATTTGATCCCAAGACTGGAAAATTTCGTCTAATACATAAAGACACAGGAAAAGAAATATCGTTCGATAAAAAAAGACCCTAGGCGTTCGCGCGCGGTCGCTTAAGCTAAGAGCAGATGGCGGGCTTCTTGTGATTAACACGTGTGGTGATGAAATGCAGGTCGTAAACGGCAAAGAGGAGGAGATTGTCAGTATGTTAAAACTCTTTGCGCGCGATCTGGTTAAATTATCTCCTTTGAAATTAAGAGGAATATAATTAAAGCCGAGGACATGATAGGGACGCAAAGAAACATCAATGTTGGTGGAGTAAGGAAGGTGGCTGTGAAACCTGCGAGCAGAGCTCCTATTGTAGACCCCACATCGAACATCGTCATAAAGGTTGCCAGAGCTATAGTTCTATCCTCGGATGCGACGCTTTCGCTGAGCAGTGCCGTAGATGGTGCGACGCGCATCCCCCATCCAACACCATACAGAGCCATGACTATCATAAGATAAGTGAAGTTCTCGGTATAGGTAAGAAGGATAAAGACAATAATTATGATTACATAAGCCAATAAGAATGGCTTCCTACGTCCAATCTTGTCAGAAAGTCTGCCAGCTGGCATCCTGATGAGGACATTTGTGAAGCCTCTGAAGGAAAATAATAGTGAAATAAGAGAAGGTGTCAGCCCCAAAATATCTTTGGCGTAGACTGGGAATATCGTGGAGAATATACCCATTGAGAGGGAGAAGGCTACTCTCGCGCTGCAGAGAGCTATGACGTTTTTAATCTTGAAAATCCGAGCTAAGCTGCCCCGCGATCCACCACTACCCTCCACCTCTTTCTCATCTACCCTCTGGTTCTCTTCCCTCTCCCATGGCTTTATCAACAGTAAGAAGGCCGCAAGGGAGAGAACGGGGAAGGTAGTGCTGATGAGGAAGAGTTGTCGGAGCCCCATTTTAAGAGTGAGCAGGCTGCTGAGAATAGGACCAGCTAACATGGCAGCGCCTATCGATGTGAAATATACACCCATAGTGGCGCCCCTATTGATGGGGGTAGATCGGATGGAGACAATTTCAATTGCTATCGGGCTGAACACAGACCACGAGAATGCAGCGAGGGAGATAATAGGGAAGAACCAGATAGGATCGTAGATGAAGGCAAAGATGGCAGTGGTAACTACTGAAAGTGTTAAGGAGAAAAACATCAACCTCCGCTTCCCAATCCTATATGAAAGGGTGCTGATAGGAACGCGGGTGAAAAGGGAGATCATGGAAGGTAGCGCCATGATCAGGCCAAGCTGGACTGTAGTCGCCCCAACCTCAACAATGTACAAGGGACGTAAGGGACCAGTAACTGCAAATCCACACACAAAAAGAAAAGAGACAACAACTACGCCGAATAGTAGCTTAGATCCAGCGAATATTTGCATAGCTGAGTGGACCTACCCCTGAATTTTAAATCTATCGCGCGATTCTATAACATATTCTGAATATTTTTCACACCAGCCTGACGACGGACTAGATAAATTATGCCAATGCCCGCCCCTACCATAAACAGCCCAACAGGGATGCGTGTAGCCGCCATGCGGACACTGCCTGCCCAAGCGAACAACAAGCCGACACCGACAAGAACGGCTGCAGCTGCATGGCCGATGAAAGATTTCAATTTCATTCTCTAGGAGACTTAATCCTCACTTATAAAGGATAGCAGAGGATGATCCTCGCTTTAATCGCCACCTCATCATTCTCTCATGATCGATGAAGAATTTGCTCCGCATCCGTCCCCGCTGGAAACCGCTATATCAAGTAGCTTGATATAAGGTATTTCAATTCTAAACCCCGACGCCCCCTCTCAAGTCCCAAATTTATCCATGGAATCTGTAAGCAGTTGTTCCGTAATTAGAGAATAAGAAAGGGCATAGCAGAGAGCCTTCCACCTCATCATTTCAAACTAATTATTCAATCCGTCTTCTTGCGAAACAATCTTAACAACGGATTTAGATCATGGGGCAGACTCACGCCTACAATGTGCGAGATACGTGATTATTGAAGTATTAAGTTCATTTTGAGATATTGTGTAGTCTAGTATCATAGCATTCTTATTGGTTCGTTGTTGATGATTATTTAGGAGACGACCTCGTTGTTGACCATAGCGATCGTCGGGAAGACGAACGTCGGGAAGACGACGCTATTCAACGCAGCCACCCTGCTGAACGCCGAGATATCATCCTACCCTTTCACCACCAAGGAGTCCAACATCGGCACAGCTTACGTCTGCGACGCCTGCGTATGTAAGGAGCTGGGCGTCGAGGACAACCCGTTGAATTCCGCCTGCATAGACGGCTGGCGATACGTTCCAGTAAGGTTCCTGGACATACCTGGTCTGGTGAAGGACGCCTGGGTGGGTCGGGGGCTCGGCAACAAGTTTCTCTCCGTCATCGGCCAGGCCGACGCCCTCATCCATGTGGTCGACGCCTCAGGGTCGGTCGACGCCGACGGCAAACTAACCCAACCCGGGAGTGGCAACCCGGTGCAGGATTTCCTTGACACCGAGATGGAGATCGAGAGGTGGATCGCGGACATCATCACACACAATAGACAGCTCATCATCCGCGAGGCCGCATCCTCATCCCCACCAGAGGCGATGGCGATGGCCCTATCAGGGATAAAAGCCAGGCGGCCCCAGATAGTTCAGGCCCTGAAGAA
>JREQ01003405.1_pt1 | contig 12180 bp, 14 predicted proteins | sample 210151 | NCBI WGS metagenome assembly JREQ01 (sample SAMN03019617, study PRJNA260268) | marine sediment metagenome | biome: Marine; feature: Sediment; material: Clay; isolation source: clay from marine sediments 31 meters below sea floor depth collected from... | place: New Zealand: Canterbury... | reverse complement strand
AAAAAGAAGGGCAAAAAAGTAATTATTTCAGAAATAGAGCCTCTGAGCATAGTGTTTTCGTCAAATATCCTTGAAAAGTACGGCTTTAAAGTTGCTAAGGTTCCAGTCGACGAGAAAGGTTTCATAAACTTGGAGAGGCTTGCCAACTTAGTTGATAAGGAAACTATCCTCGTCAGTTTGGTGTTGGTTAACCACGAAATTGGAACAGTTGAACCGATCAAGGAAGCCGTCGAAATCGCCAAGCAAGAAAATCCCGCGTTATTGTTTCACACGGACGCATCAAACGCCTATGGAAGAATTCCCGTAAACGTTGACGATTTGGGAATCGACCTAATGACTCTAAGTAGCTACAAAATCCTTGGTCCAAGAGGCGTCGGAGCGCTTTACGTAAGAGAAGGCGTGAAAGTGGAGAGGCTTTTGGAGGGACAAATAGGAACGCAGAAGCTTTGGCCAGGGGTGGAAAACACGCCATTAATTATGGGTTTCTTGAAAGCTTCAGAGCTTGCGTTTAGAAACTTCGATGAAAACGTTTCGCACATGAAGGGGCTTAGGGACAAGTTGATGCGGGGAATTCTGGAAGGGATATCTGAAACTATTTTGAATGGACCGAAAGGCGAAAAGAGGGCTCCCGACAACTTAAACATCAGTTTCCTACACTGTGAAGGGGAAGCCTTAACGATCGAGTTAAGCTTGAAGGGTGTTTACGTTTCAAGTGGAAGCGCGTGCACTAGACTGCTTCTGCAGCCGAGCCACGTTTTAGTGGCCATTGGAAGAGAGTTTGAGGAAGCCCACGGAAGCATTCTGATGAAATTGACAAGATACCACACGGATGAGGACATCGAATACGTTTTGAAAGCGTTTCCAGACGCTGTTGAGAGACTTAGGGCGATAAGTCCCATCAAGGGAGGTGTTAGCTGAAATGTCAAGGGTTCCATTACCATACAGTTCCAAAATACTGGAGCTTTTTAGGAATCCAAAAAACCTCGGAAAAATGGAAGACGCAACCGTTTCAGCGGTTGCTGGAAGCCCAGCGTGTGGAGACATGATAGCCATTTACTTAAAGATAGACAAAAACGAAGTAGTAGAGAAAGCAACCTTTGAAAGCTACGGGTGCGCCGCAAACATTGCAACCGCAAGCGTAACAACCGAGATGGTTAAGGGAAAGAAAATCGAAGATGCTTGGAAAATTTCTTGGAAAGAAGTTGCAGATGAAGTTGGGGGTCTACCCACCGTCAAGTTTCACTGCGGGATTCTGTCGGTGGGCGCCCTCAGAAGAGCCATCAGAGAATACTATAAAATGAAGAAAGAAAAGCCAAGTTGGCTACCTGATGAGTTGACTTCCGAGGAGAAACACGCTTTGGAAGAGGAGGAGCTGGCTAGGGTTCTCTCGAAAAGAATTGGGGGAAAGAAGGAGTAGAATGCCTAGAGGGAAGAAACTGCTGGAGGAATACGTGAGCAGAATTGAGGAGGCCTGTGGAGAGGGAAGAGACTTCATAGTTATCCTAAAGTATGCTAAAAGAGAAGAGGCCATCAGAAGAATACTTGAGAAATGCGAAGTTGGGCGTTCACTCAAAGGAGTTTTAACAAAAGCCAAATGCAAGGGCAAAGAAGTTAGCATTTTCATCACCGGGAAACTCATTCTTAAGGGACTAGCTGGAAGAAAGAGCGCCGAGAAAATGCTAGAAGATCTACTTGCGTGACGGTCAGACAGAGTTTTAGCAATAAATGTTATCAAAGGGATGCTGGACATAGTTTTGATGGTGAAGCCGATGACCGGTTTCGAACACACCTACAAGGGCGTTAGAATTGTTGTTTTGACCGGAGATATTACGAAGCAGGAAGTTGACGCCATCGTGAATCCAGCAAACAGCATGCTGGTTATGGGCGGTGGAGTAGCTGGAGCCATCAAGAGGGTTGGAGGAAAGGAAATAGAAGAGGAAGCCGTCAAACACGCGCCAGTTCCAGTCGGAGAAGCAGTGGCAACGGGAGCCGGCAGACTGAAGGCGAAATACGTAATCCATGCACCAACCATGGAAAGACCGGCTATGCGTATCAGTGAGAGAAACGTGGGATTGTCTGTGAGAGGAGCGCTAAAATGCGCCGAAGGGCTAGAAACTCGAAGTATAGCTTTTCCCGGGATGGGCACTGGTGTTGGAGGTCTAAGCCTCGAAGAAGCCGCCAGAGCCATAGTAAACGAAGTAAAAGAGCACATCGACAAGCGCACAACTTTGAAGCAAATAGTTCTCATCGGATTCAAAGAAGATTTGACCCACGCCTTCGAGAGGGCGGTTAACGAAGTCCTCGCAACCCCTTAGCCTTGACTAACTAGTTTTTCATGTCTGAGACTCTATGCACTGCAAATGCGCAGACAAGATTGAAATAAATTGTTGAAAATTATCTAAAAATGTCGGATATCCAACCGAAATCATTTTGCGATTCCGACATACTTTTATACAAGTTCCGTTCTCATTGCTATTGAGAGTGATATTGTGTCGGAATTTGATGGTAAAAAACCGGAGAGCAGAGAAGAATTTATCAGATTACTTAGAGCTGCTAAAGAGAAAGAAATGGAGATGAGGGTGGCTAGGAAAAGAAGATTGACAAAACCGACAGTTTCAGGCACGGCGAAGATAATGAAGGTGCATCGTGACACGCTCTACGAGTGGATGAAAGAATTTAATGTCAAATTTGAAGATGCTGTTGTCGGAGAGTTAGCGCCTGCTGAAGTCGTGAAAAAGCGTGAAGGATTCATATATCTCATAGGCGAGGCTTTAATAGGCGAAGGCTCTGAAGTTGCCCATGTGGACCTGATAATCGGCGATAAGGCGGGTCCCGTAGGAGAAGCTTTCGCCAACAGTTTGTCAAACTTGTCTGCTGGACACACCCCTCTCCTCGCGGTTATTAGGCCGAACCTGCCTCCAAAGCCACATACTCTTTTGGTTCCTAAAGTTACAGTGAAAAATATGGAGCAGGCAGGGAAAATCTTTGGTCCAGCTCAGGCAGCTGTGGCCAAAGCTGTTGCTGACGCTGTGGAAGAGGGCATCATACCGGAGGACAAGCTTGACGACTGGTTGATTATATGTAGCGTTTTTGTCCACCCGGATGCAAAGGATTATCGGAGGATTTACCAGTATAATTATGGAGCCACCAAATTGGCGTTAAGAAGGGCTCTAGCCAAGTATCCGCCGCTGAAGAAGATCATGTACGACAAAGACAGGGCGAAACATCCAATAATGGGATTCAAAGTACCCCGACTGTGGAGGCCTCCCTACCTCCAAATAGCCCTTGACATTCCAAGCGTGGAGCGAACAAAGAAAATCATAAGCGAATTGCCTGAAAGTGACAGAATCATCTTGGAAGTAGGCACGCCCCTGCTAAAGAAATACGGAGTAAAAGTGATTCGTGATCTAAGGGAAGTGACCAGAGACATGTTCATCGTCGCCGACCTCAAAACCCTGGATGTTGGAAAAGTTGAGGTCGACTTAGCCTTCGAGGAGACCGCGGACGCCGTTGTAGCTTCAGGGCTGGCAGCCACTGAAACACTTGACAAATTCATCTACGAGGCTAGGAGGCTTGGAATCTACTCCGCAGTGGACATGATGAACGTTGAAACCCCTATTCAGAAGCTTCAAATGCTCAAAAGTTTTCCCGACATAGTAATTTTGCATCGCGCCATAGACATAGAGAAGAGAACCGGAAAAACTCGTTGGGACCTCATCAGGGAAATGAGGCAAACCTTCAAGCATGAAAGGTTCTTGGTGGCTGTTGCAGGTGGCATAATTCCAGAAACAGCGCCTAAGGCCTTGGCGAATGGAGCCGACATTATAATTGTTGGAAGGTACGTAACGCAGTCGAGGGACGTGGAACGTGCGACTAGGGATTTCTTGGAGTGCACTAGGGAGATGGCGTTAGACATAGACCTGTTCAGGGTACACGTAGAATAATCCTCCTCTTCTATGCGACGCCAACGGCTACCATGGCAGACTGCGCCACTCTCGGTTAAACTTGAAGCTCAAAGAGCAAAGGCCATATCTGTAACATTGCATGAACATCGTTAGGGAAGTTGCGCGAAGGAGCAATAGAAGCTGTGAAAAAGGCAATAATGGTTACATTCATCTTCATCTTACTATCCACGACAACAGCATTCCAGAGCTTTATCATGGTAGATGGTGAGACGCAAGACAGAGGCTTCTTTATCAAGACAACGGTCACCTACTCTAATCCTAACAATGGAACAAGAATCTGGAACCTCACTGAAGAAGACCGAACGATCAGCTTATTCATGAACAACACATGGCAAACAGTCCAGCTGATAAACCATTCCTATCCCCTAAAAAATACCACCTTCGACGAAGACGGAAATCCAATAGCGATTTTGCAGTTTCCAGAATCAGAACTTAAACCCGGTGAAAACATAAGCTACACTGTCACGTACTACGCACTTTCAGGACTTCGTCTACTTCCAAACATAAAGGAAGAAGATTCATGGACCCTTGAGAAAATTCCGAAGGAATTGAAGGAAAGTTACTGTGGAGAAGGCGGTCCATGGCTAGTTAATGATCAGGAGCTTCAAGATTTAGCTCAAAATATAGCGGAAAATGAGACAAAAGTTCTCACGATTGTTAAGAACTTCATTGCATGGATTAAGGGGCCAGAGGGCATCCAATACGAAACGCACGAAGTTCCTTATTACGCGAATGAGACACTTGCTGACCGTCAAGGAGACTGTGACGACCAAGCTATCCTTCTGATAACGCTCTGCCGCGTCTACGGAATCCCGGCATACCTTCAAATCGGCTGTATGTACCTTCCTACATATTTCGATGATAGCGAGTATTGGAATGGCCACGTAAGAAGCGTCTTAAAGCGGGTTGGATGGCACGGTTGGGCAATGGTGTATGTCCCGCCGTGGCGCTGGCTGCCCGTTGACCTCACCTACGCCCTAGGCGGATATGGTGATCCCCTCAACGCAATAAAGACGGCAGCAGTCACTTCCCAAAAAACATTTCAGTACATGAACATTAGTCAAATGGATTACGTAGCCTCGGCGCGGATGGAGATGGATTTTCTTAAAAAAAATGATTTCTATGTTTATATGCAAGATGAAATGATGGAGGCATCTCCAACAAATCATGGAGATGATACCCTTGAGCGGCTGTTTCCATGGATTCTTGTTACCGCAATAGTTGTGGTTGCGGTTGTCATTGCAGGAATTTTCATGTACATTCGAAAGGAAAAGAGGTTGAAGGAAACCGAATTCAAACTCGACTCTAATCATGGATCATAGCGAACCCTTAATAAATGGATGTTTCCCATTCAGTTAACGTCACGAGAAATATTGGCGCATAGGAGAGTAAACATCGCCAATGGCGAAGTTCAAAATAATAATCTCGGATCCGGAGACGGGTAAGTCTCGGTTCGTTGAAGTTGAGGGAACCCAGGCAGTCCCCTTGATTGGTAGAAAACTAGGAGAGGTAATCGACGGATCAGTGGTCAAGATGTCTGGCCACAAGCTGAAAATAACAGGCGGGTCTGACAAGGATGGATTTCCCATGAGACCCAACGTTCACGGGGGAGTTCGAGTTCGAGTTATCCTAAGCGAGGGTGTGGGTTTCCATTCCTCTCGAAAGGGGGAGAGACAGAGAAAAACCCTTAGAGGCAACGTGATAACCGAAGATATTGTTCAAATAAATATGAAAATCGTTGAAAAGCCCAAAAAACGCAAAAAAGCAAAAAAACCGAAAGGAAAAAAGAAGAAAATAAAAAAAGAGGAAAAGAAAGAGGAAGGTGAGTCGACTGAAGAAACTGCCCAAACAACCTGAAGTCAACATCGGAACCATCGGCCACGTAGATCATGGAAAAACCACTCTAGTAGAAGCCATAACTGGTGTTTGGGCAGCCAGACACAGCGAGGAGCTGAGGCGGGGCATAACCATTAGGCTCGGTTACGCGGACGCCCCCATATACAAATGCCCAAAATGCAAACCACCTCAATCCTACTCCACGGAACCCACCTGTCCCCCTTGCGGCTCCCAAGGCGAGTTCATTCGAGCTGTCAGTTTTGTCGACGCGCCAGGTCACGAGGCCCTCATGGCAACCATGCTTTCAGGGGCAGCTGTTATGGATGGAGCTATACTGGTCATAGCAGCAGACGAGCCGTGTCCACAGCCCCAGACTCGAGAGCATCTGGCCGCCATCCAAATAACAGGAGTAAAAAATCTTGTAGTCGCTCAAAACAAAATCGACATAGTTGATGAAGAAAGAGCGTTAGAGAACTATAAGGAAATAGTTGAGTTTGTAAAAGGGACCGAGGCTCAAGGTGCACCCATCATCCCGATTTCCGCCCAGCACTCAGTAAACATAGACGCCGTAATTCAAGCATTAGAAGAACACATCCCAACTCACAGCCGGGATCCCTCAAAGCCTCCCAAAATGTATGTTGTACGCTCCTTTGACGTAAACAAACCCGGAACTCCCGTGGAGAAGCTGAGGGGAGGGGTGATCGGAGGCACAATATTCCAAGGAAAATTCGAAGTTGGAGACGAGATCGAAATTCGCCCAGGAGTTAGAGTCGAAAAACACGGAAAAACATTTTATGAATCCCTCTTCACCGAGATCGTGAGCCTACATGCCGGCGGAAGAACGGTTAAGGAAGCTAGATGCGGGGGCTTGGTGGGCATAGGAACCCTTTTGGATCCATCTTTAACCAAGGCTGACGGCCTCATAGGAAATTTGGTGGGAAAGCCTAGTATGCTCCCGCCGAATCGATCCGAATTAGCCTTAGATATTCGTCTATTCAAGCGCGCCATAGGAACCAAAGAACTGGTTGAGGTTGACAAGGTAAATAAGGGTGAGCGCCTTCTCCTCGATGTTGGAACTGCCATAACCCTTGGAAGCGTTGTCTCTGCAAGAGTAGACGTTGCCACTCTTCAGTTGGCAAGACCTGTGTGTGCCGAAGAAGGTTCCAGAGTGGCCATAAGCAGAAAAATTGCAGGCAGATGGCGTCTCATCGGCTACGGAACGATAAAGGCGTAAATAAGCTGAGACTCATAGGTCGAATTTTTTACTCGTTAAACTTAGGCGGAAAAGCTATTTCTACAATGAATTACATGGGCAGGACAAAATTACAATGTCTGTGCTAGAGTGAGCTAAGTAACTGGCATAGTTTTTTCTTCTTCTTCCTCTCGGATACTTAGACTGGCGAAAATTGCAGCAATTAGTGCTACGGGAAAATCTATGAATAGCAAAGCAAACGAGACATTCGTCATATTTAAGACCGTGGCAAAGATGATTGAGGACGCGAGGAGTATTATGAATATTATCGCAGCGTAGAGTTCCATTAATTTCATCTTACGGAGCTTTCTCATTTTTATTCACCTGTAGGTTAGATATTGTATTCACGAGTGAAGTAAAAATCTTGCGGTGGTGGGAGGAAATGATAAGAATGATAAAAGTGATTTTTGACTACCTCCTATGATCAGTGCTGTTACCCAAAGCCAATGGAAACTCTCAGGTCCAATCATAACCATGAAAGTTATTGTTTCAGCAAGTGTTACGAAAAACTCTGACGAGTCAACGGGTCGCGATGAAAGATGGAAAGATTCTCATAGAAAAAATCTACAAAGTGAAAAGCGCGTTACGATGCTATCGCGTAGGGTTTAAAACGTTTTCTTATGCGCGCGCATAGCACGACGAATCTTCTAAGTAGCAAAGATCGCTCGAAAACTGGCGAAAATCGAAAATTTAAGAAATGGATAATTAATTCTGTATACTAGTTTCTAACGAAGAGGAGGAGAAAAGCGGTGAAAAAGGCGCTGCAGACTGTGAAGTTCAAGGAAATGGAAAACAAGACTTTTGAAGTTACGTTGATAACCGAAAGACTGTGCGAAATCTGCGACAGAGTAATAGACACCAAAGAAAAGGTGATGAAGACTATCCATCTTTCTGATTGCAGGGACTATGACAATTTGTTGATGAGAGCGAAGGTATATGATCGCGCCGAGGTGGACATTGAAAGCAACAAGATTTACTTTCACGATCATGACTATCCAGGCGACGTTCATCCAGCTTGCATACAAAAATCGTAGTATAAATGACTATAAATAGAATTTTCACATAATAGGGAGATAATTTTATTAATACCAGTTATTTTAATCAGTAAGGTTTGAAGGTGGTTTCTTGGCTCACATAGAAAAAACGATTGAAATCAAAGTGCCTGTAGAAAAGGTTTGGGCCCTCATGTCTGATGCTGAGAGGATTCCGGAATGGGCGAAGGGGTACACCGAGAAGGTGACTATCACCTCCAAGCAGCTTAGAGGTGTAGGCGCAGCTACCCATGAAGTCGGTGTTGCTTTTGGCAAACCGTATGAAAAGGACTTTGTAGCCACAGAGTGGGTGGAAAAAGAGAAAATCCTTTTTGAAAGCACTACTGGCTGGCCTTGGAAGGGATCGTGGACCATGAAACCCACCAAAGAAGGAACCCTTTTCACGTATGCCGTGGACTTTGAGTTGCCTTTCGAAGCGGAGAGACTAAAAGAAGTTTTCCGCAAGAGGTATGAAGAGCTGCTTGAAAAATGGGTGCAAAACATAAAAAACATTGTTGAAAAAAAGTAAATCGCTCAAGAACTGCAAGCCACTCTCGACATCCTAATTATAATGACTACGAAAAATTGTTAACGAGAGCTAAGGTGTATGACCGAGCTAAAGTAGACGTTGAAAAGAACAGAGCTTGCTTTTGTGGCTATGACTAGCCGGGCGAGATCCATCGAAGTTGCATAGAAAAATTATGGCTATGCTGGTTTTATGCGGCATTACAAGACTGCGTAAAGGTATCCGTGCTCTTTTTCGCCAGCTTCTGAAACTGTGCCAGCCTTTCTGAGAGCGATTATGTGCCGCAATATTCGGTCAGGGGGAATATCTGTCGTTTCTGAGAGTTCTTTGATGGTCATTGGACCTTTTTCTTTGATCGCGCCTATGATCATTTGTCGTTCTATTTCATCCTTCATTATGTTGTCCACCACTGCGTGATATCTATGTTCATCTATTTTTACTCCAACCTGTGATATTCCCATGACCCATCTGAGTCTCTGCGTTTTCAGGGCTTCGATCGCTGCGTCGGTTCTTTTTGAAAGTTTTTTCAGTTTTTTCGGTTCGCTCAACTTGATTACTCCTTTTTAATTATTGTCTTTTTAAGGGATTAGGGCCAAGGTCTTTGATCTGCCTTGTTACGTTTCTAATTAAAGCTGCGAATTTTCCTCCCTCAGCAGCTGATACCCACTCTAGTGCAAGTCTCTCGGGTTCGATTCCGAGGTGTTTAAGAATGTCCTTAAGGAAATTGAATCTCCTTTCCATAGCGTAGTTCCCTTTTACGTAATGGCAGTCTCCGGGGTGACAGCCTGCTATTAGCACTCCGTCTGCGCCCGATCTAAACGCTGAAAGAATAATCGTTGGGTCTATTCGTCCGGTACACATAACCCTGATTATTCTCACGTTTGTTGGATATTCAAAGCGGCTTGTGCCCGCTAGGTCTGCCCCTGCATACGCGCACCAGTTGCAGCAGAAGGCCACGATGATCGGTTCGAATTCAGCTTTTTCCATTACGGCTTCTACCATTAGGCTCCCTCCACTTCAAGTCCTCCAGGAACTATTGCAGCATCAACTTGTGCGAGAAACTGCTGATCATTAAAGTGACGCATGGTTATTGCCCGTCTTGGACACTCCGCTGCGCACACGCCACAGCCTCTACAAAGAACATCAATGATTTTAGATTTGCCTTCTTCGACTCGAGGCGCGCCGTACGGGCATAGTTCTTCGCATAGGTCGCATCCAATACACAAGTCTTCGTCCACTACAGCCGTGATAGCCTCCGACTTCATTTTTCTGTTGGCCATCAAAATGGCTGCCCTCGCCGCCGCTGCTTTAGCCGATGTTATTGTTTCAGGAATGTCTTTCGGTCCCGAAGCGACTCCTGCAAGATATATTCCGTCCATCGTAGTGTCGACGGGTCTCAACTTTAGGTGGGCTTCCATCAGGAAGCCGTCTGGACTTATGGGTATTTTGAGCATCCGCGCCAGTATTACCTCATCCTTGTGGGGGACTAGAGGCGTTGAAAGTACAACCCAGTCGGCCACAAATTCGGCTTCCCTGCCAGCGAGCATGTCGTAGGCTAAGACTTTAAGCCTCTTGTCCGGCGTCTGAGTGACCTCAGGAGTGACTATTTCAAGGAATTTTATGAATTTCACCTCAAGGTCACGGGCTTTGGAGTAGAAATCCTCGTATTCTTTGTACACTCTCAGATCACCGTAAAGGATGATCACGTCTGTTTCGGGAGACACTGTCTTAATTAGAATCGCGTTTTTAATAGCGTTCATGCAACAGATTCTGGAACAGTAGGGCCATCCTTCCTCTTTCTTCGCCTTCAGAATCTTTCGTAATAGTTTAGCGGTATCGGATTTGGGGAAACTCTCAAGTTCGTATCCGCGTATTTCTCCCTTCCTAGCGCCTACACACTGCATCATTACAACTCTCTCAGGCTTTCTGAGCTTTCCCTCTCTGAGCAACTGGTCTAGCTGTAGCTGTGTTATGACATGGTCATAAACCCCATATTGATACAGTCCCTTGGCTGGTTCATAATTGAGACCGCCGCAAGCAACAATTATTGTGCCCACATCAAGTGGGATTTTCTCACCTTTCTTAGCCACTGTAACATTGAAATTTCCGACGTAACCGCCAACCTCTTCCACGGTTGTTGAAGTCAGTAATTTGATGTTTTTATGGTTCTTCACAGCTTCGATAATAGGCCCTATAATTTTCGATGCTTCTTCCATGGTTGGATAGAGCTTATAGAGCCTCCGGACATATCCGCCCACCTTATCTTCTTTTTCAATTAGATAGACCTTGAAGCCTTGGTTAGCTAAGGTGAGCGCAGCGGTCATTCCAGCTACACCTGCGCCGATTACTAAGGCGGAATCCTTAATTTCTACTTCAGGTTCTGTCTGTGGCTCCAGCCACATGGCCCTTGCCACTGCCATCCTAACCAAGTCTTTTGCTTTTTCCGTTGCCTTTTCTGGTTCCTTCGGATGAACCCAGGAGCATTGTTCTCGTATGTTTGCCATTTCGAAGAGGTATTTGTTTAATCCGGCTTCTTCGCAAGCTGATCTGAAAAGCGGTTCATGCGTCCTAGGTGTACATGAAGTCACTACCACCCTATCAAGATTGAACTTCTTTATGGCATCCTTGATGCTGTCTATCCCGGCTTCAGAGCAGGTATATATGTTGTCTTCAGCATAGGCAACGTGTGGCAAGGTCTTCGCATACTCAACAACTTTTGGAACGTTAACTACACCACCTATGTTGACTCCGCAGTGGCATACGAACACTCCAATTCTAGGTTCGTCTTTCATGAAATCACTTCCCACCCACTACGACTTCAGCCGCCCTAGAGGCCGTCGCGCTTCCTTGAGATACTGAGTCCGGGATGTCTCCGGTTTTAGGTCCTAAACAGTAACCACAAGCAAAGATTCCTGGAACAGTAGTATCCACAGGGTTACTAATACTACTTGACGGCTTGAGAAATCCGTACTGATCAACTTCTATTCCCAAGACTTTGGCTAAATCTCCAACATCCTTTCTTGGTATTAAAGCCGCGCTGAGCACAACCAAATCAAACTTCAAGTTTTCTATTTTCCTCGTTACTGTATCTTCATACCATATGCTGAGACCTTTTGTTTCCAGATCATAAGTTATTTCGCCTGGGTTGCTTCGGATAAACCTTATACCGTACTCGGTCTTGGCTCTATTTACAAATTCTTGAAAACCTCTTCCAAACGCTCGGAGATCTATGTAGAAAATGCAAACTCTCGCGTCAGGAACATGTTCCTTAATCAGAACGGCGTCTTTAACCGCATACTTGCAACAAATGCTTGAGCAATAAGGGTTCCCATGTCGCCTATCTCTTGAACCCACACACTGTATGAAAGCAACTGTTTTCGGTATCTTTCCGTCAGAGGGCCTTGTCAAGTGTCCTCCAGTTGGACCGGACGCGCAAAGTAAGCGCTCCAACTCTAAAGCCGTTATCACATCCTTGTGGCGCCCGTAACCGTATGGCGGAATCTGAGAGGGGTCAAAAATATCGAATCCCACGGCAACAATGATGGCGCCAACTTTTAATTCAATTTCTTC
>JREQ01003917.1_pt2 | contig 12204 bp, 8 predicted proteins | sample 210151 | NCBI WGS metagenome assembly JREQ01 (sample SAMN03019617, study PRJNA260268) | marine sediment metagenome | biome: Marine; feature: Sediment; material: Clay; isolation source: clay from marine sediments 31 meters below sea floor depth collected from... | place: New Zealand: Canterbury Basin... | reverse complement strand
CCCCCTTCCCAACGAGCTGTCTTGGGAGGAAGCCGAGAAGAGAGGATGGGCTGAGGTTGCTACCGTAACCGGAAGAAGAAGGCGTTCAGCGCCGTTCAACTACGAGCTTGCAAAGAGGGCGGTTATGTTAAACGGAGCCACCCAAGCTGCCTTGACGAAAATCGACGTGATGTTTCCGGAATGCAAGGGAGTCAGGTCTTACGAAGAGCTTTCAAAAGAAGCAAAGGCTTTCGTTGAGAATGTTGAAAGGGAAATCAAGGTGCCAGTGGCGTTGGTTGGAACGGGTCCAGGCGCATGGGAAATTGTGGACAGAAGAAAGAGTTGAAAGGTTAATTTGGAAGTTTCAGTTAACTCTAGGAGGCTAGAGGAGCATGTCAACCGTCGTGATTAAAATCTCTGAACTTCGCGGTATGAATGACGAAAACGTGAAGGACTTAGCAGAGTTCCTGGAAAATAGGGCGGGGGCGAAAGTGGACGTCACACGTGGCGAGATCACTTTGAATTTTGAGGAAGGAAAGAAAATTCCTTCCAGAGCGCATCTGCGGGTGCTTCTTCGAAAATTTCTGCACAGGGCAGAGCTGAAGGAAGAGCTACGTGTCATCTCCGGCGAGGAAAATGTTTTCATAATAAAAGAAAGGAAACAACCTTACCTTTCCGAATAGTAAGAACCCTATGAATACATGAAGTTAGGTGGGTGGAGGTCTTTCTCCCAATTCTAGGTCTATGGGATCGAGTTGTTGGCGGTTCCTGATTATGGTCAGGGCTACTTGGTCTCCGGGGCGTTTGTTTCTTTCTATGTAAACTGCGAGGTCGCTGAGTTTTCTCACCGGTTGACCATCTATTCTCACGATCACGTCGCCGCCGATCAGGATTTCTTGTCCGTCTATTGTAACCGTCTCGTTTCCGCCTTGAAGCCCGGCCTTATCTGCTGGACTGCCAGAAATTACATCAACTATGAGGAAGCCTTGTGGTTTTTCCAGTCCCATACGTTGTGCGATGGCGAGGTTGACATCTATTCCAGAAATGCCTATCCAAGGATGTATGTAGGTGCCGTTCGCTATCAAATCGGAGAGTTCTCTTTTCACCGTGTCAGAGGGTATGGCGAATCCTACACCAGCGAAAGTTCCGGTGGCCGTTATTATAGCAGTGTTTACGCCTACTACTTGGCCTTTGAGGTTGACGAGGGGTCCGCCGGAGTTTCCGGGATTTATGGCGGCGTCTACTTGGATAATGTCTACGATTAGGTAGCCTCCAAGGGCTTTTATTTCTCTTTCCAGCGCAGAGACTATACCAGCGGTTATGGTGTCGCTGAGTCCAAAGGGGTTTCCTATGGCTGCTACTGGTTCTCCTACGGTGAGGGCGGAGGAATTTCCGAGCACAACTGGATGTAACGTTGTAACGTCTGGATCGACTTCGATGACGGCTAGGTCGCTGTAGGGGTCTTCGCCAACCTTGCTGGCATCGGTTATGTTTCCGTCTAGGAACGTAACTTGTATGGTGGTGGCGTCTTCGATTACGTGATAGTTGGTTACAATGTGGCCTTCATGGTCGTAGACGAAGCCCGAGCCTAAGCCGGTTTCTGTTTGAATGAGGACTATGGAATGTTTGATTTGATCGTAAATTTCCGGCCAAGGCATAAGGCTGGTTTGGTTTATGTAGTCTAGGATGTCAAATTGTTGTTGTAAATCTTGGAGTTGCCGTTCTTGGTTTGTGAGGCTGGTTTGGAGGGTGGAGAGCTGGTTTTGAATGTTGAAGTAGGCTATGGTGAAGATCCCAGTGTTGATGATGAGGATGGCAAAGATGATGGTGAAGGCGTATATCCATTTGTTAGAAGGGGGAGATGATGGTTGTTCTGTCATGGACCCTATTCTCCTTTTACAGTTGGGTAGAGAATATGCTGTGTATAAAAGTTTGTTGAGGATTATTTACCCTAGGAATGGTTATTTTGAATATGAATTCTCCTTTCATAATGCTTATCAAAAATTATAGTCGATATTTTAAGTAATAAACCGACGTTAGGGTCTGTTTAACATTGCGAATATTGCGGCGAAAGACCCGGGTGGCCAATGGGTGCACCGTCTGCGACCAGGCCATCTGCTCGTCTAGGGTTTATTGTTGTCGGCTGAAAGCGTACGTAGATGACATTGTATATTGTCCTTATTTTGAGCCGAAGCCGTTGGCAATAGAAACCCATGCGCGTTAGCTGGGGGAAGAAGCCTTTACGTCTTTCCTCCGCATCTTTTCAAAGAACTCATGAATCCTCAAGAGGTAACCCCGTGCCATCCACGTTTTCTTGTGGGCTTCATGGAAGTTTTCAGCTTCAAAGCTTTCCTTTGCCTCTTTAAGTAGGTCCTGCGCCACCACGAGGGTAGGTCCGACTTCAAATTGTTTCGCGGGTAGGTCAAGCTTCCATGAAGCGCTTGGGTTTTCGTCTTGGTGCATGAGGGAGAAAAGGAAGAGCGCGTATTCTAGATCGGCTGCAGCTCTCCAAACAAAGCGGATAACTTCTTTTTCATTTTTTTCCACGAGGGCCTTCATCGATTCTTCTAGATGGTTTATGGCGGACGTAATGTTTTCCAGTATGTTTTCCAGCTTCATCGTTTGTCCCAAACGTCGTAGGTGTCCTCTGGCAGAACTTATACAAAGCCTGTTCTTTAAACTCTTTCTTTGCGGAAATTGGCGCGCTACGAAGTCGGAAACGATATAAACTAAGCCTTGTATGGCTTAGTAATTTTGAGGTTATAGGATGAGTGGTACGGAACTGGAAGATCGCGTGGCTGAAGCCTTTGAGAAGCAAGGGTACATTGTGTTTAAGCGGAAGAACCACTGTGATGTTTTAGCGGTGAAGCCGAGTATGGCTGTCGCCTATCTGGTAGAGTGCAAAGACTACGCGTTGTCGAGGAAACAGCAAATTTTGGCTGTAAGAGAGCTTAACAGAAACTATACGCACGCTCTTGAAGTTTTGTTGGAAAATCGCCTTTACGCTGAGAGAATTTTGAAGGTTCTGGTAGCGCACGCCTTTTCCTATCAGGCTAGGGGCATTTACCAATATACTCCCGCAGAGATGGTAAAGCATATTCGGTCTTCATGAAACTTCTAAGGGTTCTATTACTTTCATCAAGTGTTTGCTTTGATGCATCTTGCCACCTTTGGCTTCCATCCCATTAGATGGGGTATGCATGATTTTGCTTTCCCTTACATTGATATGTGATAAATAATTCATATCGCGTAAGCCAGCATTGGCTTGATTCAATGAAAGATCGTTTATGAAGATTTATAAGAAAGTTTTTTACAATATTTAATTGCTATTTATCAACTAGAAAGAGAAAGGAGAAAAACAATGAAAGTGAGATTATGTGTTAAAACAGCAGTGACGTTGCTTTTGATAGCTACGTTGATTATGACGTTTATCATATCGCCGGTTTTAGCGAACAATGATTTTGTTGATGGTTCGGAGGATCACCTATCTACACAGAATACCGGCAAAGATGTTCCTTCAGGTCCCACGAACCTTGGAACAGCAACATTCGAAACGACCGACCTGAAGTATCCTAATTCGGAAACATTAACAGGAGGAAACGTTAAACCTAACTCGACTGTTGGAGACGAGAGCAACCTTAATAGTACAAATGAGTGGAGCGAATTTATTGGCCATAATAGATGCTCAGCTCAGTTGGTAATAGGGATCAACAATGGAATATCAGATGCTTATAATCGGTTAATGGGCGTCATAGCCAAGCATGACTGTGAAGTCGTTAATACAGTTTCAATGGCGGGGGAAATTATTGCTATTGTTGTAAACGTTTCTGTGGCAGAGATGTCGTCCTTTGTGGAGGAAACGAGGGCTGATGGGCTGTCGAAGTATATAGAACCTCGCATGAAAGTTCAGGCTCAACTTGTTCCAAATGATCCGTACTGGAGTTGGCAGTGGGGACCACAGAAAATTGAGGCTGATTGGGCTTGGAATACGACAATAGGTGATCCCTCTGTTTTGGTGGCGGTTATTGACACGGGCATTGACTGGGATCACCCTGACTTAGCTGCTAACTACGTTGCGCTTGGCTACGACTGGGTGAACAATGACACGGATCCGATGGACGACAAGGGACACGGGACTCACTGCGCGGGCATTATAGCTGCAGTGATTAACAACAGCATCGGCGTAGCAGGTTTAGCTCAGGTACGAATCATGGCTGAAAAGGGTCTAGATCAGTATGGGGAGGGTTACGAAGACGGCCTTGCCAACGCGATAATTCATGCTGTGGACCAAGGGGCGGATATCCTCAGCAACAGCTGGGGTAGCTACGGGGAAAGCGCACTGGTTCATGATGCCGTAAAATACGCGTATGACTCTGGTGTGCTAGTGGTTGCGGCGGCTGGAAATGAAGCTACAAGCAACAAGCTCTTTCCCGCTGCCTTTCCTGGGGTCATTGCCGTCTCAGCAACCGATGAGTATGACAACCCAGCTTCGTGGACAAATTTTGGGGACTGGATTGAGTTAGCGGCACCAGGCGTCAACATCTACTCAACAGTTTGGGATGATTCCTATGATTACATGAGTGGCACATCGGTGTCGACGCCACACGTTGCCGGTGTCGCTGCTCTCATTCTGAGCAGGTTCCCAAACATGACGCGAGATCAGTTGCGCCTTCAGCTACGGTACACCGCGGACGACTTAGGCGCCCCTGGCTTTGACGAATATTATGGCTACGGAAGAATTAATGCCAGAAGAGCAGTTGAGGAAGCTCAGCCTGATCATGATTTACTAATCCTAGACTGGGAAGTACCTCCATGCGTCGAACCCGGAGACGTGGCAACGATCAGCACGACCGTGTTCAACTTTGGAATCAGCAATGAAAGCGACATAACGGTGCAACTATTGGTCAATGGAAGCATCGTTGACGATGCAACAATCGCCTTCTTGGCGAGCGGCACATCAGTAACCGTTAATTGCTCTTGGAGCCCGACCGTGGAGGGAACGTATAATGTAACGTGCTACGTATTGCCGGTTCCCGGCGAAATAAGGACGGAAAACAATGTTGTCTGGGCGTATGTTTACGTTAGATTTTTCGTGAAGGCAGTTGTGCTGGATTCGTTTGGTACCGACCATGCTAGTGATACATTTTGGGATTATCTCAACACAAATTGGGTAACGTATGGTGACACGTCAATCCTGATAGATTACACATCTCTAGGCAAGGAGAACATAACGTTAGCAGACATCGAGGCAACTAACGCCGATGTCCTAATAATTTCTGACGCGTGGTCCGATACATATGCCTATGGCTGGGAATTTAGTGACTCTGAGATAGAGGCTATAAAGGCGTACGTGCTTAGCGGCCATGGGATAATAGCGACTTCAGGTACGTTCGACACTTGGAGTGCTCCCAATAACCAGAAGCTCGCAGAATTGTTCGGAATGAACCCATCCATCTGGTATAATTGGGGATTTAACGGAGACGGAAAGATGACAAGTGGAACCTTCGAATTGCAGACGCCACGCCACAACGAACTTTGGCGCAATATACCCGATCCATATCTGAGCGGCCCTCTGGGTACTTTAAATCCAACCCCCAGCTTTGATTGGGCGATTCAAGGTGTCATCACAGGCTGGATAGAAGCACTTTCAACAGATCATTATGCAGCTGTCATAACAAGTGACCGCGTTACCCATAAAGCTGTCTATTTCACTTGCATGTTGGAATCTACGGGACAATACAACGAAAACAACAGGCAACTATTCTATAACGCGATTGTCTGGACACAACTCCCACCCTACGAACATGAGCTGTCTGTTTCCCTAGAAGCACCAAAGTTCCTTGAACCCGGGGACTCGTCGCTACTGAACGCGACCGTCTACAACATCGGGTTGAGCAACGAGACCAGCGTGGAACTGTTTCTGCTGATCAACGGCACCATAGTTAATAACGTAACGATCCCTGAGCTGGTGAACGGCACATCCTACGCAATTGACTACCTTTGGACTCCAACCATCGAAGCGGTATACAACATAACGGCGTACGCTCCACCAGTCGCAGGTGAGAACGTCACAATAAACAACATTGCAACGAAAATGGTTCGTGTAAGATCCGTTATTGGGTGCGTTGTATTTGAAGAGGCTCACTTACCTGCCTATACTATTGGCAGCAACCTCGCAGGTGATGTTACTGGAGGATACTCGGAATTTGCCAACTACTTGGCCATCAACGGCTATATGGTTTCAACAATCGACCCAGGAACGATAATCGACCCCAGTATACTTGCTCCAGTAGACGTGTTGGTTATCGTTGCACCTCAGAACAGTTACTCAGCTTCCGAGTTAGATGCGATTGAAAACTGGGTGAAAAGTGGGGGTAACTTGCTGCTCATTGGCGACTGGGTATATTTTGGCCTTCAAGCGAGAGCCATCGCTGCAAGGTTCAACATTAACCTGCGAGGGGACGGTATCTGTGATTCTGACGAGAACGTAGGTCAACCCGTTCAACCTTATTACGATGGTGCGAATCTGCTTATCCATCCAATAACTGCGGGTGTCACCCGTGTCGAAATGTATGCTGGTGATGGTGTTACAAGTGCACCGGCAGATGAAATTTCGCTTATCGTAACGGATTTGGATGGAACAGCGTACTGGGATAGCGACGGCTCACCAGCTATTGGTGTTTCAGTGATGAGCGCATTCGACGGAGGCACAGCGGGTTCTGGCAGACTGATAATCATGACCGATAGCAATATTTGGGATTCGGCTCATGACGTGGATGGCGACGGTGATGTTGATTTCTATGATAGCGACAATGAGATCTTGGCTCTGAATAGCATCAACTGGTTTCTAATCCGATATGAGCACGACATTGCGGTATCTTTAGAAGTCCCAACATTTCTTGAGCCCGGCGACTCATCACTGCTAAACGCAACTGTCCAAAACCGCGGATTAAATAATGAGACTAATGTAGAGTTGAGGCTCCTAGTAAACGGCAGTATAGTTGACTCTATTGTCATTCCAGAACTGCCAACTGATTCTTCTTACACGCTCAACTACTTGTGGACACCGGCGATTGAGGGAATCTACAACGTGACGGCTTACGCGCCTCCAATGCCTGATGAGAACGTCACGGCGAATAACGTGAAATCTGTAATTGTCCTTGTCCAAGTTCTTCCAGACATTCTTATCGTTAATGACGATGACGGAGGTTCTTGGATTAGTGGAACGAGCTTGCCGGAGTTCGGATCGGCTCTGACGGCTGCGGGCTACGACTATTGGGTTTGGAACGAATCATCTATGGGCCACCCACCCTTAGACTTCCTAACTAAATTCCAGCTTGTCATCTGGACTTGTGGTGACTACTGGAACTGGGCTGTTGACCCAACCGACGCGGTGGCATTAGAATCTTATCTTGCTCAGGGTGGAAACATCCTCTTAGAAGGCGAGGACATTGGTTACGACCACGATGCCGACAGCTTCATGGTGAACGTAGCGCACGCGATATACCAAGTTGACGATACTGAAGCGCCAGGATTAACTGTAGCGGATCCAACCCATCCCGTGACCTTTGGTTTGCCAACCAGCTTCACTTGGCTGACGGGTCCACCATATGATGATGGGGTTTCTCCGACGAACGGAGGAGCCGAGGTTATCCAGTACACAGGAACTACATGGACTGCAGTAACAGTCTTCGAGGGAGCCAGTAACGGGTCAGTTGTATATTATGCATTTCCACTCTACTGTCTAGCGCAATCTCATGGAGAAACGCTGGCGATCAATTCTATAAACTGGTTGCTAGGGGTACGATACGAACATGAACTCGCTGTCGTATTAGAGGCGCCAGATTTCCTTGAGCCTGGTGACTCATCGCTGTTGAATGCAACTGTTTACAACAGAGGGCTAAACAACGAGACTGATGCGGAATTGCAACTTATGATCAACGGTAGCATAGTTGACTATGTTGTGATCCCAGAATTGCTGACAGGTTCTTCCTATACGCTCAGCTACCTCTGGACACCAACCGTCGAAGGAATCTACAACCTTACGGCTTACTCGCCTCCAGTTCCCGGCGAGAACTTCACTGCTAACAATTGGTACACGAAATTCGCGAGGGTATGCGCGCGCGTAACGGTTTACTTGGATCCACCGACAATTAACGGTACAGCGATTGGCGAAGAATTCAATGTCAGCGTAATGATCCGCGATGCTCAAGACATCATCTCTTGGCAAGCAGGCTTGACCTTCAACCCAGACCTCCTTGAATGCACATGCTTCAAGGAGGGCGAATTCCTCTCGGACCAAGGGCCAACCGTGTGGGTAGAGGGGACCATCAACAACACGGCTGGAGTGATAACCGCCCATGGCTGCTGTCTCTGGGGAGACTACAAGGCAAGCGGAGACGGAAGACTAGCCTACCTTACCTTTAAAGTCAGGGCACCTGGAGTATCTGACCTACACTTCCGTGATGTACTAGTGATGGACTATTACTTTAATATGGTGCCAACTAACATAATTGACGTTTACACGGTTGTTGTGGACACGATTCCTCACACCGTTGTCACGGTGAGCAATTCAACTGGTAGTGAAGCAACGTACGGTTCCGGTTTCTACGGTCACTCCTTCAACCGGACTCTCAAGGAGGTAAGCTTCAACGTCACAGGCCCCTACCCAGGCTTCTCCAACGTTACGATTCCAAAAACACTTCTGTGGGTCGACGCCTTAGACGATTGGGCAGTCCTAATAGATGACATACTGGTCAGCGGAACTTTTACAGAGAACACCACGCACACATCCATATACTTCACGTACACCGCCGGCATCCACAAAGTCCAAATATTCGGCACCCATGCTCCTCCACCCTCATATACTCTCACAATCTATACCTCACCTACTGGAGTGACGTTTACGGTTGATGGTGTATCTAATACGACTCCTTGGTCAGGAACCTATAGTGAAAATACCTCAGTTAGTTTGATAATGCCCGAAATTCATACTGTTGGAGACGCAAGATACTATTGGAACCAATGGAGCGATGGAAATACCAGTCGATCAAGAACAGTTACCATGAACACGAACATCACATTAACCGCCCACTATACTGGACCATACTACCAACTAACCGTCACCTCATCACCCATAACAGGAATAACATTCAGCATTGATGGCAATCCAAAAACAACACCATACACCGAATGGCTCCTTGATGGCTCCTATACGCTTGTAATGCCAGAAACCCACAACGGATACGTCTGGTCCCACTGGCTAGAAGACGAAGACACAAACAGAATCAAAACAATAACCCTGCCCGAAACCACATGGACAGCCGTATACGTACCAGCTCCACCAGTCGGCGGCAAAGCAGCCCCAATAAATATACCAATAAACAAGCCTGAATTACCAGCCCTCTGGGTATGGCTAACAATCCTACTCCCACTAGCCGCAACAACAATCTTCGTCAAACTCAAGAAAAAGAAACAATAAACCTGCGTTCCCCTTTTTCTGCATCCTTAAGTGTCTCGAAAATTTTAAGTGGAATACGCTTTAAGCTTCTGTTCAAAGGTGGGCCAAATGAGAGACAAAACCTTGGGTATGCTAATCTTTGCTATAAGCATCCTTGCCATGGTTGGCTACTTTTGTTGGCTTTTTCTAGCGCCAAAAGACTTAATTATACTTGGAAAACGGCTCAGGGACTGGGCGTTAATCGTTCCAGTCGTAATCATTGTTTACGCCTTTCTTTTCATCGTAGCGTGGATCGGCTGGGCTATGGCTTCCACACCGCCTCCGCTACCGCCTACCAAAAAGGCCTCAGAGGATGAAGAGGAAACCGAAAAAGAGTAGAGCAGGTTAACTTTCAACAGAAACCCTACTCACACCAGCCTCCTTCTCCACGCGTAAAACATGCTCAGCCTTCTCCGCAAAAGCCTCGCTATGGGTCACAGCAACTATCTGCTCGATGGCTTTCAAACGGGAAACAGCCTCCGCCAACCGATCAACCGAGCCATCTTCTCTTCCCAAACTCTCTGTGGGCTCATCCAAGAGAAGCATGTAAAGCCCATGCCCAGTCCTCGACTGCATAATCAACTGACCCAAACCAATACGATAAGCGAAAGCGAGTAGCGTCCGCTCCCCACCAGAAAGATTTGAAACTTCTCTTTCGTAGCCCTCTTCACCGCTGACAAAGGGAGTATAAGTCTCGTCTATTTTGACGGTTAATGTGGGTCCGACAGGTCCAACAAGCTCATCCAATTCCTGCTGGACAGTTCGTTGGAGGTACGTAACGAATTCGCTTCGAAGTTTGGGCTGAATGCTTCTGTAGGCCCCTCGTATAGTATCAATGACTTCAAGGATTTTTTCGATTTTCTCCATCCTTCCAATTTTCTGTTGAGCGTGGTCCAACCGTTCCTTTAGATCGTCCATTCTCAACGCGATATCCCCTTTCCTTCTCTCCATCATCTCCAACCTAGACTTTTTTGAGGAATATTGCTCAAATGCAGCGTCACGAAGTTTTCGAGCAGATTCAAGGTCGGTAACATCGAATTTGGTTACCTCTGCCCGCGTAGCGCTGAGCTGACCTCGAAGCCTTTTTTCCTGTTGCCGTGCATCTTCAAACTCTGCTGAAAGCCTGTTCAAAAATTCCCGTTCCTCGGCGACTCGCCCCTTTATCTCTTCGATCCGAGGGACAAGCGCTTGCAAATTCGAGACAACAAAATCGACAACGCTGTGTAAGCCTTCAAGTTCATCAAGGTTTTTCTGAAGCTCCGGCAACCCTTTTTCATGTTCAGCGTTTTCCTCACGAAGACGCTCGAGAAGACTCTTTTTGTAGTCTCCGGTGAGGTTTTGAAGGCACAAAGGGCATTTGTTTTCGGTTGCCAGGCTTGAGATGCGGTTTTGAGAAGTTTGTATTTCCCTTTTTGTAGCCTCCTGTTCGCCTCCTATGCTCGCCATCTGGCCTTCAATTGTGAAAAGGTATTTTCTCAGTTCTTCGATTGTTTGATCTGGTTTTAATGCCGCTTCTTGGAGTTTGTTCCGATGGGACTTCTCCTGCATTTCCACGAGTTTCAAGCGTTCTTCCAATTCGTGAATGAGCGATTTTTTCTTTTCAATTTCATCAGCCAGTTTTGCGGACATGTCTTCGATGTTAGCAACGTTTGTCTGCAGTTGAATTTCCTTTTCTCGTAGTTCTTCGGTCTTTTTCCTCAACTCTTCTAGACTCTCAAGACGGGAAGTCGCTTCTTTAAGAGCAGATTCCGCTTGAGCAAGCTCTTTACCCAAGTCTTGAAGTTTGTTTTCAATGGACGAAAATTCCTCGACTGCCATGTTGTATTCAGCCTGAAGCTTGTCCACTCCAACCACGTCCGCGTCCCGTTCATAGACTCCCCTTTCAACCTTGTAGTCCCTCTGAAACGCAGCCAAACCGCTCCACGCAACTTCATAATCGGAAAGTCCGAATAGTTGATCCAGTTTTGTCTGTCGCTGTCGTGGAGTTACGTCTAGCAGTTCCTTGAGGTGCTCTTGACGTACCCAAACAATTTCTCGAAAGAGGTCTTTGTCGAGGCCTGTTAGAGCCTTCAACTGTTCTGTGACAGCCTCGTTCTTGGCGCTTGCGACCAGCTTGTCGTTTTCAAAGAACTTGAGTTGTTCCATGTCTTGGCTTATGCCCTTTCCATGCCTTCTTAGACCTCTAGAAATGGTGTAGGTTTTCCCCCCGTGAACAAACTGCATCACTATCTTCCCGGCGTCCGCTCCCTCCCTGAGCAAATATTCGTAGCTTCTACCTAGAGGGTCTCCGAGGAGAGCAAAATCTATGGCGTAGAGAACACTTGACTTTCCACGCCCGACACCACCGACTAAGCAATTGAATCCTGCGACGAAGGGAATCTTTGTTTTGGAATGGGATCTAATATTTTCTAGTTGCAAGGATTTAATTCTCAAAGAGACTCCTCCAACACTTTCTTCACTTTCGTTTCTTGTTTTCCCGCTAACGGCTCAATGAGGTCAACGGCAAGTCTCGCTATTTTCTCAGCCTCCTCCCGAGGGTAACGTTCGGAGAAAATTTCGAAAAAGTATTCGAATGCCTTGGTTTTCAAATCTTTCAATCCACCCTCGAATATGGAGCGGATTACCTCTTCAGGAACCTCGGTTTCTCTTAACCGAAGGATCGGATGAACAAGCAAAGCCTTTTCAGCAGCGCTTCTTATCTTGGCGAGGTCGATTTCCCCGCGTCC
>JREQ01001610.1_pt1 | contig 12247 bp, 14 predicted proteins | sample 210151 | NCBI WGS metagenome assembly JREQ01 (sample SAMN03019617, study PRJNA260268) | marine sediment metagenome | biome: Marine; feature: Sediment; material: Clay; isolation source: clay from marine sediments 31 meters below sea floor depth collected from... | place: New Zealand: Canterbury... | reverse complement strand
AGAGCTGTGGCTACACCTCCGCACTGGGCGTTCTTAAGAATTTTCTTGTCGGTAGCTTGAGCCATATACGCTTTTAGAAGGTGACCGAGTTCGTCTTTTGCCACTGCACCAAACTCTTCTTTCTCGGCTTTTTCAAGATTGAACATTATTTCTGGGCAATTATAATAGCAAAAGCCGCATTTCTCACATAAATGTTCGATAGACGTGTAAATGTCACGAGTAACCTCAAGTTCATAGAGTTCTAAACGTTTGAAGCTCTCTTCTCGAAGAATTAACGCGTTATACGGACAGGCAGCAATACATGTACCGCAAACAGTGCATAGCCCAGGAGTAACTACTTCATTCATTAAGTCACTAAACGACTTTTCTTTGATTCCGCTCAACTCATTCACCTCTTGATCATGTCACACCCAGCAGTGTGTAGGAAAGTAGGTATATGAGGATGAATAATGCTCCCGCCTTCTTATCGACTCTTTCTCTTAGTGCAAGTGTTAATACGACCACGATGGAACCAAATATAGCATATAATCCCGTGATCATGGCGGTTCTGCCAGATACTGCTTGTGGGAAAAATAGCTGCCCGATTCCAACAGAAACAGTGGCGTCAACAAGACAGCTTCCTATGGCATCTCCTATGGCAAGCTCGTATTGTTTCTTGCGGAGAGCTATTAATTCCACCATCAATTCTGGGAGAGATGTCCCGATTGACATCACAAAGAAGCTAATGAGATATTCAGAAATATGAAAAACTGCCGACAGTTTGATCACTGATTGAATCACAACATAGGCTCCGACCGCTACTCCTATGAAGCCTAGAGTGGCTATTGCAAAGTGATGAAGACGTCTCTCATTGGTATGTGCCGTCGCATATTCTTTTTCCTTGGGGTTCCTTTTCGTCGCGCTTCTGGTTAATAGTATGAAGACTGGCCAACTGGCCACCAAAAAAAGTGCGTTGATTCTCGTGAAATACCCTTTCTCAGCTATTGATACAGCAAGTATGAGTGCTAAGACCTCGCAGGCCCCGATGATTAGCACCTCTTTCTTCTTCACTTTGAACTTTCCAGCTAAGAAGGGAAGAAGCCCGATCACCAAAGTCATTTGGGTCAAGACAGATCCGAGGGAGTCTCCTAACTCGATGTCTGCGTGACCTACTGCGCACGAGATGATTGAGTTAACGATTTCTGGCAAATCCGTGCCTATGGATACTAGCACAAGACCAATTATTAACGGAGAAATCCTCAATGCTGAAGCGATTTTTACTGAGTGATCAACTGCCTTGTCGCTAGAATAAGTCATAACCACGATTCCTACGATGAGAGCTGCGAATGCAGTTATTGTCTCAAAAATCAACTAGGTTGCCCCTCAGTTTTCTTAAAGAACTTGTCACGCCACAGCCACAGTGCCCACAATGCCGAAACCAGTGACATGTAAAAGGCAACAATCCGCATGATTGGAGCCTCCGGAGGCTCCGTAACTAGCGTCGCGAGATAATGTCGCATTGTTTGCTCACTTCTTCAATTCTTTTCTGCATTCCTTGCATATCGTTGACCAGTTTGGGGCTCCGTACTGCTCGTCAACGACGTAGGGTTTGAACATTTTTCCGCATCTAGGGTTGAGGCATCTCCATTTTTCTTCAGTTTTTCCCATATTTCTCACATTAATCACGAGCACGTGGTTTATACTTTTATATCGGTTTAGAGATTTTTACTGATATAAACATTTGTACGATTTAAAGATTTTTACTGATAAAAAATATTTATGTAACATTGTTTTAATGTTTAAAAAAAGGAAGTGTCACGGAAGTTGAGAGCAACGAAACCAAAAAATGCGGTGTTTATTGTCAAGAATCGGGAAGCCATCCGACTATTAGCGGATTTTACTAGAGCGGAAATCATACGTCTATTGAGTAGACACTCTATGACGGAGAAACAGCTCTCCGACGAGTTAGGTATAACAAAGGCAGCTGTTGCTTACCACTTGCACCTCCTGTTAAACGCAAGGCTCATTGAAATAACTGAGTTAGAAGCCGAACAGCATGGCATCCTCCAGAAATACTACGCCCCTATGGCGTCCCTGTTTATTATCGATACTGACAACATACCAAAAGACGTCAAAAGGTTTTTCATACAAACACAGATAGAACATTTAAGAGGTATGTTCATCATCTTCAGAATCTACCATCACATATCCAAGTTTTCCTCAGAGAAACTCGAAAAACTGGCATCGTCATTGCTAAAACAACTGAAAGAAGTGGCACAAAAACACCTAGACGATGCGCCCCCAAAAGACCCAGAGTCTTTCAGAGTAAAAATATACAGTGAAGCGGTTGCTAGGCTTACCGAACAAAAAGAGTGGCGCAATACGTTGAAAAACAGCGTACGCGATTAATCTGTCAGCTGTAATTATCATGCATATTCATCACTATCGTTAATGTTGAGGCTGAAGCATCAACGCCACTGCCACAAAGCAGGCAAGATATTTTCCAATGACCATAGTTGTTCGCCTGACCGGGGTTGGAAAGAGGATGTAACCCGTTCTCCTCTCAAACTCTCCGGCTATGGCATCACCAGCAAAGAACACCACCCCTATGGATGCAATGGTAGCGCTGATCGAGAGTATACCAGCTACGACAGAAAATTCAAGAAGCATACTTGATTCACACGTTAACTACATGTTGCGTGTATGGCTATGCAAAGAGCGCTCGCGTTAGTCTTCGTTCTAAAAAAACCAATAGGCACGCTCTCATGTCTCGCATCAAGTTACTTCACCACAAGGACTGGGCATGGTGCGTGTCTTGTCACTCCGTCGCTTACGCTTCCAATTAGAATTTCCCGTATCCTGCTTATACCCCTAGCACCCATAACAATCAGATCGAAATCGCCTTTTTTAGCTGTTTTAAGTATTTCTTCAACAGGATGTCCTTCCTTTAATAATGTTTCAACTTGGACCCTTTCAGTTCTAACCTTCTTTTTGCCATCCGCTAGAATGTCAGCTCCAACCTTGCGAGCTGCTTCAATACATTGCTCAATTGATGTTGCAAGCATACCATTCGGCCATACTTCCGAATGCACATGGATTAAAGTGATTTCTCCATTGAATTCTTTGGATATTTGAATACTGATTTTCAATGCTCGTAGCGAATGGTCAGAACCGTCTAATGGAACCAAAATTTTCTGAAACAATGTCTTCAATCCTAAGATTGAATTTATACTACCCAAAGTAGTGTATAGGAAAGGAAGTATAAAAGAATGAATAATGCTCCCGCCTTCTTATCGACTCTTTCTCTTAGTGCAATTGTTAACACAACCATTATGGAGCCAAAATATTGCATACAAGCCTTAATTAAAGCAGTCTCTCCTGAGACTGCTTGTGGAAAAAAGACTGCGCGCTATATAGAAAAAGAGGGGTTTACGGGGGATCGGGAGATATCACGTGATCAAATCTGAACATTGATGAGAACGAACAGAAGAATGGCTGGAATTAAGATGGAAACGAGAACATTCAGATCTTTTCTGTTGGTCTTGAAGAAAGGTATGAGGAGAGGCACTTGGCTCTTGTAGTTCCCAAAAGTTTCTCCATAATTTCTAGATAGAAATAGTTCTTCTATATGTGCAAGCAAAATATAAGCGAACAGTTCAATGACCCACACACCTATAGTTTGCGATGGACTCAGAAATCCAATGCCAAAAGTGTTGTTTAAGATCCAGACACTCCAGCTCGTGAAACCAAGGGTTGAGAGTATCATTCCCAAATACTGGGGATGTCTGACCAACCGATAGGGTCCTGAAGTAACCAATCCTTCCTTTTTCTTTACCCTCAGATAAGCTACAGAGTAAACAAGGGTCAAGAGACCGATGGTGACGAATGTTTTCTCTAGAATAAGGAAAGGCACAAAGAATTCAGACAACGCGCTGGTAAGGTTGACTGGAAGATTTGTGAACATAATGATTAAATAAGTAGCGAATGGAAGAGTCATCAAACCCGTCCAGACGCCGAGAGGTGGCAGTGATTGAACAAGAGGAACTAAGTAGCCTGCAAACCTCAAGAACCCCGATCTCATTCTATTCGGTGGATTCACACCTCAGTCCCCAATTTTTCCTAAAACTTTGGCTACTCTTAAAGCTAGGCTTTAGAACAAGCTGTTCTGAGTTTTAGAACAGATTTCAAAAAGGGGAGTTTGCGGGGAATATCGGGAGAATAAGGAACTAAAAGTTCCGAAATCTTGACCTCGGCTCTGGATTCTGGTTTCGCGCGCCAACTTCACGTGAGTTCAGCCCACGCAAGTTCAAGGCATGTACTCTCTCAAATCCAAGTATTGGGAGACAAATACTTATTGAAAGAGCATTAGGGATAAGGTTAAACGTTGATGAGTGTTAGGTAGCAAAGTTCTTAAATTTCATCCACCAGTCTAATTTTATGGATTTAGAGAAGAGAGTATTCGTAATCCCCCATTTTCATTACGATGTTGCATGGATTAGTACAGAAGAGGAATACTTGAAAATAGTCTACAAAATTTTGGGTAAAGTTATGGAAATAATGGAAAAAGATGAGGATTTCAAGTATATTGTTGATCAAGCATTCTATCTTGAGAAGATGAAAAGGGAAAGACCAAAATTATTCCGTCAAGTAGCTTAGAGGATTCTTGAAGGTAGGATAGAGGTGGTTAACGCAGGATACGTAATGCCAGATCTTAATCTAATTTCTCCATTTACAATAAAGAAGAATTATGAGATCATGAATGATTTTGCTAAAGGAGAATTTAACACAAAACTCCAAGTTGCCTGGATGATCGATTGCTTTGGGCATCCAGGGATTATGCCCAAAATAGCGAGAGAAGCAAACCTCAAACATTATGTTTTTTGGAGAGGGATGAATGAACCTGACTCTACTCAGGAATTTTTTTGGATTGGAACAGATGGAAGTACCGTTCTTGCCCATTGGATGAAGCATGGTTATGGCTTGTTCGGGCATCGCTTTAATAATTTAGCGAAAGCCATAGACGCCTTAGAGCCCACAACAGACCTTGCTTTCATACCGTTTGGGGCTGATTTTTATGTTCCGGATGAAAAACTCATTCAACAGGTTCATAAAACTAAGGGTGCTAAATTCGCTCTACCCTCAGAATTCTTCAGGGAATTGGAAAAACACGAGAACGAGTTACCGAAAATAAAAGGTGAGATGTTATCCGATTACTCTAATTTCAAAGGGTATTATAGTAGTAGAGTCAGTTTCAAGCAACTCTATAGAAGCGCTGAAAAAGAAGTGTTAAATAAAGAAGCCGATGAGGAAGAATGGAAGAATTTACTCTATGCAGCATTTCATGACCTGATCTGCGGTACTGGAATCGATGAAGCATATCCGGATGCCGAGAGAAAGCTAAAAAAGATTAAAATCAGGAAAAAAGCAGCAAGAAAAGGAAAAATATACAAAGGAAAATTTCTGCGTAGGATTTCCTTCGAACTTAAATCTGAAGAGGGAGACCTCTACCACACCACACCATCTGTGAAAGTAGCACTTCCCCAAAACTCTGTCAAATTAAGATCACATCTCAAAGATTCCACTTTGGATTTGTTAGTCCAAACAGATTTTCAATATCCCAGACACATCCTAAGACTCGTCGTGAACACTGGTATAAGAGATGGCAGATTGATTCATCATCTTTGGAAAGATGCTCTGGCCGAAAGAAAACTGAACACTTTGTATGCCTTCAACGATTTCTTCGAATATAAAGATCAAAACGGTAATGGACTTCGCTTCTACAGCGACGATTGTTTTGACTATGAAGTTAAAGACGACGGAGACGTTTATTTAACACTGGTTCGCAGCGTTCAAATTCTCAGTCACGGAGATGCAGGCCCAAGAATACCATGCCCAAAGGCTCTTGAGCTTGGAAAACACAGGTTTAAAATATCACTCTTTACTATCGGGAAGAAAACATTCTTTTAAGGTTTTCCTAAAAAATAGCGCGCTAGATTTGAAGAAAGCAGAAATCAGAGTTCCGTTGTCGGGAGATATCTCCACCTGTCGCTGGTTCAAACCCGGCTCCGGCGCCATGGGGCCGAGCCCACACTTTTTTAACTTTGTCGATCCTATAGCTTTCTGGATAAAGCAATGTTCGAAACCATAAGATTATTCGGTATCGTTTCAAGGACGGAGTTTCTTCTTCCGAACTTAGGTTCGCTAGTAATGGGACTTGCTTGGGGGGTCACTCCGCCTTTATCTTTCACTGACTTAGTTGTTCTAGTGGCTTTGTCCTTTACTATTATCAACCTTAGCTCTACGATTGGAGCCCAAGCCAATACTATTTCTGATTATGAATTGGACAAAAAAGATGAGCGCAAGAAACGACTTGTCCAAGCAACGGATGCTTTAGGACGAAACAAACTGAAAATATTGTTGATTGCAGAGGTTCTTCTTACTTCAGCTCTGGTTTCTCTATTTATGCTCATTCAAGGAAAACCTATCTTGCTGTGGATGTGGATATTTGGAATTTCTTTGGGATGTGCTTATTCTGCTCCACCGCTTAGATTAAAGTCTAGGTCTTGGCTAGCACCAGCAACGCTGATTCTCGTCCTTGCTATCTTTCCAGTGCTTTTTGCATATTACACTTTTACTTCCAAAATGAAACCTTTCTTCCTACTTTCACTCACGGGGCTAGCTTTGACAGTGTATAGCGTAATCATACCCACTGAGATCAGAGACTACTTCGGAGACAAGGCAATGAACATCGAAACAATGACCGTGCATCTAGGCCTTGTCAAAGCCTCCTTTCTCAGCATAGTACTGCTAGCTATTGGTGCTATGTTAACCAGCACAGCATTCTTTCTCGAATTCGCCTATAAACAGCACCTGTTGCTGAGTGTTTTTCCGCTCGCTGTACCAGTCGTTTTATTCATTATTCTCAGAAAATTCAAGAAGCTTTACTCCCTTTCCAAAGAATATGCGCATTCAAAGCGACAAAGTTCTATTGCAGAAGAGATTGTGCGCTTGGCTGCACACAACCCACAGTGGATTATGCTGGTTACCCAAACCTACAACTTCATGTCCATTATACTTCTCTTAAGCAAGTTCTTCCTCTAATGACCCGACAAATCGCAGATTTGCGTGCAATAGGATTACCTAAAACAGTCAAACGTTTCAGCGAATCGGAATCATCTCAAATCCTTTACTCTCCATCAAAACTTCAAGTTCCTTCTTAGCCAATTCCCAAAGTTCCTTAAAATCTTTGAATTGATGGCTTCGTATTTTTCCTAGTTCAACCATCTCTTTTGCCATCCATGATAATTCAATTATTTTCTTCTTGAAAAGAACAACTTTGTTCACAGTTTTGTCATGTTGGAAGAGGTGTTTACAAACTATCATTGTCAGTTCGATAAGCTCCCCACCCCTAGTGAAAGGTATAATTTTTATTATGAAAATGATGTCGCTCCATTTAGATAGTTCAATTATTTTTAGTGTTGCCTTCATCTCAACATATTTGCCTTTGCTACCAATTACTATTTTCTTAACTCTTTTCAAAAGGTTCTCATAATCAGCTGTGGTGCACTGCATTCTATCCAAAATTGTTCTATTTTTGAAAACAGTCAAACTCCATTTATCTTTATATTGTTGCGAAAAAATACAATAGTGGTGAGCCCCCGATTCTGTGTGATAGACTCGCACATTTTTGGCTATAACGGGAATTATTCTCCCACTCCATTCATAGTCCTCACTTCCATAATCTCTTATTATTTTGTCGGAAAGTTTCCTTACAATTTTTAGGGTATCTTTATCATATGAACACAAAAGAAGTATCTTTATTGAATCTTTCTTTCTCGGAATTATTTGTGACATGGTTTTCCTTTTTCCGACCTTATTTATATGGTTTGATATCAGTTATTTTCAGTTAACTTGAGTTAATAACAGTTAACTTTTTAAGTGACTTTTACTACTTATATCATGGTGAGAAGGATGGAAGCTCTGGAAAAACTGTTTTACTCTCTTGCAAACAAGAACCGACTTAGGATACTCGAATTGCTTGCTGAACAACATAGCCCAGTGACGTTTACCCAATTGAAAAGAATGTTGGATTTGAACCCAAACACTTTAAGCTTCCATCTAGAGGTGTTGAAAGACAGTGGGCTTGTAAAGAATTCTCTAAAGAAAACAAGTTCTGGATATTCATACTATGAAATAACGGAAAAAGGACAAAGATATCTGAATCCTTGAAAACATGGCATCTTTAGTTTTTTTCATATTTCTTAAATTTAGAAACCGTTCTCCAAACTACGCAAAGCAAAAATTGGATCATAACTCTTCACGTAACATTTCTTATTTAGAAGTGGACTCCAAAAAATTACGAGAGCAAAAAAGAGTTTAATCAAATGATTAAAAAATTGGGAATAGGGAAAATAGAGAAGAAGGGGATTATGTGAGTGTTTCTAGTTTTTCTCTTGTTTCTGGCTTCTTTTTTGTAATTCTGCCTTTGAGGTAGGCTATTTGTTCTTGTACGGTTGGAATCAATTTTAATACTTCGCCGGGGTCTCTCAGTCTAGCTTCGTATTCGTTTAGTCGTTGTGTCAAGACTTCGTTTGCCTTTTTGTATACGTAAGAATCTTGCTGAAGCTTGATTACGGTTCGTTTAAGTTCTTTTATTTTCGGCTTGAAGATTTAGACTCAAGCGTAAGCCATGCAGTTGAAAAAGCCTTGTTAAAGCTTAAGCAAGGAATATGAAGCCTAAAATGTACTAGGATACCCATTACTTTCAAGATATTAGCCGTATAATTGTGCCATGGTCGAGTCGGTTTACTCTATTTTTAGCCTTTTTATTATTGCTTTTACTTTTTCTTGGTCTTTTAATGCTTCTTCGATGATTGCGTTTGTCAACTCGTAAATCCGCAAATCATTCAACAAAGCCAACTTCCCAATCTCCCTATGCAAGTCATCACAAACCCCAACAACCATCCTCCCACCCTCCAAATCCCCCAACTAGGTGGAGACTTCTCCCGCAAAACTCATTTTTGCACACTAAGGCGCGGGCAAACAGATTGGGTTAGTCCATCGTCAATAATAACTAGCGCGCGCATGTTGGGCGACCAAAAGATGAATAAAGGATTATCTTGACCCTTTGTTGATTGATTTGAACAAAAGAACCACGCTTGGCCTTTCGAGTTTTCAATTTATGGCAATGGCACGAAGAGGCTTATTCTACACTTTTTTAGCACTCTATTTGAGGACAAAGCTCGGACTCTCTGTAACGGAAACAACACTGCTTGCAAGTCTCACCATGATTGCCAACAGCACCTCACAAACGTTTGTATGGGGTAAGATATCCGACAAGTATCAAGTCCGTACAAGTTTAATAGTTATCGGGGAAACAATTGCAGCATTCGGCTATATCCTCGTGTACTTTCTTCATGTTTACTTGTTGAATACAAGTGGGTTAGTCGCTGCAGCATATAGCATTATCGTGGGACTTTCACTGCTCGAGTTCTTTTGGTCAATGAGTAATCTTGGATGGAGCGCTCTCATCTCGGACCTTACGACATCTAAAGAAAGAGGCAGACTAATGGGTGTGATTTCCAGTGTTGGCGGTGTTGGACGAATATTGGGAATCTCTGTTTCAGCCTTGTTATATGATTGGGGAGGCGAAGCTGGAGGTTTCACTAGTGGCTTACTATTTTTCTTCGCATCCGGGATCATGCTTGTAAGTGCCGCTTTAATATGGTTTAGTGTGCATACTTCAGAACAGATTCAAAAGGATAGACGAACCACCGAGCCTGTGTACAAACAAAAAGTGTTGTTGACAAATGGTTACAGTTCTAGGGCGTTCTATTGGTTTCTTATTTCTATTTTTGTTGTTGGTCTAGGTGCCTTTTCAATACTGCAGATCCTAATTTTTTATGTTAAGCTTGATTCGCCGATTGGAGCTACTTCTTTTGATATATCTATGATTCGTAATTCGGCTTCATTTGCAACAATCGTGGCAAGCTTGTTAGCTGCACCTATTGCGGATAGGATTGGCAGAAAAAACACTCTCAGTCTAGGCTTTGCTTTGGCGGTAGTCACTCCTATTCTTTACATATTTGCCCAAAATGTTGTGCAAATGATATTTATAAACAGCCTGAGCGGAATCTCCAGGGCTCTAATGACTGTCGTCGGGTATCTGCTAGCCTCCGACATTATCCCTTCTGAGCGCAGGGGCAGACTATTTGGACAGTACAATGCTGTCACTTACATGTCATTCGGGTTGGCTGGTACCTTTTTGGGAGGCCCAATCGCTGATTATTTGATTGGTACAGGGTCAACCCAGGCGGCTGCGTATGTTACCACTTTTCAAGTTGCCTCTACAGTTAGCTTAATAGGCACTATCATATACGCAGTAAAGGTCAAACCGAAGAGGAATTAGAGGGTTCATTAATCACGCGCGCTAAAAAAATAAGGTTGTTCTGGGCTTAAAAACTTGGTATATCGCGCGCTATAGCTTCAAGCTTAATTTTCGCATGCGCATAGTCTTAACCCGCTCTTGATCTTTCAGAAAATCCTCAATAATCCCGTTGGTCAACTCGTATATCCGCAGGTCGTTCAACAGAGCCAACTTCCTAATCTCCCTATGCAAGTCATCACAAACCTCAACAACCATCCTCCTACTCTTATTCACGTTTAAATCAGCTTTGTTTGGTTTGCATCCTCAATAGTCACTATCTAACTATATGTGTCAGCAATTATTTTTTCAAATATCGACAGCGTGCTGTTCTTTCTCGCTTTCTCTTTTAGAGCTTTCGTGTCAACTCTGGTGAATCTTAAAATCGCCTTCACTCATCCCTATCCTTCAAAGCCCTCTCCCTCGGAACCGTCGCCTTCCCAAAATTATTACAATAATATTGCCTTTCGGTTCATTTCATAAGATTAAAATCCTTATATACTTATTCAATTATATGAAAAAACATGAAAAAGAAACTAAGAAACTACACGTTTAACAGGTTAGAGATTAGAATATTAAAAGAGCTTGCTAAAGGAAATCATTCTCTTTATCAGATAAGGAAGACCCTTCTAATCGAACCTAGCCTTCTATCGTATAACTTAAAAAAACTTCTCCAGAAAGGAATCATCAAGACAACGGGAAAAGGACCCAGAAAAAAAGTCTACTTCGACAGCTCAAAGCATGCATCACTATTTAGGCAGCTTCTCTTGATATACGACCACATCAAATGGGAAAACATCCTACACAACTCAGCCATTGAAATTCTCTTCCAAGCACTCAACAACTCTGAAATAAGCTTCAGAGACTTCTCCAAAACCACATTCTGGCGACACACCAAGAATCTGAAAGCACACGGAATACTAGAATCAGACAACACCCATTACAAAATCAACCCCAGATTCTCAATCCTAAAAGAATTCTTAGCCGAGTACCAACGGTTCCTAATAAACACTCTCGTCAGATCAATATCAGAAAGCGCCGTTATACTCTGGCAAAAAGACTTCCAATGTCTGATCAGAACACCTAAAAACTTGGACGTTCCCAAAAAGAACTTCTTCAGAACAGCAACCTCTCGACTTCATGACTTCGGCATCCCAATTCTATCTGATTCTGATATCTACTTCTACTCAAGAAGCAAAGACACTATCCGAACAGAAGACGTAATACTTCACACCTTACTGATTGACAGAAACAATGTCCGCTACGTACTCTACAGTCTGCTACTTCTAAGAAAAGAACGGAAAAGAATCAACAAGGAATACTTGCTGAAAGAAGCACAAAAACTCGACCTGAGCCTCCAAATCAATGCCATGCTTCAGTTCCTAAAAACACGTAGAAAGCAGAGAGGTTTGACATTACCAACTTGGGAAGAATTCATAACCAAAGCAAAAGAATATGAGGTGTTAAACTAGTGCGAAGATCATCTTTTGACAAAGAATACCTGTTTAAGGAACTCGACAGACTTTCATCAAAGATCTCCAAGCCAATTAGCTTGTTCATGATCGGCGGTGCAGGTCTCATCTCTTATGGTCTCAAAGAAGCCACCAAGGACATAGATGTCGTTCTCCAAAATCCAGACCAGCTAGAAGCCTTAATCAACGCACTAAGGAAATTGGGATATCGTAATCCTAGTCCCATAGAAATTTCAAAACCTTACAGAATGATGGGGGCTAATGAAATATTAGAAAATAGGGATGGATTTAGATGGGACATATTTGATCGACAAGTGTGCAACGCATTAACTTTCTCAAACGAAATGAAATCCAGAGGAACCATTTTCTACAC
>JREQ01000992.1_pt1 | contig 12260 bp, 12 predicted proteins | sample 210151 | NCBI WGS metagenome assembly JREQ01 (sample SAMN03019617, study PRJNA260268) | marine sediment metagenome | biome: Marine; feature: Sediment; material: Clay; isolation source: clay from marine sediments 31 meters below sea floor depth collected from... | place: New Zealand: Canterbury... | reverse complement strand
AAAAGATCAACGGTCCCGCCTAGGCTTGCGGTGGCAACGACGTTCGTTATCTCTATTTCCAGCTTGCCCATAATTATTATTCCGCCCTTATTCAAGGTTCTAACAACGTTTCTCAGAGCCCTCACTGCATCCCTCTCGGACCGGGCTCCGGTGCAAACCATCTTGCCAGTGCTGAAAATCAGGATGGTCGTTCTCGGCCTCTTCAGCTTGAAGACCAGCCCGGGAAATCGTTCTGGCCGATAACTGACCACCGGAAAAGCCTTCACCACCGCGCTTAAGTCGATCCCATGCTTCAGGGCGGCGCAGGCAACGACGTTCTCGATCCTAACAACAGGCTCAACCAGCGGCGGCATAAAAAACACTCTAGCAAATTAATGTCATCGTGCTTTAAATATGTTCCAAGGGAAAAATTCGCGCGCGCATGTTTCGGTGAGCGCGAACTGAGACTAGCTGCCAGAAAAGGCCTAAAACATACTTCTTTTTCCGTTTAGCCTTTGAAAACCCAATCTTTTTAAGTGGCGATAAGGACCATGCAAAAACTAGCTAATAAACGAGCTCCTTTTGTAATGTTTTAAGGTCAAATCGGCCTACTAACATTTGTTTATTAGTAAGTTTATTCTGTTTTTTCTGTTTCTGAGGCTTCAGCACCTTGTGTTGGGGTTACCAACCGAGTTGTGTAGCCAGCTACCCTGTTCCTAAGCTTTGTTGATGAAATGTTGGTAAGGGATTCTACGAGTTTTTTGTTGGTTTCAAAGTCTGTTGTGAATTTGTCTGGAAACCGCTCCACCAATTCTCGGGCTATCCTCTTCACCAACTCGGTTCGCACCTTACCCCAAGCTTTCACTTGTCCTCCATGACCAAGCAGTTCTCCTTTGCCTTAAACACCAATTGTCGTTTCTTCACGCCTTTTATCATTTACGCCCTTCACCCCAAAAAAGTTGGCGAAGTTCTCGAGAATTTGGTCAGCCACCTCGGTTTCTTTCATATCCTTTATCTGGGCTATGGCCCCAACGACGAGGGGAATGAATGAGGGTGTGGTCATGTCACCTTTGAATGGACCCCGGAAACGGACAGGACCATCCGTTTCTGTTAGTAGGTTTGTCAAAGGTATGCGCCTAACGATCTCTCTGATTCCCCTCGAGAATACTGTGGGTGGTCCCTCGGTGATGTAGTATCCACGGTCTACAATCTGAGGCAGCAACCCTATGAACCTGCTGCTAAGCCAGTGGAAGAGAACCTTCTTCAAACCGTAGGATGGGAGGCGGCTCATAATTTCAGGAGCGGTTTCTCTTGAGTGGATGATAACTGGCAAAGAGGTTTTCTCAGCAGTGCGAAGCATTTCGTGAAAAACTTGTAACTGCAAATCCCGAAGTTCCCCGCTTCTCGCGTATCGAAAATCTAAACCGATCTCCTCCACAGCAACTATTTCTTCCTTGTGTTGAAAAATTAGGTTGATGACATCTTTCGTCTCGTTTGGTGACAGGCTTTTAACATTCCATGGGTGAACGCCTAAAGCGGCATAAACAAGACCCGGGTATTCTTCGGCCAGTTGAAGGCTGAGGAGACTGGTCTGGAGGTTCATGGAATTGGAAACCAAGGCGACAACGTTTGACTGCCTTGCATCGTCCACAACTTTGCTAACCTTCTGGCTGTAATCAGCGTCTGAGAGGTGGATGTGGGCGTCGACGAACTTCATGGATACCCCATTAACTTCATATTAATACGGACGACTCTATTTATGGCTAAAAACCTTTTCCCAACCTCTTGCCAAAACCGGAAACTGACTAACAACAAGGAAAAGCTTATATGGCTGGTTTATCCACCCATATGCCGAGGGGAGAGAAGGGAAATATGAGAAGAAAACTATTTACAATTTTTATGACCGTGTGCCTCGGTGTGATTTGTCCCCAGTTTGGCATGTTTGTTACTGTAAGAGCTGCCCCTGCAAATTTTCCAGTTGACGTTCTGTTAGACTATGGGAACGGAACCAGAACATGGTCTACAAGCATATTATCAACACCAGATTACGATACCGCCTTCAATGCTACTCAGATTGCTGCTGATACTTTGAATTATACCGTGTATAGTTCTGGCATCTTTGTTGATGCTATTAACGGTGTTTGGAACAACCGGACATCTGGTCATTGGTGGGCTCTGTTTTTCTGGAACTTTACTTCTGGCAGCTGGGAGCCTTCGCCTGTTGGTGCTGATCAACTCGTGTTAAGCGACGGTGACATTATCGCTTGGTATTATGATGTTCATCCTTGGCCGCCGCTTCCTCCGGCGAATCCGCCTGTGACTCAGGTGGATGTTCTGCTGGATTATGGGAATGGAACTGCAAAGTGGTACGAAAACGTAAACGTGATCGGTGTTGCCACAGTTTTTAAAGCCACAAAGAGTGTTGCAACTTTAATTTATTCATTGTGGGGTGACGATGTCTTTGTTGACGCCATAAATGGGGTGTGGAACAATTTCACGACGAATTATTATTGGCTTTATTGGTACTGGAACTCCACTTCTGGGAGCTGGAACTGTGGACCCGTCGCATGCAACAAATACTTTCTAAACAACGGCGACGTTATAGCTTGGTATTCTGAAACCGATCCTTGGGGACCTCCACCACACGATCAACTTACTGTCACCTCGTCACCCATAACTGGAATAGCATTCACAATTGATGGAGTCCCACAAACAACACCATATACTGACTGGCTGGTTGAAGACTCTTACACACTTGAGATGCCAGAAACTTACAATGGATATGTATGGTCTCACTGGCTTGAAGACGGAGACACCAACAGAATCAAAACAATCACTCTACCTGGCACCACATGGACTGCTGTATATACATCAGCACCTCCACCAGTTGGGGGAATTAGTGCTCCCATAAAAGTTCCTTTGAGCGTGGATAAGCTGAATCCAGTTAGCCCGTGGCTCTGGCTAATGCCAGTGGTCGCGTTCTTGATATTCGTAATAGTCCTTGCCAAACATAAGAAGAAAGAGGTGAATATCCTCCCCTCAAACACGTTGAGACCCAGGTGCAGATATGTATCTAAACACTCGTGAACTTGCTCTTCTCAGCGTCCTAACCGCTCTTTGTGTAGGTATACAAATAACTCCAAGACCACCTAGCATTGAACTCACTTCCCTCATTTGTTTCACTGTGGGTGCATTCTACGGTTGCTGGATAGGCGGATTACTCGGAGGGCTGACCATGTTCATCAACGGATTCTTGTCCCCTTGGGGATTTGCTGGAATAAACTTGCCCTTTCAAATATTGGGAATGGTTATAGTCGGCTTAGCCGGAGGGATTTTTGGGAGAACTATAAAGGCTCCAGAGAGCAATACAAGACTTGTAGCAGAATCTTCAATAATTGGAGGCTCTCTCACCCTTTTATATGACGTTATCACAAACCTCGGCTTCGCCGTGTTTTTTGGTGCTGGAATAATCCCTATTTTCATCGCTGGGATATGGTTCTCGGTTATACACGTTGGTTCCAACAGTTTTCTTTTTGCTTCTGCCTTTTTACCTTTACTAAGAATTATAGAAAGATTCCAAAGGAAGTGAAGAATGGTTGCCCATACGAACGAGAACTTGGATAATGACAGTTTTGATGTCCATAACAATTATCACAATAACTGCTGGATTATCAGGATACTACTATTTGCGGTCTCAAAACTACCTTGAACTAGTACAGGAATATGAAAGTAGTTACCCGAACTTACTTCAGAAATACACGGACCTGCTAGAAAACTACACCAGTTTGATTGACCTACTAGAAAATTACAACAATTTGATTAAAAATTATAATGACGTATTCCAGAACCACACAGAACTGTGGGAGGAATACGAATCAGTGACAGTTCTATTCAAATTATGCATTGACTACGGAAATGGAACAGCAGTTTGGTATAATGGCAGCCGAATTCCAATAAACACAAACTTATTGAACGCCACCCAGAGGGTTGCGGATGTCCAGTACACTTACTGGCCAGCCCTCGAAGCGTCCTTTATTGATGCAATAAATGGTGTTCGTAATAGTCCAGCGTATTACTGGATGTGGCTATATCAGGACGCGAATACTACTACATGGACGTATGGTCCGGCGGGAGCCGATGTTTTCATAGTAAAATCTGGTCAAGTGTTTATGTGGCGTTACGAAATACCAACGTACTGAGGATAAACGAGGATCGAATGTGAACAAATATTTAGACCTACTAAAAAGAAGGAGAAAAGTAGACTAAAATGAAAAAGGCCAGAATTCTTTCCATAGGCACAATGGTAATGATGCTACTTTTAAGCACAGTTTTCCATGTTGTCGCATACCCCTTAAGTTCAATTGACACCGAGGTAGTCGATGCCCTTAACTACCTCAGAAATGCCCAAAAAACCGACGGTTCCATCGAAAACTTCGTCACATCCAGCTGGGCTGTAATGGCTATTGCTGCCACTGGAGAGAATCCCCACACTTGGAAAAAGGGGGGACCCTCGATAGTTGAATATTTGAAGGCAAATCAGCATCTTCTCAATCTCACAATAGCCACTGATGTTGCAAGATACATATTGAGTATGACTGCCGCAGGCGAGAACCCAAGAAACATTACTGGGACCGATTACGTTGCGATTTTGGAGGGACTTTATGTCAACGGACAGATTGGTCACGAAAGCCTCTTGAACGACGATTTTTGGGGCGTTCTGGCACTGGTTTCCGCCAAAACTGCCAACTCCACAATTATTCAAAACAGCGTGAACTTCATAAAGAGCAACCAGAACGTTGACGGTGGATGGAATTGGGCGGTTGGAGGCACCAGTGACGTAGACGACACCGCTGCATCAATAATGGCTTTAATCGCCGCCAAAGAATCTGCAAGCTCGACGGTTATAGTCAATGCACTAAATTATACTAAATCAAAGCAGATGGATAATGGTGGATTTGAGTCTTGGGGCGCCACTAACCCTGGAACAGATTCATGGGCTATCGAAGCCATCGTGGCGGCAGGACAAGACCCTACAAGCACGTACTGGACAAAAAAAGGTAAAACCCCTGTTGATGATCTTCTAACCTTTCAGGGTGAAGATGGAGCTTTCAGCTTTCCGGGACCAGATCCAACGAAAGAATGGGCGACATCTTATGCAATTCCAGCTCTAGTCGGCGAGCCATATCCGATTCCAGCACCTTCCGTCAGGCCAGTCGGCGGTATTTGGATTACACCAAATAAACTTGAATTGCTAGCTCCATGGGTTAGTTTAGCCCTAACGATAATTTCAGCCACAATTGTTACGTCTGTGTTCCTCAAACATAAGAGAAAGAAGCCATAAGCGTATGTTAGTCTTTTCTTTTTGAAGCGTACCCTGCTTATCCGACTACATTTAAAAGTTACTATTATAAACAGATGATTCAATACTTATTGTGCAACGGGGAACTTTCATATTGGAATTATTAGAAGTGATTGAAAGAGTTGCGAGTAAGGTTGCGCCTGGACGTGCACCCTCTTTCACAGAAGCCCACGTGATCAAGGCTTTGGAAATAATTGGTGGTGCAGAGGCGGTGGGGCGAATAAGGCTTTCAAAAGAGCTTGGGTTGGGGGAAGGTGCAACAAGAACCCTTGTAAAGCACCTGAAAAATGAAGGAATGATTAAAGTTTCAAAATATGGAATTGTGCTCTCGGAATACGGCAAAAAACTGTTCTCTGATCTGAGGTCCAGAATCAGCGAAGGAGTTGAGGTTCCACCCAGTCCCTTGACGGTTGGACCCTTCAACATGGCTGTTCTTGTAAGGGATGTGGCTCGCGCGGTAAAGAGGGGCGTAGAGCAGCGTGACACGGCCATCAAGGCTGGAGCCTTAGGAGCAACCACGCTAATTTTTTCCCGCAACAAATTGACCATGCCATCGGTGGAGGAGGAAGACATCTTCAAGGGCATTCCGTCTATACGCGAAGTACTGCTGTCAAGACTATGTCCAAAAGAAAACGACGTCATTCTAATAGGAAGCGGAGAAAACAAGAGAATTGCAGAAATAGGAGCCAAAATGGCGGCCTTCGAACTATTAAAATCCAAAAGCGGAAACATTTCATAAGACGTTAGTTTGGCACGCATATCGAAAGCCGAAATATATCAGTTTTCGGAGGATGATACTTATAGAAAACACCGCAACTCTGCTTAGTGATGGAAATGCAGCCGATTGAAATCCCAGAAATTATAGTTTTACGCGGCGAGGAAGCAATCGAGGCTCTTCATGGTTTCATAGATGAACTTGAGGGACAGAGAGGCAAGGATTTGACGGACAAAAAGGCCGACGCCTTGGTTAGACTGGCAGAGGGACTGATTTCCTCTGTTGAAGCAGAAATGCGGTCTAAGGCTTCAAACGAAGAAATGCGTCTTGTGAAAAAGCTTAAGAAAACAGCTATGAAATGCGTTTCAAGGTCAGCTCGAATGTTTGATGCATACACGCGCTTCGCAAGGGTAATGTTTCTCCCTCCTTTTCCTTTGGCCCGAGAAAGTGAAAATCGAATCACGGTTAGAACATTTCAGAGGGCGGAAACGCCGAAAAGCACAATAAGAATAGAAAGGAGGAAGGTTAAGCGATCAAAATCATATTTTTAGTGCTACGTCCCACCCTTCATGAATTGCTTGAAGGGCCTTCCGCGGTTCTACGCAATCGCCTATTTCATAAATTTCGGGAACCTTCTCTCTGATTGCCTCAGCGAGGCTTTTGTTCGACTTTGAGCCTACCGCCAAAACCACCGAGTCTGCCGGTAAGGTCAGCCTTTCCCCGTTCTTTATGGCGAAAACTTCTTTCTCAGAAATCCTTTCAACCTTTGTGGAGGTAAATGTCTCAACTCCGCCTTTTTGTAGGTTATTCCTTAGAATCCATCGATTGGAAATTCCAACATCCTTCGCGGTTTTGTCCAACATTTCTAGTAAAGTCACTTTTTTGCCCCTAGCCACTAGGTAAAGGGCTGTATAGCAACCAACTCCACCGCCGCCAACAACAACTACATTCTTTCCCGGACCATCTCTTCCAGCAAGTACATCCCAAGCTTGAAACACGTTAGGCAAATCTACGCCGGGGATGTTTGGAACAATGGGCGCCGCCCCCGTCGCTAATATGACTACGTCCGGCTTCAGCTTTGCCACGAGTGAAGGGGTCACTTCCTCCCCTAATTGAACTTTGACGCCAAGCTTCTTCAGCTGGACTGATAGATACTCCACGATTGTACCCAATTCTTCTCTACCTGGAGCTACAGAGGCTAAGTTTAACTGACCACCCAGCCTATCACCCTTCTCACAGAGGGTAACCTGATGACCCTTCATAGCTGCAATTTGGGTCGCTTTCATTCCAGCTGGACCGCCACCTACAACGAGGACCCTCCTCGCCCTTTCAACAGTGTTAATCTTAATTTCTTCTTCTCTCCCGACTAGAGGGTTCATCATGCATGTGATGGGAGAGCCGCTAAACAAATTGTCCATACAGCCTTGGTTGCATGCAACGCACGTCACGATCTCATCGAAGCGTCCTTCTCTGGCTTTGTTAGGCAACTCAGGATCGGCAACAAGGGACCTACCCATAGAAATCATATCCGCTTTTCCCTCGCGCAGTATTTGTTCCGCTAGAATGGGGTCATTAATTCGATTGCTGGCGATAATGCGGGCTTCGGTTCCCTTTAACGCCTCTTTAACGCCTTCTGCCAAGTAAACGTAGCCCCCTCTAGGCACATCCATGGTGATCATTGGACGCTTGGATTCATGCCACCCAGCTGTTACATTAAAGGCCCGTACTCCTGCCTTCTCGAGTTTTTTTGCTATGACCTTTGCCTCTTTAAGCGTGTTTCCTCCTGGGATCAACTCGTCGCCTGTAATTCTACACATAATGGGAAAATCCTTTCCAACGAGGTCTCTAGTCTTCTCAACTATTTCCAGAATGAACCGCATTCGATTTTCAAGGTCCCCTCCATACTTGTCCTTCCGCTTATTTGTTATAGGCGATAAGAACTGGCTAATAAGGTAACCTGCGGAGCAAATAAACTCCACAGCGTCGAATCCCGCTTCCTTCACTCTTTTAGCCCCTTGGGCGAAATCGTCTTCAAGCCTTTCGATTTCCGGAATCGTGAGAGGTCTAGGCTTTTGGCGAGACAAAATCGGCGGGGCGACATCAGACGCTGAAACTGGTTGTCGGCCAGTGATGACAGTAAATTCGTATCGGCCGGGATGCCACAACTGCATTGCAGTCTTGGCTCCATAGGAATGAATTGACTTTGCCAAGTCTCGTAAGCCAGGGATAAATTTGTCGTCACTAACACTAATAACGTAGTCTGTGCCAGGCTCAACGGAAGTGATTCCAATAACAATCAAGCCTACACCACCCCTTGCCCTCGCAACAAAGTAGTTCTTCAGTTGATCGTTAACTTCTCCAAAGGCGAAGCCCGTGGTAAGAGCAGGCATTACGAGTCTGTTCTTAACTTCCATCTTTCCAATGTTGATTGGAGTAAACAGTTTGGTTAAATTCATTTGTGTTCCCCCTTAGAAATTGAATAGTTCAACATCGTGCTATATAATACTAAAGGTTGAAATCAAGAAGATTTGCGTTGTGGGAGCCGGCACCATGGGACATCAAATTGCCCTCCAATGCGTGTGCATTATGAGATGCTGGAGGCCTTCGCAAAGAAAGCCAATAAGACGGTGGATCAGCTTGCTAACGAACTTCTGGAAATTGACATAAAAGGTGACTATGCGCGCGCATTTCTTCTACCTTCACCATAAACCATCAAGAATTAAAGAGGGATGGAGGTTTATGAAAATTTACCAGTAAAATGGTGCTCCGGCCGGGATTTGAACCCGGGTCGGCGGCTTTCTCCGCTTTTAGGGTCGAGAGGCCGTCATACATGGTCCCTTTCATGTTTAACCTGACTATACTACCGGAGCGTCATGACTACAAAGATGTTTCATCCTTAAATTTTTGGTGTTGGGAATGGTCCGGCAGAAGAGAGAGATTTCTCAAAATAAGTTTGTTAGTATTCTCCGTATTCTTCAGGCATTCCTCCGGGCGCCTTCTCTTCCTTTGGCTTTGTCGCGGCGATAACATCGTCGATTCTTAGGATCATCGACGCGACCTCAGTGGCTGATTTTATCGCCTGCTCCTTCACCCGCAGAGGTTCCACAACTCCGTTTTTGTGCATGTCAACGATTTTGCCTGTGAAAACGTCTACACCCATCAGGCGTCCCTTAGGTTTTTCGTGAGCAGACCTTAATCCAACAAGTATGTCGATGGACTCGAGGCCAGCGTTTTCGGCTAGTGTTTTCGGCACGATCTCTATGGAGTCTGCAAAGGCTTCTACGGCAAGTTGCTCTCTTCCCCCAACCTTTGTCGCATAGGAGCGAAGCGCCCTCGCTATCTCAGCCTCGATGGCTCCTCCGCCAGCGACTATCTTGTTGTACTCCACCACATCTGCAACGACGGATAGGGCATCGTTCATGGCCCTCTCTGCTTCGTCAACCATTCTTTCAAGGCCAGCGCGGATGAGAACCGCCACAGAGTGTGGATCCCTGCATTTCTCCACGAAGATCATTTTGTCTTCGCCGACCTTTCTTTCTTCAACAAGCCCGGCCTTTCCCAGGTCCTTGCTCCTTAGATCGTCTAGGTTTGTGATGATTTTTCCTCCGGTAGCCCTGGCCAGCTTTTCCATATCAGATTGTTTAACTCTGCGGGCGGCTATGATTCCCTCCTTCGCCAGGAAGTGTTGGGCCATGTCGTCTATACCCTTCTGGCAGAAGAGCACTTTGGCACCTGAGGCTTTGATTTTTTCGACCATCTCCTTGAGCATCCGGGTTTCTTTGTCTAGAAAGGCTTTGATTTGTGTAGGATCCCTTACTCTGATTTCGGCGTTGAACTCTGTTTTCTCGATTTCTAATGGGCAGTCAAGCAGGGCAATTTTTGCGTTTTCGATCCGCTTCGGCATCCCTGGGTGTACAGCTTCTTTGTCAACAATTATGCCTCTGATAAGCTGGGTGTCGAGGAGGCTCTTTCCCTCCTTTTTAATGATCTGAACGTTATCTATATCCGCTATTCTTCTTTCGCCTCTCTTTTCAGCTATTTGTTTCACGGCGTCTATGGCGATTTCGGCGAAGTGATCCCTTGCAGCACCTACAGCTTTACTTGCCATGGAAGTCATGGCAACCCTCTTCAGGGTTTCACGGTCTTCAAGGTCAACGGTGATTCCTATATTATCAAGGATCTCTATAGCCTTTTGAACAGCTTTTCTATACCCGCCCACGATAACCGTTGGATGAATATTCTGGTTCAGCAGCTCCTCAGCTCTTCTCAGCAGCTCTCCGGCTAGTATCACGGCGGTTGTGGTTCCGTCGCCCACTTCGTCGTCCTGTGTTTTTGCGACCTCCACCATCATTTTTGCGGCTGGATGTTCTACGTCGATTTCGTCGAGGATGGCGGCGCCGTCGTTTGTTATGGTGATGTCGCCGAGGCTGTCGATTAGCATTTTGTCCATGCCGCGGGGACCCAAGGTCGTCCTCAACACTTCTGCGATGATACGAGCAGCCATGATGTTGTTTCTTTGGGCGTCTCTGCCGCGGCTGCGCGCAGTTCCCTCTTTGAGAATAAGGATTGGTTGTCCCGCTTGCGTAGTTAAGTAAGCCATACAAATCCTCCTCTGGGTAAATATTCGATCTACATACAGCAGTTTTCATCTGAGATATAAACTTTTCACTGACTACTGAAAATTAAAGGTGAGTGAAGACCAGCGCGGCTAAAGCGCAACCGTAGCTGTCCATGGGCACCCTTAGATTTTCACACCGATAGCTTATCTCCCCAATTTCTATTTCCCGTATCTTTGCCATCTCCCCGATCTTCCATAAAAGGGTCTCTTTAACGGCCCTTTGATCCATATAGCCGTGGGCCTCTGCCACGAGTCCATATTTCTTGTCTTTTTCCCAAGCCCAAGCAATGCCTGCGCCTATGAGTCTTCCCTCCTGTCCGTCCATTCTTGCCATCACCACGAAGGTTATGGAGCCGACGGATAGCTTCTTTCGCTTCTTTTCTATGCAGTCGGGAGGAAGTATCGAACTTACTGAAACGAGATTGCATTGGGCTATACCAGCATTCTTCAGGGCCAAGTCGAAGGCGCTAAGCTCGGAAACCGGACTGATCGCCTTCCCACTTGTCACAAAAAATTCTTTTGGAATCATTTTTCTGTTTCCTCTTCGTCGCTGGGGCATTCTCTAACCTTTCTAGGACGGCTTTCACGATCGAGAATTTAAATTTTAATTTTAACTAAAACCGTGAATAGGCGAGGCTAGAAGGAAGCGGTAGAAAAGGTTGTAGGAAAGGAGACTTATCTTCCCATGACCTTCCTCGCGGCTATCTCTATATCTTCCGCCTTAACCGTTTTTCTTCCAGCATGCATGGCGTAATCGATGGCTTCCTTTGCGATTTTGATGCCAATTCCCTCAAGTTCCTTTGCCAGCTCCTTCGCAGCTGCCTCACTTACCCTACTTGCTCCCGCCTTCTTGCATATTCTGTGCATGGGAGCTACAGCTAATTCGGGGTTTGCCATTATAACCTCCTCGTAGCTTCTTTTTTTCTTTAAGCCACTATTTAACGTTATCGGAGCTTTTTTGGAACTTATTGTGGCTGTTTTTGCTCACGGAAGATTTTTCCACCATCCATCTTGGTGACGTATCCCTCAACAAATTGGCGAAACTTCAATGAAATCCATCGGTTTCTGAAGCAAGGGGCGTTCATCCCCTGATAGAAGCGTGTTGAAAACGGTATTTTCTAAGAAAACGGGCTGCGCTTGAAAGGGGGAAGTTTGCTGGAGAGGAGACCTGCGGATTAGAGTCATTCTCTTTTTTTGGCAACCATAACTTCTGTTGCCTTGATGACGGCTTCGACATTGTCTCCAGCCTTTATGTCCAGCTCTTCGACAGCCTCTTTGGATATGATCGCGGTCACGGTGACGGGCTTTTCTATTTTGATCTTAACCTTGGCTGTGATAACGCCTTTCTCCACCTCTTTTACAACTCCCCTTAGCCGATTTCTTGCGCTGATCTTCAATCCAACTGCCTCCCAATATGTTTCGTCGCCAAGAATCTCACCCACGTAGCCTTCAACCAGCCTATACTCTTTCAGTAGGTTTTCTCCAAGCTTGGTGAGTTTTGCTCCTCCTCCACCCTTCCTTCCACCTCTGTAGGTTTGCACCACGGGCTCCTGCATGGTTTTTTCGATTTTTGCTAGGTAGTTCCATAC
>JREQ01003789.1_pt1 | contig 12427 bp, 10 predicted proteins | sample 210151 | NCBI WGS metagenome assembly JREQ01 (sample SAMN03019617, study PRJNA260268) | marine sediment metagenome | biome: Marine; feature: Sediment; material: Clay; isolation source: clay from marine sediments 31 meters below sea floor depth collected from... | place: New Zealand: Canterbury... | reverse complement strand
AGGACATGTTTTTGTAATTATTTTAAAAGATGCTTTTCCTATCAATGTATTAAATGCTATAAAAAATTGTCCTGAAATCTGTTCTATATTCTGTGCTACTGCCAATGAAGTTGAGGTTGTAATTGCCGAAACTGATTTGGGAAGAGGGGCATTGGGAGTGATTGATGGATATTCTCCTAAAGGTGTGGAGACAGATAAAGATGTTCAGGAAAGGAAAGAGTTTTTAAGAAAGATTGGATATAAACTTTAAGAAATAGCGTGTAGCGTTTAGCGGGTAGGCTCTCTTCTTTGTCATTGCGAGGAGTAACGCAAGCCTGCCCCTGCGAAAGCAGGGGAAGCAATCCCAACTCGAGATTGCCACGCTCCCTATAGTCGCTCGCAATGACATAACAGACAGGCGAGACGCCTGTCCTACTAACGACTATTCACTATTCACTAAAGACTAAATTGACTGGCTGGCTGGTAGACTGGTAGACTGTAAAATGGTGAATTGGAAAATTATATTTAATATAAAAGGAGTGAATTTGATTATGAAGAAGAAATTTTATAGGTCAAAGAAGGATTATATGATTGCTGGTGTATGTGGAGGGATTGCTGAATATTTTGATGTTGACTCTACCCTGGTTAGACTGTTGGCAGTATTGATCGTCCTTTTAGGTGGCGCAGGAGTTATTGTTTACATTATTGCCTGGATTATAATCCCCAAGAATCCTGAACAGGTTTCTGATGAGAATTTTGAAAAAAGAGAAAAATTAAAAGAAAAGATTAAAAAAGGTGCCGAGGATGTCTTCGAAGAGGTAAAAGAACATTTTGAATCAGAAAAGCCTGCACATAAGTCAGAAAGAAATAGAAGGATTTTAGGAGGCATAATTGTAATAGCTATAGGCTTAATCTTTTTATTAAACAGTTTCTTCCCCTGGGTGGCCTGGGGCAACTTGTGGCCTGTAATTTTAATTGTTATTGGTATAATGATTATGGTTCAAGCTTTTAAGAAAAAAGATTAATAATTAATAAGATAATGAAATTAGAGGTTAGTGAAATAAAAGAGTTAGGACAAGAGATTGGTCTAGACATAATTAGAATTACCAATACTGAGAGTTTCCCTGAAGCAGAGAAACAGATTAGAAAAAGTATAGAGAAAGGATATATTCCTGATGATATTTCCCTAGATGGTTTTGCCCCTACCAATTTAAGTTTAGATAAGATTAAAAAAAGATGTAAACCCCGGAGTATTTTAAAAAGGGCGAGGTCTATAATTAGTGTCGCTCAATGTTATTTAATAGAAGAAACGGAAGATATTCAGGATAAAGATCAACCCCTGGGGAAAATTGCTAAATATGATGTGGGTAATTTTTATTATGATATAAAATTAAAGTTAAAAAAGATAGTCGATTTTATAAATCAAAAGACTGATTTTAAATATAAATCTAAAAATAAATCTTGTTATGTTTCTTTGGTGGAAAAACCGATTGCTCAGCGGGCTGGGATAGGTTGGTATGGGAAGCACAGTATAATTATTACCGAAAGATTTGGTTCCTGGGTAGTTTTGGGAGAAATTATAACTGAATTAGAATTGGAAACAGATGAATCACTTCAGCAAGATTGTGGCGATTGTACAATATGTATCGATTCATGTCCGACTAAGGCTATAGTTTTCCCTTATGTAATTGATCGGACTAAATGCCTTCAGTTTATTTCGGAAAGGTCGATGAATGTACCTTTAGCTTTTCGGGAGGTCTGGAGGGATAGATTATATGGTTGTACCACCTGTCAGGAGGTTTGTCCTAAGAATCATAAAGTAAAACCCAAGAAATATAGACCTGAATATGGGTATATCGGCTCAAGAATTCCGTTAATACCTTTACTTACAATTACTAAAGGTGAATTTCAGCATTATTTTGCTTATAATCAGATAGCTATGAGGCCCAGAGAAGCAATTAAAAGAAATGCTGCTCTGGCGTTGGGTAATATTGGTGATTCCAGGGCTACCCCTCCCTTAATTAAAGTATTGCAGGAGGATATTGATTCGATGGTGAGAGGTCATACCGCCTGGGCCCTGGGTAAAATTGGAGGAAAGAAGACAAAGAGGGTTTTGGAAGAGGTTTTAAAGAGGGAAGAAGATAAAGAAGTGAGAGAAGAAATTACTAGTGCCTTAGAAATGTTTAAATAGACTAATCAGGAAAATAGAATCCAGGATTCAGAAACAGTTCTGTCATTGCCACGCTCCAATAAATTGGAGCTCGCAATGACAGATTGGGGCATATTACTATACGCCCCTACAATGACTCAAAAGGAAGGATTTAAATATAAAGATGATACAGGTAGAAGGATTGACCAAAATATTCAATGATAAAAAAAGAGGTAAAGTAGTTGCGGTAAACAACCTGGAGTTTAATTGCTGCAAAGGACAGATCTTTGGCTTATTGGGCCCCAATGGAGCAGGCAAGACTACTACTTTACGCATTTTAGCTACCATGATACTTCCCACTAAAGGGAAAGTAATGGTAAATGGATTTGATGTGGTTAAGGAAGCAAATAAAGTAAGAAGGCAGATAGGATTTTTATCCAGTGAAACGGGATTATATGACCGTTTTACCCCTCGAGAGACCGTAAGATTTTTTGGTCGGATTAACGGGATGGAAGATAGGATTATTGAAGAAAGAATGACTGAGATCTTTCATAATTTAGATATGGAAGATTTTCAGGATGTTAGAGTGAATAAACTTTCAACGGGAATGAAACAAAAACTTTCTATCGCTCGCTGTATTATTCACGACCCCCCCATATTGATATTAGATGAACCGACCGTAGGTTTAGATATAATTACTGCTCGTATAGTAACCGAATATGTCAAGGGTTTTAGAGAACAAGGAAAATGTATTATATATTCTACTCATATAATGAGAGAAGCAGAAAGACTGTGTGATGTGATAGCCATTATTCATCAGGGTAATTTAATTACTCAGGGGACGTTAGAAGAATTAAAGAAGAATTCATCATCTGAAGATCTGGAAGAAATATTCTTTGAATTAATAGCTAAAGGGGAGGATTCAGAAAGAAAATGAACTGGAAAAATATCAAACTTATTTTTACCAAAGAATTAATAGGCACTGTTCGAGATAAAAGGACCATAATTGCTATGGTAATAATCCCTTTAATCTTTTATCCTCTCTTATTTATTGGAATTGGTTATTTTGGCAAGATGGGAAACATAAAATCAGAGGAAGCTGTCTCTAAGATTATAATATCTGGTGCAGAATTTGCTCCTCAATTAGTTAAATATTTTCAAGATAATAAAAAGATAGAGGTACATTCTGCAATAGGCGATTCTCAAAGCAACCTGCAAAAAGGGGAAGTTCAGGCAATTTTAATCATCCCTCAGGATTTTGAATATAAGATAAAAAGCGGAGAGAGCGGCCAGCTTATCTTAAAATATGATGCGACCGAGGCTAAGTCGAGTATAGCTCAGAAAAGAATTAACCAAATAATTGAAGAATATAAAAGTGAAATAATTTTGCAAAGGATTTCTCAGCTGGATTTAAAAGAGGAATTTATTCATCCTTTGATTCTTCAGTCAGAAAATGTAGCTACCCCCGAGAAAATGACTGGTTCATTTCTGGGAGTTTTACTACCTTATTTGATTATAATACTCATTTTTGCAGGGGCTATGCATACTGCAATAGATATTACTGCCGGAGAGAAAGAAAGAGGAACTATTGCTACTTTATTGGTAAGCCAGATAAGTCGGTTGGAGATTGTATTGGGTAAGTGTTTTGCAGTGATGGTTATTTCTTTAACCAGTATGATTTTAGGTTTGACTGGGCTTACCCTTGCTTTTTTATCCGGGAGTACTATTATGGGCGGTATAGAAGGAGTGAAGTTTGGAATTTCTTTTCATACCATTTGTTTAATATTTTTAGTTTTACTTCCTTTAGTAGTTTTAGTCAGTGCAGTTTTAATAATGGTGGGGATATTTGCGCGGAATATTAAAGAAGCCTCAAGTTATATTACCCCCATCTATATGTTGACTATTTTTTTGGGAATAATTTCTATAAGCCAGGGAATAGAATTAGGAGGCAAAATGTTTTTAATCCCTGTCTTAAACAGCAGTTTTGTTTTCAAAGAAATATTGATAGGTAAGATTTATTGGAGTCATATTATCACAACTTTCAGCGCAAATATGATTATTGCTGGAATAGCCCTGGTTGGGGCTACTCGTCTTTTCACCAAGGAAGAGGTTCTTTTTAGAAGTTAAGAATAACACCCTAAGACCAGTAGGACAGGCGTCTCGCCTGTCATTATATTAATAGATAAATAAAATATAAAGAGAAAAATTTACTATTAGTTTAGAAAATCAAATTATAATCAAGGTGACAGGTAATGGAAAAATTTGACCAGATTATCGATCAAGAGAAACAGAGACAGGCAAAAGAATATCAGAAGAAAAAAATTATCTTTAAATTAGTGGGATCAGCTGTTTTTTTAACCTATTTTTTAGTATTAATATTTAGCGATTCATCATTAATAATCAAAGGAAAAATATTACAATTTACTAATAGTGAATGGCAGGTTATTGCCATCTATATTTTCTTTGTTCTAACTGCTTATGATTTAATTTCATTACCTTTAGACTTTTATACCTCCTATACCTTTGAGCATAAATATCATTTTTGTACTCAAACAGTCGGGAATTGGTTTAAAGATCATTTAAAAAGCTATATCTTAAGTACGGGATTTGCTATACTTATAGTAGAAGGAATTTATTGGTCGATAAGAACCTTCCCCACTATTTGGTATCTGATAGTTTCGGTTTTTGCAATAATATTAATTATTCTTTTAGGTTATCTTTCTCCCATATTATTGACTCCTCTATTTTTTAAACTAAAAAAGATTGAAGAAGATAATGAACTTGCCCGAAGGTTACTTAGGATGTGCAAAAAGGTAAATACCAAAGTCAAAGGAGTTTATGAAATAAATTTTAGTTCAAAGACTACCAAAGCCAATGCCTACCTTTCTGGTTTGGGGAGTACCCGAAGAATTGTGATAGCCGACAATCTTTTAGAAAATTTTACGGTTGATGAAGCAGAAGTGGTGTTTGCCCATGAATTAGGTCATCATATCCATAGAGATATTCTGAAATTCATATTCTGGTCCGGCTTAACGTATTTAGGGGGGTTTTATTTTGTGAGTATTATTTTAGAAAAAGTAAGCCTTTATTTCAGATACGGGATAAGTGATATTTCTAATTTCCCCATTTTAGCCCTATCTATGAGCATTCTCCTTTTTTTATTTAGTCTGCCTTTTAATTTTTATTCCAGAAAGAGAGAAAAAGTGGCTGATCATTTTGCCTTAAAAATAACTAAAAAGATTGACGCCTTTATAACAACTATGGCGAAATTTACTAATCGAGATTTAGCTGATGCCTATCCCCATCCTCTAATTGAATTTCTTTTTTATAGTCATCCTTCTATTGGCAGGAGGATTAGTTATGGCCGGGAGTTTGAGTTTAAAGAGAAAGAATTAGAAAAATAATAAACATTAATTTTTAAATAAATAAATTTTATTGTTATTTTTTCAATTAAATATTATAATATTAAATTAATAAAATAAGATATCTTAATATTTTTCTATTTCTACTAATAGACTCAATATTACCCTGAAGGCATTAAAAGATTTTTACAATAACATAAAGGAACATAAATCGTAAAATATTTACTATAGATTAAGGAGGAAGTATCGATGAATTATTTTTTAAATGAAGAACAAGAGATGATAAGAGATTTAGTAAAACAAATTGCTCAGGAAAAAGTTGCCCCAGTAGCTGCGGAGTTAGATGAGAAAGGGGAATTCCCCTGGGAGATTATAAGGTTATTTGCTGAATCAGATCTGTTTGGATTATTTGTCCCGGAGGAATATGGCGGATTGGGGAAAGGTGTTTTAGATATGTGTATCGTGGTTGAAGAATTAAGTAAAGCTTGTGCTGGAGTTGCTGTAACTTATGCCGCGAGTGCCTTGGGGACTTGTCCAATTATATTATTTGGGTCAGAGGAACAGAAGAAGAAATATCTCCCAGAAATAGCCAAAGGAGAAAAATTGACTGCTTTTGCATTGACCGAACCAGATGCAGGTAGTGATGCGGGAGGTATTCGAACTACGGCAGTTCATGATGGTGGTGATTATATTCTAAATGGAAATAAACAATGGATTACCAATGGCGGAGAGGCAGAGATTTATATCGTAATTGCCATGACTGATAAGAAAAAAGGTAGTCGAGGTGCCTCAGCCTTTATTGTAGAAAAAGACACACCTGGTTTTAGTTTTGGGAAAAAGGAGGACAAAATGGGGATTCGTTGTTCTGTTACTCGAGAACTGATCTTTAATGATTGTCGAATTCCTAAGGAAAATTTGATAGGAAGGGAAGGTGTGGGCTTTTTATTGACCATGAAGACCCTGGATAAGTCACGTCCCGGAGTGGCAGCCCAGGCTGTAGGAATTGCTCAGGGCGCCTTGGATGATGCTATAAAATATGCCCGGGAAAGGATTCAATTCGGGAAACCTATCTCTTCATTTCAGGGGATTAAATTTATGTTAGCAGATATGGCGACCCAGATTGAAGCAGCTCGAGCCTTATTGTATGCGGGGGCACGTTTTATTGATAGTGAAGCAAAAGGTATATCTAAGATATCATCTATGACCAAACTTTTTGCTTCTGATGTGGCAATGAAGGTTACCACTGATGCAGTACAAATATTTGGTGGCTATGGCTATATGAAAGATTATCCTGTAGAGAAAAGGATGAGAGATGCCAAGATTACCCAGATTTATGAGGGCACCAATCAGATACAAAGAGAAGTTATCGCCTTACAGTTAATTAAAGAAGCAGCTAAAAAAAGATAAAAATGATGCAGGGGAAGGTTCTCTGCACCAAAAAATGATTCAAAGAACCATCCCCTGAATTGTCACTTGAATCATATTTTACTATATCTTGTGTTATTGATATAGTAAAATAAAGTCATAAAACAAAGAGGGTGCTTTATTATGAGAAAACCCATTGTTTTTATTTTGGCAGTAGTTTTAGTTTTTTACCTAACCATTTCTGCCCAGGAACAGGAGGAAGATAGAGAAGAAATTTTTACCCGAAGAAGGCAGAGTATGGTTGTAAATCAATTGCAAAACCGGGATATAACAGATTTAAAAGTCTTACAGGCTATGCTTACCATTCCCCGTCACCAATTTGTTGATGAACGTATTAGAGAATCAGCTTATAATGATTACCCCCTTTCTATCGGTGAAGGCCAAACTATTTCTCAGCCGTATATTGTGGCCTTAATGACTCAACTTTTAGAACTAAAAGAAGGGGAAAAGGTTTTAGAGATAGGAACTGGCTCTGGATATCAAGCAGCGGTTTTAGCTGAGATTGCAGGAGAAGTTTATACAGTAGAGATATACGAAAGTCTTTCTAAAAAATCAGAAAAATTACTAACCGATTTAGATTACCGAAATATCAAATTTAAAGTTGGTGATGGTTATTACGGCTGGGAAGAATATGCCCCTTATGATGCCATCATAGTAACCTGTGCCCCTGACCACGTCCCTCCACCCCTTCTTCAGCAGATTAGAGATGACGGAGGGCGAATAGTGATACCCGTTGGCGGAATATGGATGGTTCAGACTCTAATGAAAATAGAAAAGATGGAAGGGCAAATTAAATCTAAAGGGATTATCGGGGTAAGATTTGTTCCTATGATCGGACATAGCAGATAAGATTTTTTAATTTATAGAAGTGTAAGCCAAAAAAATATGGGAAATTTAAAAATTGGGATACCACAAGCACTTCTTTATTATGAATATTTTCCACTATAGAAGAGTTTTTTTGAAAACTTAGACGTAGAAGTGGTTATTTCTGGTCCCCTGTTCCAGAATAATTTATACTAAGAAATCCAAAGAGATATATCAGAGCGGCCAATATAGCCACTACTTTAAACCCAAAAAAGAGGGCGATTATCACTGCGGAGACAGAGGCAATAATAGAACAGAAACTGTTAGTCGCCCATAACCAGGGGATAAGTCCCTTTCCTTTATCTATTGAATTAACCAGTTTTATCCCTAAGGGGAAAGGCATCCCCATTAAAAATCCTAAGGGGAATATTAATCCTAGCGTAATTAATATTCTCACCAATAAACTATACTGCAAAGTGGTATTAAAGACATAAGGCAAAATAAATTGATAAAGTATTAAGAGGCCACACAGAGTAAAGATAATAATTTTCAAAGCATCAATATAATTTCTCTCTATTTTTTTAGAATAAAAACTCCCTAAACCAGAGCAGAATAAAAAGGAAAAGATAATAATAGAAGTAGAATAGCTGGGATTAATTAAATAAAGAATAAATTTCTGGATAAAAGATATCTCTAAAAGCATATATCCTAAACCTAAAGAGGCAAAGTAGAGTAAAAAAGGAACCTTTATCTTTCTTTTAGTTACAGGGAATCTCTTTAAAAATAGAGGCAAAAATATGAAAATGATACTAAATATTATTCCCTGCAGAAAGGTGGCAAATATAATTAAATTTCCCCATTCTATTAAAGCCTGCCAATTACCCGTACTTTTTATTATCTTAGGGATGTTTCGCCATTTAAGGGTATAAAAGAAGTAAGGTTGATTATCGGTGACCGCCGAAACATTAAAGAAATAAGTATCATAAAAATCTTTTAGCTTATTTTCCTTAAAGCTGTTTACTAATTGATTTATCTCCTGATAATAATAACTCTGCTCCAAGATATGATTTATATTAACCTCCTCCTCTTTAATCCCCGGAAAATAGACCACATCAAAAATTCTTCTATCACAAAAATCTTTAATTATTTTAATCTCTTCTTCTTTTATTTCTTCTTTACTTAAGATAAGAGTGGAAGTAGCCCAACTGCGGATTACCGCCAGATGGTTTTCTGGTCTTTCTATCCCCATTCGGCTAAGAGCCTTTAAACTAATACTACAGAGACGTACAATCTCCCGAGGGGGAAATTTTAACCAGCGGGTGATACCCAATTTTCCCCCATTAGAAAGATGTCGCCAAAAATCCATAAACGCCTCTACTGTATAAAGATAATTTTCTGAAATACTGTAGAATCCTCCCGAGGCAGTATGGGATGAGCCGATTAAAGAAATCTGAATCAGGTCAAACTTTTGGTCTAATCCTTTTAATACACTTCTCCCTTCACCAGTTAAAATTTTAATTCCCTCACGGTTATAAATATTTCCAGAATAATCAGCATAATTATTTTGCAGCAAGATTTTAACATTGGGATTCATTTCAATCCCCCAGATCTCTTCTGTTTCATTATAAATTCCTCCTAAGACATCTAATCCTCCCCCTGGTCCAATTATTAATATCTTTCCTCGATTCTCTGTATTCTCTACAAGATGAAATCCTAAGGCAGAAGAGATATAATCAGAAAATTCTATTTTTTTCAATCCTTCTAAATCACTCTCTCCCTCCAATCTGGTAATCGCACTCAATCCATCACCATCAGTAACCAAGCCTAATTGTTCAGGAATCTCTCCCGAAAAGTTCAAACTCAACCCTGGGGCATATTTTACCCCCTCACTTTCTACTACCTCTAATCTGGCGAAACTATTTTCGCGCTTTTCCAATATCTGAGAGTGCGGATAACGTAGTAAAGTAAATAAACTTTTATAAGGATTTACCGGGAAAGAATAAAAATTCTCTGCACTACTAAATAAAATTACAAAGAGAAATATCCCCACAATATAAATTGCTGATCTTTTGTCTTTCAGTTTCAAAGAAAATAGAAAAGAGGCCAAAAATGAAAGCAGGGGAGGGAAAATTAATAGGTAACTCATACCTATATAATTAGCTAAGATTAAGAAAGAAATACAGCCTATAGCTGCACCACTCAAGTCACAGAAATATATTCTATTTACTTTTTCTGGCAATTTAGATATGGATAGGGAAATACAAATTCCTGCAAAGAAAAAGGGTATGGCTATAGCCAGATAATAGATTACAATATATAGCAATTGATACTTATCCATAATTACTCGGTATAGGTCAAAGGGTACTTTACAGATAACAAATATGGAAAGTAGAGAACTTAAAGAAAAAAGGATGGAAAAGAAGAGGAGATATTTATATAAATTTTTGCCTTCCGCTTTTTTCAGCAGTGAAGAAAAGACCGATAAAAAAGTCCCACTTGCCCCATATCCTAAAAAGGCAATGCTGATAATCATAAAAGCTAAATAGTTCCACTGCAGAATAGAAAATACCCTGGTAAGAGAAAGTTGAAAAAGTAAGACTGAACTAGAGAAGAAGAATATTCCTATATATAAAGGAAAATCACTATTTTTTTTAGCTCTCATAATCTTTTATATCTCACATCTTTCTAGAACGGATAATTATAATTATAAAACCTAAACCCAATATGCCAGCAATCAGAAAACCAAGAACTCCAATAACCGGAAATCCCATAAAATGAGGACCTTTATCAGTCTGCATAATTAAAGAAGAACCGATAATAATGGCAGCCAAGATAAGACTGTAAGATAATCTATTAGTGGACCTATCCAAGGCACTGATTAAATTTTCTAAACCTCGATGTTGAAATTCTAATTTAAAGACACCTTCTTCCATCTTCTTCAAGGTCTTACTTAATTGTTTGGGTATTAAAATTATCAAATTATAAAGTTCAGCTAAATCGTTTAATAATTTTAATATGAAACGTTGAGGACTTTTCCTTTCCAGAATAAGATCTTCCGCATAGGGTTTTGCTATTTCAGCAAGATTGAAGTCTGGGTCAAGTTCTAATCCAATACCCTCAATGGTAAGGAGTGATTTACCAAGTAAAACAAATTCAACAGGCATCCTTATATGGTATTTTATGGCAATATTCACTAACTGATTAATCAGTTCCCCTAATTTAATTTCCTTTAATGATTTGTCATAGTATTGATCTAACATTTCTCTTATATCTATCTTCAAAGAACGAGTATCAATTTCTTGGGAAGTAATCCCCAAGTTTAACATTTCGTTTATAATCTTGTTAGGATTACGTTCTAATATGGCTATAAATAGATCTACTCCTTTTTCTTTTATCTCTTCGTCCAGTCGTCCCATCATTCCAAAATCCATAAAACCGATAATTTCACCTTTCATCACCAGCATGTTTCCTGGATGAGGGTCCGCATGGAAAAATCCATCGATTAAGATTTGTTTCATAAAAGCTTTGGCTCCATTTTCAGCTATCTTCTTTCTATTATATCCTGCTTTATCTAATTCTTTAAGATTGTTTATCTTTATCCCCTGGATAAGTTCCATAGTTAAGATACGTTTACTGCTAAATTCCCAATATATTTTGGGAGTATAAATTGTCTCATCATCCTGAAAGTTTTTTCTAAATTTTTCTGCATTTCTTCCTTCAGTCCCATAATCTAATTCAGATCTGATGGTCCTGGCAAATTCTTCAACTATTCCTACGGGATCATATAATCTACTTGCAGGAATATGTCTTTCAGTGAGGCGAGCTAAATGAAAAAGGATATCTAAATCTGTTTCGATTATCTTTTCGATATTCGGACGTTGCACTTTTACCACTACTACATTATTATCTTCTAATATTGACTGGTGAACCTGACCTAAGGAGGCAGCGGCGGTCGGTTTTTGGTCAAATGATTTGAATATTTCCGAAACATCAGCTCCTAATTCTTTTTTTATTAGTTGTCTGGCTTGGGCATATTCAAATGGAGGAACTTCATCCTGTAGCTTTTGTAATTCTTTAATATAATCCGGGGGAATTAAATCGGGTCTGGTGCTTAAAATCTGACCTAATTTAATAAAAGTAGGGCCTAATTCTTCCAAGACTAAACGAGCCCTAACGGGGAGAGGGGCTTTAGTTATTTGAGAGGGTTTTAGCTTAAGTATTTTACTCCCCTTAGAGATGAGATTAATCAATCCCAATTCTTTTACCAGATAACCAAATCCATATTTAATCAAAACATTAATTATCTTTTGTAATCTTTTAAGATTTTTATATCTTCTTTTTAATTCTGTAAAAATCATTTTTGTTAACCTTTTTCTTTCTCTCCTTCGTAATACCCGTAGGACAGGCGTCTCGCCTGTCTATAAGTTCATGTAGGGGTTTGATTTATCAAACCCGATCTCCTCTATTATCTATATAATCATAATTCGCCATTTAAATCAAAAAACCTTTCTTAATAAAAAAATTTCTAATTACAATTTACTCAGATATAATTTTTTCTTTGTATTCTCCTTCCCCAAAAACTAATGACTAAAAACTTTCCTCATAAAAGAAGGATTTTCCAACAACTTTGTCGAATGTTAATTATATATATTTTAAAAATAAAACAACTTTAAATACATTTAATTATAATTATAAATACGAAAAAGAG